>ULTL01033573.1_pt1 | contig 20628 bp, 14 predicted proteins | sample 1957531 | NCBI WGS metagenome assembly ULTL01 (sample SAMEA4835732, study PRJEB28245) | human gut metagenome | biome: gut microbiome; material: fecal sample | place: Denmark | collected 2008 | reverse complement strand
CCGATAGCGGACAGCCACAAGGGCTGTCCCTACGAGTGGTTGGTAAAACAAGCCTTTTCAAAGATTTCGTGCCGCTCACGCGGCAGCGGTGCGTTGAGTCGCCGCACCCTACAAGCTACATATCAATAAAATTGTGCGGATTTCGCGACAAATCCCTGTTTGCCGAACCGATAAAAAGGAGCGGTCATTTTTGACAGCTCCTTTTACATTATATATATTATATTATCTCTCGTCGGTCAGCGTTGCCGCCATGACAGCCTTTATCGTGTGCATGCGGTTCTCCGCCTCGGCAAAAACAACGGACTGTGCGCTCTCGAACACCTCGTCAGTGACCTCCATTGAGTCGCGCCCGAACTTTTCGCCCATCTCCTTGCCTATTGTTGTTTTCATGTCGTGATAAGAGGGCAGGCAGTGCATGAACACAGCGTTCGGCGATGCCTTTGCCATGAGCTCGGAGTTGACTTGATAGGGCGCGAGGTCATTTATACGCTCCTCCCAGACTTCGACAGGCTCGCCCATCGAGACCCACACGTCGGTGTATATTACATCGGCGTTTTTTACCGCCTCGTCGGGGCTTTCGCAGAATTTTATCTCAGCGCCGGTCTGCGCGGCAATCTCCATGCAGGTGTCAATAAGCGCCTTGTCTGGGAAATATTTCTTCGGCGCGCAGGCGGTGAAGTTCATGCCCATCTTTGCGCAGCCGACCATGAGCGAATTGCCCATGTTGTATCTGGCGTCGCCCATGTAGACGAAGTTAATGCCTTTAAGACGCCCGAACTGCTCTTTTATCGTCAGAAAATCCGCGAGGATCTGCGTCGGGTGGAACTCGTTCGTCAGACCGTTCCAGACGGGGACGGTCGCATACTGCGCGAGCTCCTCGACTATCGACTGGCCGAAGCCGCGGTATTCAATGCCGTCGTATATGCCCGAGAGCACGCGCGCCGTGTCGGCGATGCTCTCTTTTTTGCCTATCTGCGAGCCGGAGGGGTCGAGATAAGTCGTGCCCATGCCGAGGTCGCGCGCAGCGACTTCAAAGCTGCACCTTGTCCTTGTGCTCGTCTTTTCAAATATCAGCGCAACATTCTTGCCGGCGCATATTTTGTGCGGTATGCCCGCCTTCTTCTTCGCCTTGAGAGAGGCGGCGAAGTCGATAAGATATTCAATCTCTTCGGGAGTGAAATCCAAAAGTTTCAAAAAATCTCTGTCTTTGAATGTCATGTTCAAGCCTCCTTGTCTGCACAGACTTCTTTTATAACGCCGACTGCCTGTTCGAGCAGCTCCATGGGAATGTTGAGCGCCGGGAGCAGTCTGACCTTGTCTTTCGCTTTGATAACGAGAACGCCCTTTTTCATGCAGGTGTTTATGACCTCGGGGGCGTCCTTTTCGGTCTTTATGCCGATCATCAGCCCGAGTCCCGAGACTTCTTTTATACCCGGTGCACCGCTGAGCTCTGAAAATATATATTCCGACCTCTCGCGGACTCCGGCGAGAGTCTTTTCATCGAGCCTCGAAAGAATATTTATCGCGCCGGCGCAGCATATCGGGTTGCCGCCGAAAGTGGAACCGTGGGAGCCGGGGGTGAGAACATCCTTTGTCTTTTCGCTGAACAGTGTAGCGCCGAGCGGCAGACCGCCCGCGAGTCCCTTGGCGGTCGATACGATGTCGGGGAATATGCCGTAGTTCATGTAGCCGTAGAGCTTGCCGCTTCTGCCGTTGCCTGTCTGAACCTCGTCGCAGATGAGCAGAATGTCGCGCTCGCGGCAGATTCTTTCGAGCGATTGGAGATAGTCTTTGTCGAGCGGCATGACGCCGCCCTCGCCCTGAACGACTTCGAGCATGACTGCGGCGCAGCGATTTTCAAAGAGAACTTTTTCAATCTTCTCGATATCATTTGGCTCAACATAGATAAATCCCTCAGTCAGCGGCAGAAAATCCTTGTGGAACACATCCTGCCCCGTTGCGGCGAGGGTGGTTATCGTCCTGCCGTGGAAGCTGTTTTTCAGTGTAACTATATTGTAGTAGTCCGCGTCGTGCTTCTCTGCGGCGTATTTTCTCGCTGCCTTTATTGCACATTCGTTGGCCTCTGCGCCGGAGTTCGAGAAGAAAACTTTTTTCATTCCCGTGCGGTCGCAGAGCATCTGCGCGAGCTTCACGCAAGGCTCTGTGTAGTAGAGGTTCGACATGTGCTGAATTTTGCCCGCCTGCTCGGTTATCGATTTTATCCATTCGTCGTCGGCTATGCCGAAGGTGTTGACCGCTATGCCCGAGGACAGATCGGTGTATATCTTCCCCGCGTCGTCCCAGACCACGGAGCCCTTGCCGCCCTCGATGGTCAGCGGGAACCTCGCATAAGTTCCGGCGATGTATTCCTTGTCCTGCTGCTGTAATATATCCATTATATCTCCTTTTATGCCGTGAACATCGTGCCCATGCCTTCGTCTGTCAGCATTTCAATAAGTATCGAGTGCGGTATCCTGCCGTCAATAATGAAAACCCTGTGAACTCCCCATTTTATTGCGTTGATGCAGCATTCGGCTTTCGGAATCATGCCGCCGCCAATGATGCCGCTCTTTATGAGCGCGGGAACTTCGTCCGCCTTTATGACCGAGATGAGCGTGTCCGGGTCGTCCTTGTCCTGAAGAATGCCGCTGATATCCGTCATGGATATAAGGCTCTCCGCGTTGAGCGCACCGGCTATCTTCGCCGCGGCGGTGTCCGCGTTTATGTTATAGACATTGCCCTCGCTGTCGCAGCCGACGGTCGAAACGATCGGGATATATCCCTTGTCGATAACGTCGAGTATCGGCTGAATATTTACATTTGTTATCTCGCCGACGAAGCCGAGCTTCTCGTCTTTTATCTTCGCTTCAATCATGTGGCCGTCTATTCCGGAGAGCCCCATCGCCTTGCCGCCCTTGTTTTCAACGAGGTTGACGAGGCTTTTGTTGACTTTGCCGGCGAGCACCATCTGCACTATATCGGCGGTCTCCTTGTCCGTGACGCGCAGACCGTTGACGAATTCACTCTTCTTGCCGGTCTTTTGGAGCATATCCGTTATCTCCGGGCCGCCGCCGTGAACCAGAACGACTTTTATGCCAATGAGCCAGAGCAGAACGATGTCGCGCATGACGGAATCCTTGAGCTTTTCGCTCGTCATCGCGTTGCCGCCGTATTTGACGACGACTATCTTGCCTGCGTAATCCTGTATATACGGCAGCGCGTGGACAAGAACCCTTGCGCGCTCCGCGTTTGAAATGTTCATATCTTTCCCTCCGTTTTTCGCAATCAGGTGCGGTAGTCTCCGTTTATCTTGACGTAGTCGTATGTCAGGTCGCAGCCCCACGCCGTTGAAGATGCGTCGCCGCTCTTTAAATCAACAAGAATATCTATCTCATTTTCGGAGAGTATCTCTTTTGCCTTTTCCTCCGAAAAATCAACTCCCGCGCCGTTTTCGCAGACGAGGATCGAGCCTTTATCTGACTTGAACCAAACGTCGATTTTGTTGACGTCAACATCCGCACCGCTGTAGCCGATGGCGCAGAGAACCCTGCCCCAGTTGGCGTCCGAGCCGAACATGGCGGCTTTCGTCAGAGACGAGCAGACTACGCTCTTTGCAACAGCCTTGGCTGTTTCTTTATCTTTTGCGCCGCTGATTTTGCATTCGAGCAGCTTCGTCGCGCCCTCGCCGTCGGCGGCAATCCTGCGGCAGAGCCACACGGTTATAGTGTTGAGGGCTTTCATGAATTCATTGAAGTCATCGCCCTCTTTGCTGATCTCTTTGTTCCCGGCGAGCCCGTTTGCGAGCACTGTCACCATGTCGTTCGTCGAGGTGTCGCCGTCGATGCTTATCATATTGAAAGTCTCCGCGATGTCCGAAGACAGAGCTTTCTGGAGCATCTCACTGCTTATCGCGCAGTCGGTGGTTATGAAAACGAGCATCGTCGCCATGTTGGGATGAATCATGCCCGAGCCCTTGGCGATACCGCCCATTTTGCATTCAACTCCGCCTATTTCGAAGCTGACGGCAATCTCTTTCGGAATCGTGTCGGTCGTCATTATCGCCTCCGCCGCCTGGTCGGAGTGGTCGCCCAACCCTGCTTTCAGAGCGGGTATGCCGGAGGCTATCGGGGTGATGTTCAGCGGCTGACCGATAACGCCTGTCGAAGCGACGACGATGTCGGCGGGCTTTATTCCGAGCACGGACGCGAGCAGGTCGCTCGTGCGCTCGGCTATCTCAACGCCGTTCGCGTTGCAGGTGTTCGCGTTTCCGCTGTTGCATATGACCGCCTGCGCCTTGCCGTCTGCGATATGATTTTTCGTGACGACCAGCGGCGCGCCCTTGACGAGGTTAGTTGTATAGACAGCCGCCGCGTTGGCGACTTTTTCGCTGTATATGAGCGCGAGATCGCGCTTCGTCCTGTTCTTGCGGATGCCGCAGTGAACGCCGGAAGCCTTGAATCCCTTTGCGGCGCAGACGCCGCCCGATATTATTTTCATTTTATTTTACCTCCTCATATATCAAGTCCGAAAGCCTTGTCCTTGCCCATGACAAGGTTCAGATTTTCGAGCGCGGCGCCCGATGCGCCTTTGCCGAGATTGTCGTATACGGCGGTCAGCAGTATTCGCTCATCGTTGCCGTAGACCGATATTTTCATGCCGTCCGTGCCCGAGAGCGCGCCCGCGCACAGAAAGCCGTCGTTGTCCGATTTGTCGCAGAATGTCACGACGGGATCCTGATATTTCGCTCTGTAGATGTCGGCGATTTTGCTTGAAGAACAGCTTATCTGCTCCGCGAACAGCGGCACGGTGACCTGCATTCCGCTGTAAAAATCATCGACCACGGGGCAGAATATCGGGGCGTTTTCAATGCCCGTTATGCCTTTCATCTCTTTTAAGTGCTTGTGCTGCTGAGTCAGCCCGTACTGTCTGGGTGCGAAGAGCAGGGGGGACTTATCCTCGCTCTCGTATTCGGCAATCATCTTCTTGCCGCCGCCGCTGTAGCCGGTCAGAGAATAGCAGCTGAGCAGTGCATCATTTCCGAGCACGCCCGCCTCAACAAGCGGATAAACAAGCGCGATAAACCCGCCGGCGTGGCATCCGGGGACGGCGATGCGTTTGGAGTTCTTTATCTTATCTTCAAATTCTGCTGACAGCTCCGGGAAGCCGTAAGCCCAGCCCTCGCTCGTGCGGTGCGCCGTCGAGGTATCTATAATAACAGTGTCCGGATTTTCAACCAGTTCGACCGCCTCAACTGCGGCGGCGTCCGGCAGGCAAAGAAAAGCGACCTGTGCGCTGTTCAGCGCCTGCTTGCGGCTCTCGGTATCTTTTCTCTGCTCCTCGCTGAGCGTTGTCAGCTCAACGTCGCTTCGTTTCATCAGTCTGTCTTTTATTCTCAGCCCGGTCGTGCCGGCGCTGCCGTCAATAAATATTTTCATGGTGTCTCCCGCTTAATGCGCTTTCGGCGAACACGGCGTTTATAAAAACGATCCGATATTCGCCGACGGTGCAAAATTATTCAACTATTTGACTAATAATATACTACTATATGCATAAATATTCAAGTGCTTCAGCAAAATAAATTCATTTTTGTCAATCTGTACCATACCTTCGTCCGTTGACAAACAGCTTTGTAAAAATTGACAAGAGAATAGGGGAGAGGGTGAATAAATGTATATCGGTTGTTCAGATACAATTAAAAACAGGATATCTCCTTGCCGGAGATATCCTGTTTAATTTTATTTTGCAAGGAATCTTGAAAGGAACTCCTGCGTCTTGGGATCCTGCGGATTCTCGAAGATGTCCTTCGGGCTACCCTGCTCGCAGATGAGTCCGTCCGCCATGAACACGACATTCGTTGAAACGTCGCGCGCAAACGCCATCTCGTGGGTGACAACTATCATCGTCAGACCTTCTTTGGCGAGGTTGCGCATGACTTCGAGCACTTCGCCGACCATCTGGGGGTCGAGTGCGCTCGTCGGCTCGTCGAACAGCAGAACTTCTGGCTCCATCGCAAGCGCGCGGGCTATTGCGACGCGCTGCTTCTGACCGCCGGAGAGCTGGGAGGGCTTGGCGTTGATGTAGGGCGCCATGCCGACCTTTTCAAGATAATGCAGTGCGGAAGCCTTGGCTTCGGCTCTGGACTTCTTGAGAACCTTCGTCTGACCGATCATGCAGTTCTTGAGAGCGGTCATGTTGTTGAAAAGATTGAACGACTGGAACACCATGCCGACGTGCGAACGGTATGCGCTCGCGCCGCCTTTTATATTGTCGATGTTCGTGCCGTGATAGAGTATCTCGCCGGAGGTCGGAGTCTCAAGGAGGTTTATGCAGCGGAGCAAAGTTGATTTGCCCGAGCCGGACGCGCCGATGATGCTCGTGACATCGCCGGGATTGACCGAAAAGTCAATGTCGCGCAGAACTTCGTGGCTGCCGAAGGTCTTTGAAAGATGATTTATCTGTAAAATAGGCTCTGACATTATCTTCCCTCCTTCTTCTTGGCCTTTTTGACAAATGTGTACATTCCGCTGGTGTGGGCGAGAGTGTCGGTGGTCGAGAGATCGAAGTTCTCCGGACCGTCAAGCTTCTTCTCCCACAGTCTGAGGATAAGCGAGCAGATGACCGTCATTATCAGGTAGATAGTCAGCGTTATAACTGCCGACGGGAAGTAGACATACTTTGCGCCGACGATAGCCTTGTGAGCCGCGAAGAGCTCGGCGTAGCCGATAACGAACATGACGGAAGTATCCTTGATGTTGATTATGAGGTTGTTGCCTATCTGCGGGATGATATTGCGTATGGTCTGCGGAAGAATGACATAGAGCATGGTCTTGAAGTGGTTCATGCCTATGGACATTGCGCCCTCCGTTTGACCGACGTCTATCGACATTATACCGCCGCGGACGGTCTCTGCCATATATGCTCCGGTGTTGATGGAGACAACGAGATATGCCGCGAAAGTCGGTTCAAGGTTTATCGCACCGTTCGAGAAGTAGGGCAGGGCGTAGAAGATGAATATCGCCTGGATTATCATCGGCGTGCCTCTGAAAACTTCGACGTAGATACGCACTATAGCCTTGACTATGCCGAGGATGACCCGCTTTACGATATTGTCTTTTTTGCCGCACGGAATAGTCTGGATTATTCCGCAGACAAGGCCGATGAGGCAGCCTATGATTGTCGCTATAACAGCGAGCTCTATTGTCTTGAGCGCACCGGTCAGATACTGCATTGAGCTATCGCTCCAGCACTGGACTATGTCGCTCCACAGCTCGGCAAGCTTGTTCATATCTTGTTATCTCCGTTCTGATTATTGTTGATTACTTTGAAAGGGGCTGAATTTTGGTAGCCTCGTTCATGATCTTGTTGAAGTCGTCGGCGGTCATGCCTGCAAGGGCGGAGTTGATCTTGTCCTTGAGCTCGGTGTTGCCCTTCTTGACAGAGATGCCGATGTTGATGTCGCCCTCGTCAACCTTGAAAGCATTTTCGGGGAGGTCGAGGATCTTCAGATCGCTGTAAGCGATGAGTGCGCCCTGAGCGGTGGGCATATCGGTGCAGATGAAGTCGACAGCGCCGGTCTCAAGAGCCATGAGCATCGAGGGAGCGGTCTCCTGTGCGGTCTGGATAAGAGCACCGTTTATCTGCGGAAGGCAGGTGGTATACCAAATGGTTCCGAGCTGGGAGGTGCACTTTGCACCTGCGAGGTCAGCAAGGGAGGTAGCGCTTGCATACTTGCTGTTCTGCTTTGTCATGCAGACGATGCTCGCATAGAGATAGGGACCTGCGAAATCGACCTGCTGCATACGCTCTTCGGTCATCGACTGACCTGCGATAACGGCGTCAACCTTGCCGGTCTGGACTGCGGGAACAAGTGAATCCCAGTCAAGGCGGACAACTTCAAGCTTCCAGCCGTTTGCTTCGCATATCTTCTTAGCCATCATGATATCGTATCCGTTGGCGTAGTCGCTGGAATCCTTTATCGGGACAGCGCCGTTGGAATCATCGCTCTGAGTCCAGTTGTAGGGAGCGTATGCGCACTCCATGGCAACGGTCAGAACGCCGTCTTCAACGCCGGTCTTGGCACTTTCGGTTTTCGTGCCGCAGCCTGCAAATAATACTGCGCACATGGCAATAGCCAGAATGGCGGCCACAATTCTCTTCGTTCTGTTCATTAGTACCATCTCCTGGAAAAAATTAAATAAGCCTGCGACCCGAAGAGGTATCACAGGCTTTGTATATGCTGCTATATGTGCAGAAAAACCGATGATAGCGCTCCACATAAGTCATGTGACAGTCCGTCGCCTGTTCGGCGAGGGCCCAGCATTACCGCGGCGGCAACCGCGATAGAACTTCGGCGAACTTGCCTTTCCCCAGCTGCCGCTTGCCGGCGTTGCTGCTGGATACTCTTCTTGTTCGCATCCTCTATCAAGTGCTGTCTTAAATTGTTTGTATTATAGCATTGCATTTTCGGCGTGTCAACAGTTTAACGGGCGTTTTCGGTAAAAACGTCGGATTTAACAGCCTTTTGCGCCGTAACTTTTCATTTATTGGTGATTGTGCAAGTAAATTTGCCTAAATTCAAAGGCAGGGAACGGTTTTCACCGCGCCCTGCCGTAAATTTTTCGGCTTATTTTTTCAGATCGGAGTAGGTCTCTTTCTGCACGACATCGTGCGCGCCGCCCTCAACAATGCTCGTTGCGGAGACAAGGGTCAGCTTCGCTTTCTGCTGCAGCTCGGGGATGGTGAGCGCGCCGCAGTTGCACATAGTGGACTTTACCTTGCTCAGCGAGAGCGTGACATTGTCCTTGAGGCTGCCGGCGTAGGGGACATAGGAGTCAACGCCCTCCTCGAACGACAGCTTCTTGTCGCCGCCGAGGTCGTAGCGCTGCCAGTTCCTTGCGCGGTTGGAGCCCTCGCCCCAGTACTCTTTATAATAAGTGCCCTTGAGTGAAATCTTGTTTGTCGGGCTCTCGTCAAAGCGCGCGAAGTAGCGGCCAAGCATCAGGAAGTCCGCGCCCATTGCAAGCGCGAGGGTCATATGGTGGTCGTAGACGATGCCGCCGTCGGAGCAGACGGGGATATATACGCCCGTTCTCTCGAAATATTCGTCTCTTGCCTTGCAGACATCGATAAGAGCCGACGCCTGACCTCTGCCGATACCCTTTGTTTCGCGGGTAATACATATGGAGCCGCCGCCGATGCCGACCTTTATGAAGTCCGCACCCGCCTCGGCGAGGAAGAGGAAGCCCTCTCGGTCAACGACGTTGCCCGCGCCGATTTTGACGCTGTCGCCGTAGTGCTCTCTGACCCATGCGAGGGTGCGCGACTGCCACTCCGAGAAGCCCTCGGAGGAGTCGATGCAGAGCACGTCTGCGCCCGCCTCGACAAGTGCGGGAATACGCTCGGCGTAGTCTCTGGTGTTTATACCTGCGCCGACAACATAGCGCTTGTCGGCGTCGAGAAGCTCGTTCGGGTTGTCCTTATGGGCATCGTAGTCCTTGCGGAAAACAAAATATCTGAGCTTGCCCTCGGAATCGACTATGGGCAGGGAGTTGAGCTTGTTGTCCCAAATTATGTCGTTTGCTTCCTTGAGGGTGGTGCTGTCGGGGGCGGTGACGAGCTTTTCGAGGGGAGTCATGAAGGAAGAAACTTTCTCGTCGCCGGTCATGCGGCTGACGCGGTAGTCTCTGCTCGTAACTATGCCGACAAGCCTGCCGTTAGCCGAGCCGTCCTCGGTCACAGCGATAGTGGAATGGCCGTTTCTCTCCTTGAGCGCGATGACGTCGTTGAGAGTGGCGTCGGGAGTGATGTTCGAGTCACTGATGACGAAGCCCGCCTTGAAATTCTTCGCTCTTGCGACCATTGCCGCCTCGTCCTCTATGCTCTGCGAGCCGAAGATGAACGATACGCCGCCCTCCTTTGCGAGCGCCACGGCGAGTCTCTCGCCGGAGACGGACTGCATAATGGCGGAAGTCAGCGGAATGTTGAGCGAAATCGCGGGCTCCTCACCCTTTTTGTACTTGACAAGGGGCGTCTTGAGCGACACATTCGCGGGCACGCACTCGCTCGACGAATAGCCGGGGACGAGCAGATACTCATTAAAGGTATGCGATACTTCGTTGAAATAATAAGCCATTTTATTACCTCCGATATTTATAGAAACTCCGCTCGGCAGAGTTTTTTCTCCGAGCGGAATTATTATCTCAGAACAGACCTGTTATTCTGCCGCTTTCATCAACGTCGATTTTTTCTGCGGCGGGAACCTTCGGCAGTCCGGGCATGGTTAGAATGTCGCCGGTCAGAACAACGATGAATCCCGCGCCTGCGGAGACCTTGACATTTTTTACCGTCACAGTAAAGTGCTCGGGCGCGCCGAGCTTTGTCGGGTCATCCGAAAAGCTGTACTGGGTCTTTGCTATGCATACGGGGCATTTGCTAAAACCGAGAGCTTCAAGCTGGGCCATCTGCTTTTTGGCATTGGGCATGACGGTTATTCCGTCGCCGCCGTAGACTTTTCTGACAACGGCTTCGATCTTCTCCTCGATCGAAAGCTCATCTTCGTAGGCGAAAGTGAAATCGCCCTTTTCCTCTTCGCACAGGCGGACTACTTCGCGCGCGAGCGCTTCACCGCCCTTGCCGCCTTCAGCCCACACGGTGGAGAGCACGGTGTTGACCCCGAACTCGCGGCATTTTGCGATGATGAAATCTATCTCGGCGTCGGTGTCGGTCGGGAATCTGTTGACCGCAACGACGCAGGGGAGTTTATAGACATTTTTGATGTTGGAAACATGGCGCAGGAGGTTCGGTATACCTCTTTCGAGCGCGCCGATATCTTCAACCGCAAGCTCCTTTTTGTCGAGCCCGCCGTGCATCTTGAGCGCGCGGACAGTGGCAACAACGACCACCGCGTCGGGCGCAAGTCCCGCCATGCGGCACTTTATATCGAGGAACTTTTCGGCACCGAGATCTGCGCCGAATCCCGCTTCGGTGACGGTATAATCGCCCATCTTGAGCGCCATCTTAGTCGCCATGACGGAGTTACAGCCGTGCGCTATGTTCGCAAACGGTCCGCCGTGGACGAATGCGGGCGTGCCCTCAAGGGTCTGGACAAGGTTGGGCTTCAGGGCGTCTTTCAAAAGCGCGGTCATCGCGCCGGCCGCCTTGAGCTCGCCGCAGGTCACGGGCTTGTCGTCGTAGGTGTAGCCGACGATCATGCGCGAGAGCCTCGCTTTGAGGTCGGTTATCGAGCTTGAAAGACAGAGCACAGCCATTATCTCGCTCGCGACGGTTATGTCAAATCCGTCCTCGCGGGGCATACCGTTCGCCTTGCCGCCCATGCCGTCGACGATAAATCGAAGCTGGCGGTCGTTCATGTCAACGCAGCGTTTCCATGTTATCTTGCGGACATCTATGCCCAGGGCGTTGCCCTGCTGAATGTGGTTGTCGAGCATCGCGGCAAGCAGGTTGTTCGCCGCGCCTATCGCGTGGAAGTCGCCGGTGAAGTGGAGGTTGATATCCTCCATGGGAACCACCTGCGCATATCCGCCGCCAGCGGCTCCTCCCTTGACTCCGAAAACCGGGCCGAGGCTCGGCTCGCGCAGGGCGACCGTGACATCCTTGCCTATCCGGCGCAGTCCGTCTGCGAGGCCTATCGTCGTCGTGGTCTTGCCCTCGCCCGCGGGCGTGGGGGTTATGGCGGTGACGAGAATCAGCTTTCCGTTTTCCCGCTTCGTCTCCGAGAGCAGGGACAGGTCTATTTTCGCCTTGTAGTTTCCGTATTGCTCGATGTACTTTTCGTCAACATGGGCGCGCTTTGCGATAACGCCGATGTGCTCGGGTTTGCAGCGCTGCGCAATTTCAATGTCGGATAAATAGGCCATGCTCCATTCTCCTTGTCATCACTTAAAATATTTAACAGCCGCTTCAAACATACGAATATTATAATCTCCCGGGACATTTTTGTAAAGACCTTTTCCGATTCTTTCGCTGTGTCCCATTTTTCCGAAGACTCTGCCGTCGGGCGATGTGATGCCCTCGATAGCGCAGACGGAGTCGTTGGGGTTGAAGTGTATATCATTTGAAGCGTTGCCGTCAAGATCAACATACTGCGTGGCTATCTGTCCGTTCGCGGCGAGCTTGGCTATGAGCTCGTCGCTTGCGAGGAAACGGCCCTCGCCGTGCGAGATCGGCACGGAATATATGTCACCGACATGAGTCAGCGCGAGCCACGGCGATTTGTTCGAAGAAATGCGGGTGCGCACTATTCTCGACTGGTGGCGCGCGATGGTGTTGAATGTGAGCGTCGGGCAATTTTCGTCCGTGTCGATTATCTTGCCGTAGGGGACGAGTCCGAGCTTTATCAGCGCCTGGAAGCCGTTGCAGATTCCGCACATGAGTCCGTCCCTGTTTTCAAGCAGGTCGGTGACGCCCTCTTTTATCGCGGCGTTTCTGAAGAATGCCGTGATAAACTTTCCGCTGCCGTCCGGCTCGTCGCCGCCGGAGAAGCCGCCGGGGATAAATATCATCTGCGAGGAGCGAAGCTCGTCCGCGAATTTTTCGACGCTGCGGCTGATGCCGTCCGCGCTGAGGTTGTTTATAACAATTATCTCCGGCTCTGCGCCCGCGTCGCGGACTGCCTTTGCGCTGTCGTATTCGCAGTTCGTGCCGGGGAACGCCGGAATGAGCACGCGCGGCTTTGCAACTTTTATCGCGGGAGCTTTGCGCTCAACAGTTTCATATGAGAAGTTCTCAGCACCCTTGCCTGCGTTTTTGATATTGCAGCTGTAGACGCTTTCGAGCTTGTTCTCGTATATTCCGAGAAGCTTTGAAAGAGCGATGTTCTCGCCGCCAAGGCTGATGCAGCCGCTGTCGTTTGTGTGACCGAGAAGCGTGCCAGCTTCTTCTGCGCCGTCCGCAAGCTCAAGAATGAAGCCCGCGTAGCTGAGTCCGAATATCTTTTCGAGCGTTATGTCTTTGCTGTATTCAAAGCCGATGCCGTTGCCGAACGCCATCTTCATGACCGCCTCCGCTATGCCGCCCATGCCGGGAGTGTAGCAGGCAACCGCCTTGCCCGAGCGAAGAAGCCCGGTAACTCGGGAGAACACATCTATTAGCGAGTCGGTCTTCGGCAGACCGTTTTCGTCTTTCTCCGGCGCGATGAAAACAACCTTGTGACCCGCCGATTTGAACTCTGGCGAGACTATTGAAGAGGTCTTTTCCGTTGTCACGGCGAACGAGACGAGGGTGGGCGGAACGTCGAGGTCCTCAAACGAGCCGCTCATCGAGTCCTTGCCGCCTATCGAGCCGATTCCGAGCTCCATCTGCGCCTTGAATGCGCCGAGAAGCGCGGCCAAAGGCTGACCCCAGCGCTTGCCGTCCCTGCCGGGGCGCTCAAAATATTCCTGGAAGGTGAGATAAACATCCTTGAACTCTGCGCCCGAGGCGATGAGCTTGCAGACCGATTCGATAACCGCAAGATATGCGCCGTGATAAGGGCTCTGCTCGGTTATAAACGGATTGTATCCGAACGCCATGAGCGAGCAGTCGTCGGTGTGCTTCTTCTCGACCGAGATCTTCTGCACCATCGCCTGAATGGGAGTCAGCTGATTCTTGCCGCCGAACGGCATGAGTACCGTGCCCGCGCCTATCGTTGAATCGAAACGCTCGGAAAGTCCGCGCTTCGAGCAGATGTTGAGGTCGGATGCGAGTGCCGAGTAATTCTCCGCAAACGAGCCGGAGATTTCCTTCTCTTTGAGTGCGGGAGCCTCGGGGGTGATGTCTATATGCTTGTCCGCGCCGTTGGAATTCAAAAATTCGCGGCTGATATCAACAATTTTCTTGCCGTTCCAGTTCATGACGAGTCTCGGCTCGGCCTGAACCTTTGCCACGGGCACTGCCTGGAGATTTTCTTTATTCGCCAGCGCAAGGAAAGCGTCAACATTGTGCGGCTCGACAACGACCGCCATGCGCTCCTGGCTCTCGCTTATCGCAAGCTCCGTGCCGTCGAGACCCTCGTATTTTTTCGGCACTGCGTTGAGGTCTATCTCAAGTCCGTCCGCAAGCTCGCCTATAGCTACCGATACGCCGCCCGCGCCGAAGTCGTTGCAGCGTTTTATCATCAGGCAGGCTTCTTTGTTTCTGAAAAGTCTCTGGAGCTTTCTCTCCTCGGGCGCGTTGCCCTTCTGAACTTCCGCGCCGCAGCTCTCGAGCGATTCGACCGTGTGTGATTTTGAAGAACCCGTCGCTCCGCCGCAGCCGTCGCGTCCGGTCGAGCCGCCGAGCAGGATAACAATATCTCCGGGAGCGGGAACTTCGCGGCGCACATTCTCTGCGGGAGTCGCCGCGATGACCGCGCCTATCTCCATTCTCTTCGCCGCATAGCCGGGGTGATATATCTCGTCGACTATGCCGGTGGCAAGGCCTATCTGGTTGCCGTATGAGGAATAGCCCGCTGCCGCGGTAGTGACGATTTTTCTCTGCGGCAGCTTGCCCTTTATCGTCTCGTCAATGGGCTTGAGCGGGTCTGCCGCGCCGGTGACGCGCATCGCGCCGTAGACATACGAGCGCCCCGAGAGCGGGTCGCGGATAGCGCCGCCGATGCAGGTCGCCGCGCCGCCGAAAGGCTCGATTTCCGTCGGGTGGTTGTGCGTCTCGTTTTTGAAGAGCAGGAGCCACGGCTCGGTGACACCGTCGACCTCGACATCTATTTTCACCGTGCAGGCGTTTATCTCCTCGGACTCGTCGAGACGGGCGAGCTTGCCGTGCTTCTTGAGATATTTGACCGCTATCGTCGCAAGATCCATAAGGCATATCGGCTTTGTGCGGCCTAATTCTTTTCTGACCGCGAGATATTCGTCGTAGGTCTTTTGCAGCAGCTCGTCCTCAAACTTCACGCTGTCTATGACAGTAAGGAAAGTAGTGTGGCGGCAGTGATCTGACCAGTAGGTGTCTATCATGCGTATCTCGGTTATCGTCGGGTCGCGGTGCTCGGATTTGAAATAATCCTGACAGAACGCAATGTCGTCCGCGTCCATGGCGAGACCGTATTTTTTGACGAAGTCCTCAAGCCCCGCCCTGTCAAGCTCGATGAAGCCGTCAAGAGTTCTGACTTCGGTCGGGATATCGTATTTTACCGCGAGAGTCTCGGGCTTTTCGAGGCTCGCCTCGCGTGCCTCAACAGGGTTGATGACATATTTCTTTATCTTCTGCGCGTCGGCGTCGGTGATGTCGCCGATGAGGATGTATATTTTCGCCGTGCGGATCAGCGGGCGCTCGCCCTGCGAGATTATCTGGATGCACTGAGCCGCAGAGTCGGCGCGCTGGTCGAACTGACCGGGCAGGAATTCGACCGCGAAGCATCTGCCGTTTATCTCAATATCGTCCGAGACGATGTCGAGCTGCGGCTCGGAGAACACGGTGCGCTTTGCGTAGTCAAAAAGTTCGGGCGTGATATTCTCCGCATCGTAGCGGTTGATAACGCGCACATCTTTAAGATTTTTTATCCCGAGCAGGTCGTTAGCCTCGCTGAGCAGGGACTTTGCCTCCTGCGCGAGCTCCTTTTTCTTTTCGACGAATACTCTGTATACCATTTATTTTTCCTCCCTTGCGGCGAGCGCTTTCGCGCCGATGTCGTGCCTGTAGAAGGCGTTTTCAAAATGAATTTTTTCTGCCTTTTTATATGCCGAGGAGACAGCCTTTTCGAGCGTGTCCTCAACTGCCGTAACTCCGAGAACTCTGCCGCCGCTCGTCACGAGCTTGCCGTTTTTCTCGGCGGCACCCGCGACATATACGCTTTCCTTTATCTCGTCCGGGATATCTATTTCATATCCCTTTTCGTATGCGACGGGATAGCCCTTTGAAGCCATGACCACGCAGCAGGCGTTTTTATTCGAAAACTCAACGGGTGTTTCGGCGAGCGTGCCGTCTGTTGTGGCTCTCATAACGGTGAGCAGGTCGCTTTTGAGCAGGGGGAGCACGACCTGAGTTTCGGGGTCGCCGAAGCGGCAGTTGTATTCGATGACCTTCGGGCCGCTTTCGGTCAGCATGAGTCCGAAATAAAGGCAGCCTTTGAAAGTTCTGCCCTCCGCGTTCATCGCGTTTACCGTCGGCAGGAATATCTCTTTCATGCACCTGTCGGCGATCTCTTTCGTGTAATACGGATTCGGAGCAACGGTGCCCATGCCGCCGGTGTTGAGACCTTCGTCGTTGTCGAGCGCGCGCTTGTGATCCATCGACGATATCATGGGGACTACGGTCTTGCCGTCCGTGAACGAGAGCACCGACACCTCGGGACCCGTCAGAAATTCTTCGATAACGATGCTGTCTCCGCTCTTGCCGAATTTCTTGTCGCGCATGATTTCAACGACCGCTTCTTTCGCCTCGTCGCGCGTTGCGGCGATTATAACACCCTTGCCGAGCGCGAGACCGTCCGCCTTTATAACGGTCGGAACGGGGGCTGAATCGAGATAGGCGAGCGCGTCCTCCGCGCTGTCAAAGACCTCGTACCGTGCTGTGGGTATGCCGTATTTTTTCATCAGGTTCTTTGAAAAAACCTTGCTGCCCTCGATTATCGCCGCGTTTTTGCGCGGACCGAAGCAGGGTATGCCGAGGCTCTCAAGCCTGTCGACGCAGCCGAGCACGAGTGGATCGTCCGGCGTGACAACCGCATAGTCTATCTGATTGTTCTTTGCAAATTCCGCGATGCCGTCAATATCTGTAGCGCCTATGTTGACGCACTCTGCGTCTGCGGCGATGCCGCCGTTTCCGGGCAGGGCGTATATTTTTTTAACTTCGCTGTTCTCTCGGAGCTTTTTTATAACGGCGTGCTCTCTTCCGCCGGAACCTACTACAAGAATGTTCATTTTCAGTCCTCCGTCAATGGTGGAACAGGCGCATGCCGGTGAATGCCATGACCATGTCGTATTTGTCGCAGCACTCTATCACAAGGTCGTCGCGGATGGAGCCGCCGGGCTCTGCGATATATTTTACTCCGCTGCGCTTTGCTCTTTCGATATTGTCGCTGAACGGGAAGAACGCGTCCGAGCCGAGCGATACGCCGTCTATAGAAGCGAGATATGCCTTGATTTCCTCGTCGGTCAGCGGCTCGGGGCGGGAGGTGAAATATTTCTGCCAGTTGCCCTCGGCGCAGACATCTTCTTCGTTTTTGTTGATGTAGCCGTCAATGACATTGTCCCTGTCGGGGCGGCCTATCGAATCCTTAAACGGGAGGTTCAGGACTTTTTCGTGCTGGCGCAGGAACCAGGTGTCTGCCTTTGTGCCTGCGAGGCGGGTGCAGTGGATTCTCGACTGCTGACCCGCGCCGACGCCGATAGCCTGCCCGTCAACTGCGTAGCAGACAGAGTTTGACTGCGTGTATTTGAGCGTGATGAGCGAGATTATGAGGTCGCGCGCCGCGCTGTCGGGGAGATTTTTGTTTTCGGTGACTATATTCGAGAGCAGCTCTCTGTTTATCTTGAAATTGTTTCTGCCCTGTTCAAAGGTTATGCCGTAGACCTGCTTGCGCTCTGTCTCTTCGGGAACATAATCCGGGTCGATTTTCACTATATTGTAGTTGCCCTTGCGCTTGGATTTGAGGATTTCAAGCGCCTCGGGCTCATATCCTGGGGCGATGATGCCGTCGGAAACTTCGCGCTTTATCATCTTCGCGGTAGTCACATCGCAGACATCGGAGAGGGCTACCCAGTCGCCGAACGAACACATTCTGTCCGTGCCGCGTGCGCGCGCATAGGCGCAGGCGAGCGGGGAGTCGTCAAGACCCTCTATGTCGTCAACAAAGCAGGCTTTTTTGAGCTTGTCGGAGAGCGGAATGCCGACCGCCGCCGAGGTGGGGCTGACATGCTTAAAAGAAGTGACCGCCGGGAGACCGAGAGCCTCTTTGAGCTCCTTGACGAGCTGCCAGGAGTTGAAAGCGTCGAGAAAGTTTATGTATCCGGGTCTGCCGCAGAGGATCTCTATGGGCAGTTCGCTGTCGTCCGCCATATAGATGCGCGAGGGCTTCTGGTTGGGGTTGCATCCGTATTTAAGCTCGAATTCTTTCATTTTTATTCTCCTTTTCAAGCGTTCTTGTTTATGAGTCTGCTGTCTTCCGCACCGGTCACGAGATCGGTGTATCTGACATAGAGCGAGATTTTGTTGTCTGCATCGAGAGCGTTCCAAAGCGACTGAGTGAACTCGTCGATATCGTTCGGGATAGCCACTCTCTCCGGCTCGCCCTGAAAGGTGGGAATGGGGTTGCCGTCGCAGACATAGGTGTGGATGAAATGACCGAGACCTGCGAGCGGGGAATAAGAGAATGTGTATCTGTTGCACGCACTGCCCGCGGCGTCCGCGCTCTTGAGAATACTCATCTCATATGTGAAATCTTTGTTTTCAAATGTCAGCATGCCGCTGATTCTGGGGGTGAAGTTCGGCGCGTCCGGCTCAAACTCACGGGTCTCAAGCGCGCTCTTGAACGAACCGCCTGATTTCAGCGCGGCGTTTATTGTATCCGTCTGATCGCCGTTTGTGACGATTATCTTGTTTTCGTAATTTCTGACTGCGGCGTAAATAATGAGACTCGGATCCTCTACTTTTGAAGCGTCGAACGGCTCGGTATAGAGCACTCCGCCGCGCTCGGTGAATATGCGGTTGCGGCTGTTTGCCGAGCGACCCATGATGAAATATGCGGTGCACGCCTTTGTGCCGTCGGCGCTCTTGCCGATGACGATGCCTCTTCCGACGTAGGAGTTGCCCTCAATGAGCTTTGCTATGTCGTTGACTGCGTAAATATCCATTATTTTTCCTCCGCTTTTTTACGGACTATTTCGTCCGATATTTTTTCGGCTGCCGCCGGGAGTATCTTCCATTCGGCGAGCCGCATGACTCTCTTTTGAAGCGTTTCGGGCGTGTCGCCGTCCCTGACTTTGACCGCCTTCTGCATGATTATTTCGCCGCCGTCGGGTATCTCGTTGACGAAATGAACCGTTGCGCCCGTCACTTTGACTCCTTTTTTCAGCGCCGCTTCGTGGACTCGCAGCCCGTAGAAGCCCTCGCCGCAGAACGACGGGATGAGCGACGGGTGGACATTTATTATCCTGCGATCGTATCTGCGCGTGAAGTCCGCGCTCAGTATGCTCATGTAGCCAGCGAGGACTATCAGGTCTATATTATTTTTTTCGAGTATTTCAATTATTTTTTCTTCAACAGCCGCCTGACTGCCGAATTCTTTCTTGCTGACCGTGACGCCCTTGATTCCCGCTTTCGCCGCGCGTTCGAGCGCGTAGGCGTTCGGGTTGCTCGAAACGACCAGCTTTATCTCGCCGTGCTCGATTATTCCGCTTTTCTGCGCGTCGATAAGAGCCTGGAGATTCGTTCCGCCGCCGGAGACAAAAACGGCGATTTCAGCTTTGTTTGCTTTCATTTTTTCTCCCCTCCGATAAGAGTCAGTGCCGGCAGGAGCATTCCGCCGAGCGAGTTGCCGATAACAACAGCGAGCATGAACAGCGCGGCACTCAACGAGAAGATGCCCGATGCGCCGAAATAGAACATGTCGGCTATCGAATGTTCAAAGCCGCTTAGAATAAACACCGGCACGCAGAAGAGAATACCCAAAACAGTGTTCTTCTCTTTGTATGTGCTCACCGCAAGATACATCAGTATTCCGCAGAGAAATGCGCGGACAAGGGTCTGCCAAAACGCTTGGGTGAGCTTGCCGGAGCAAATTGCAGCCGCCGTCTCGCCGAGCTGCGGCATAGAAACTCGCACGAGCATGCCGAGAAGAAATGTCGTTATAAGATTGCCGATGAGTATAACCGCAAGAGCGGCAAAATCACTCTTCTTGTGGCTCTCAATTATATATCCGACCCTGCCGGTGTAGAGCGCGTAGCCCTTGAGGCAGATGCAGAGCAGAGCCACCGAAAACAGCACCGCGCCGACATATCTGTTCTCACAAGCGAGAAATACACAGCCGCCGATGGAAATCAATACACCCGCGCAGACAGAACTCAGAAAGTTTTTCAGCATATCTCGATTTTCTCCGCAGACGAGACTATTTCGCCTATGATATAGGGCTCTTCGCCCGAGGCTTTAAGAATGCTGAGCGCCTCGTCGGCGTCGTCCTTTGAAACGACTATGCTCATGCCGACACCCATGTTGAATGTGTTGAACATATCGCGCTCACAGATGTTTCCCGCCTTTGCGATGAGATCAAATATCGGCAGAACTTTTACCGCCGAGCGGTCTATCTTCGCGCCGAGCGAATCGGGGATGCTTCTCGGGATGTTTTCGTAGAAGCCGCCGCCCGTGATGTGGGATATGCCCTTGACCTTTATCTTTTCGAGCAGGGCGAGAACGGGCTTTACATATATCTTTGTCGGCGTGAGCAGGGTCTCGCCGATGCTCTTGCCGCCGAGCTCGTCAACGGGGAGGGTGAGATTGCGGTTTTCAACATCGAAAACTTTTCTCACGAGCGAGAAGCCGTTTGAATGAACGCCGCTCGAGGGGAGCGCGATTATAACATCGCCGGGGGTCATTGTTTTATTGTCAATAATTCTGTCCTTGTCGACAACGCCCGTGCAGTAGCCCGCGAGGTCGTATTCGTCTATCGGATAGAAGCCGGGCATCTCGGCGGTCTCG
>ULTL01000575.1_pt1 | contig 21358 bp, 21 predicted proteins | sample 1957531 | NCBI WGS metagenome assembly ULTL01 (sample SAMEA4835732, study PRJEB28245) | human gut metagenome | biome: gut microbiome; material: fecal sample | place: Denmark | collected 2008 | reverse complement strand
TACCACCTCCCCCAGACGGAGGAGGAGCTGATCGGCCGGGTGGTGGGCCGGGTCGCGGACTTCTATCAGAATGAGGTCCAGGCAAAGCCGGGTGTGGAGAAGTTCCTCTCCCTTCTGAAGATGGAGGGCGTGTGGATGTACGTGGCCACCGCCACGGACCGCCCCCTGGCGGAAGCGGCCCTCCGCCACGCGGGGATCGACCACTACTTCCGGGGCCTCATCACCGTGGCGGAGGTGGGCGTCGGCAAGCGGGACAGCGCCGAGATCTACGAGCGGGCCATGCGCCGCCTTCAGTCCAACAAGAAGGATACGGTGGTGTTTGAGGACGCCTTCCACGCCATCCGGACCGCCAAGGCCGCCGGGTTCCGGGTGGCGGCGGTGTACGACGCCTCAGAGGAGGCCAACCAGCCGGCAATTCGGGAGATGGCGGACTACTACATCCGCTCCTTTGAGGAGATGTTTGAGACCAGGAGCCTCGAGTGAGCATAGCGGAAACAGGGCAGCCCGTCCGGCAGGAAGCCGGGCGGGCTGTTGTCTGTTTACAGAGCGGTGATCTCCGCCTCCCGGGCGGTGTCGGGAGCCGTCAGCGTGTTGGCGGCGTCCAGCAGGGCGGTGCGGAAGCTGCCGCTGCCCCGTCCGCCGGAGAGACGCTCCGCCCGGCGGGCGCAGACCTTCCAGAAGGCGGAGGCCAGGGCGGCCGCGACGGCGGCGTCCGGCTCCACGGCGGCGAACACACCGCACAGCACCGACAGCATGCAGCCAGTGCCGGTGACGAGGGACATCTGGTCACTGCCGCCGGTGACGCACCAGACCCGCTCCCCGTCAGTGACCAGATCCTCCGGGCCGGAGAGGAGCACCGCCGTGTGCCGGCGCCGGGCCAGCTCTATGGCGGTATCCCGCCGGACGTCTTGGCTGGCAGGCAGCGGGCTGTCCACCCCCTGCTCCCGACTGTCGGTGCCCAGCAGGGCCTGGGCCTCCCCCAGATTCACCCGCAGGATGGCGGGGGTGAAGCCGTCCAGCAGGTCCCGGACCTGCCCCAGCCGCCAGGGGCTGGCGCCCACGCCCACCGGGTCCAGCACCACCGGGTGATGGGCAGAGGCGGCGCAGATCCGGCAGGCCCGGAATTTTTCGGCGTCCGGGGTGCCGGTGTTCAGCACCGTGGCGTCGCTGATGGAGGAGATGGCCTCCATCTCCTCCGGCGCCTGGGCCATCATGGGACTGGCGCCCACCGCCAGGGCCAGATTGGCGCAGTCGTTGGCGGTGACGATGTTGCTGACGCAGTGGATCAGGGGCCGCCGGCGGCGGACCTCCTCCAGCTGGGTGAAATCAAACATGGGAAGGACCCTTTCACAGTCGAACTCAGTGCTCCAGCGCAGTCTGCATGGTCTTGAGGGCACCGCTGCGCTTCAGGGCAAAGACCAGGGCGCCCGCCAGGACGGAGCCGCCCACCGTGGAGATCAGGAAGGGCACCACATAGGCGGTGTAGCCGATGCTGCCGGCCACCTTGCCCATGAAGGCGATGGCGATGGGATAGGACAGCAGGCCGCCGATGATCCCGGTGCCGAACACCTCGCCCACCAGCGTGGCAGGCAGGTTCTTCGTCTTCCAGTACACCAGGCCGCACAGCAGCGCGCCGCACATGCTGCCCGGGAAGGCCAGCAGGCTGCCCAGGCTCAGGGCGTTCCGCAGCAGGCTGGCGGCAAATGCAACCACCACGCCGTACCACGGGCCCAGGAACACGGCGCAGATCACGTTTACCATGTGCTGCACCGGCGCGCACTGGCTGCCGAATACCGGGAACTGGAACATGCTGCCCACCACGGCCACGGCGCACAGCACGCCGGCCAGAGCCAACTTTTTCGTTTTCATAGAGATCGCTCCTTTGATCCATCAGAATTTGCAGGGAGAAAACGGCGCAAAAACAGCGTTTCCCCCTTGCCATGCAAGGTCCAGCAGACGGATCCCGCCTGCTGTGGAAAATCGGTCGAGGCTCCCTGGCCTCCTCTCACGCCGGAACACGGCTTCCCATCGCTGTTTTTCCGGCCCGGACCCAGGGCGCTCCCCCTCGGCCCGCTCCCGGTGGTCCCGGGGCGCCGGTGTTCGTGTCCTCCGATGCACATCCTTTCCGTCTCAAAGTAAAAACAGCGGGCACCCATGGGTGCCCGCCGTACTGCATGTCTGGACATCACTTCCTACGGTGGCATTACCCACATCAGGTGAAGGGTCGAAGCGCACGCTTCCTCTCAGCCGGTATCGGCTCCCCTGTTTTGTCGGCTCTATTATGACACCGCCTGCGGGAATTTGTCAAGCGGCATATTGAACGAAGACGGCCTGTCTCTGAAAAAAGCCGCCGCCGCCCTTCTGGCGCCGCCCGTCAGGCGCTCCGGCTTCTGAAAAAGCGGATGCAGAGGACAGCAGATCTCACCCACCAGATGACCGTAGTGACCACAAAGAGCCCCAGCACCATTTGATCCGTGCGGCCGGTGAGGTCCAGAGTCCTTCCGTAACAGACTGCGCAGATGGTCCAGAGGATCGCCGTGACAACGCACAGGATCACTTGCCACCGTGGGACGGGGGATTTCTTCATAGCGGATTCCTCCCTGCTGACCGTTTTTTGTGCGGGACATCTTCCCTTTTGACCATCCTATCATGTTTTCCGTTCAAAAGCAACGGGATTTTCTCGGCGGCACAGCTGCTTTCCGGCGGAGGGAACGGCCCGGTTTTGCTTGCATTTCGGCGGAAAAAGCGGTATGATGAGAGGCAGAAAACGGGGAGCCCGCTGGCGCGGGCTGAGAGGAAGCCAGCCAGGCTTTGACCCTTCACCTGATTTGGATCATGCCAACGTAGGGAAATCATGAGGCGCGCTGCCGCGGACGACCGGATTTGGTGTGTCCGTGGTTTTTTGCATCAAAGGAAGGATGAGACGTATGAAGATCGACGCCAAGCGGCTGCGGCTGTACGCTGTGACGGACCGGGCCTGGGCCGGCGGCACGGAGGGCCTGCTCCGCCAGGTGGCGGAGGCCATCGACGGCGGGGCCGGCATCGTCCAGCTGCGGGAAAAGCACCTGGGCCAGGCGGACTTCCTGGCGGAGGCGGAGCGGTTCGTGGCCCTGTGCCGGGAAAAGGGCGCCGTCAGCATCATCAACGACAATGTGGAAATCGCCGCCCAGGTGGGGGCCGACGGTGTCCACATAGGCCAGGAGGATCTGGAGGCCGGCCGGGCTAGGGAGCTGCTGGGGACGGACAAGGTCATCGGCGTCTCCGCCCACTCGGTGGCCGAGGCCCTGGCCGCCCAGGCGGCGGGAGCGGACTACCTGGGGGTGGGCGCGGCCTTCGTCACCGGCACCAAGACGGACGCCAAGCCCATCTCCCGGGAGACCATCCGGGCCATCACGGCGGCGGTGGACATCCCGGTGGTGGCCATCGGCGGCATCAGCCGGGACAACATCCTGGAGCTGCGGGACTGCGGCCTGGACGGTGTGGCGGTGGTCTCCGCCCTCTTCGCCCAAACCGACGTGAAGGCGGCGGCGGAGGAGCTGCTGCGCCTGTCGGAGGAGATCGCCCGATGAACATCAAGGGCGCCATCTTTGACCTAGACGGGACCCTGACAGACTCCATGTACATCTGGCAGCAGGCTCCGGTAGACCTGGTGCGCCGGTATGGCGGGGACCCGCCGGAGGACCTGGCCCGGGACCTGAAGGAGATGGGCCGCCGGGAGGCGGCGGAGTACCTGCGAAGCCGTTTCTCCCTCTCTGCCACGCCGGAGGAGCTGATGGACACCCTCAACGACCTGGTGACGGAGGAGTACCGGTACCGGGTGCCCATGAAGCCCGGGGCGGATCAACTCCTCTCCCGGCTGGCGGAACGGAACATCCCCTGCTGCATCGCCACCGCCAGCGAGGCGTTCCAGGCCCGCTCGGCCATGGAGCGGCTGGGACTGTGGAAATACTTCCGCTTTGCCGTCAGCTGTGTCCAGTACGGCGGCAAGACCCGGCCGGACATCTATCTGGAGGCCGCCCGGCGGCTGGGCACGGCCCCGGCGGAGACGGTGGTGTTCGAGGACGCCCTCCACGCCGCCCGCACCGCCCACGAGGCGGGGTTCCGGGTCTGCGGCGTCTGGGACGCCTCCGCCCAGGAGGACCAGGCGGCCCTCCGGGCCCTTGCGGACTGGTACGTCCGGGACCTGGGGGACTGGGCCCCGTAAGAGACGAGGAACCGCGGCCTGCAGGCCGCTTCCGGCGGCGGATCGGGGGCACCACCTTCCGCCGCTTGATAAAACTTCAATGCAAGGAAAGGAAGCATGGATATGAAGACAGCATTGACGATCGCTGGGACCGACCCCAGCGGAGGCGCCGGCATCCAGGCAGACATCAAGACCATGACCGCCAACGGCGTGTTCGCCACCTGCGCGGTGACGGCCCTGGTGGCCCAGAACACCACCGGCGTCAAGGACATTGTGGAGTGCACCCCGGAGTTCCTGGCAGAGGAGCTGGACTGCGTGTTCACCGACATCTTCCCCGACGCGGTGAAGACCGGCATGGTCTCCAGCATCCCGCTGATCGAGACCATCGCCGCCAAGCTGAAGGAGTACGGGGCGAAGAACCTGGTGGTGGATCCGGTGATGGTGGCCACCTCCGGAGACCGGCTCATCTCCGAGGACGCGGTCTCCGCCCTGAAGGAGCTGCTGCTGCCCCTGGCCACGGTGCTGACCCCCAACATCCCGGAGGCGGAGATCCTCTCCGGCAGGACCATCACCGACACCGCCGGCATGGAGGCCGCCGCAAAGGCCATCAGCGAGCGGTACGGCTGCGCCGTGCTGTGCAAGGGCGGTCACCAGGTGAACGACGCCGACGACCTGCTGTGGCGGAACGGCAGCGGCAAGTGGTTCCGCGGCAAGCGCATCCACAACCCCAACACCCACGGCACCGGCTGCACCCTGTCCAGCGCCATCGCCTCCAACCTGGCCAAGGGCTTTGACCTGGACACGTCGGTGGAGCGGGCCAAGGCCTACATCTCCGGCGCCCTGGGGGCCATGCTGGACCTGGGCCGCGGCTCCGGCCCCATGGACCACATGTTTGATCTCAAAAGCGTCTACTGCGAGGGGCGGCCGGACTGATACCGGCGCCCGGCGAGAGGGAGGGACTGCCTGCACCGGCGGTCCCTCTTTTTTAAACAAAACGTTTTAAGACGTTTTTAAGGTTAAATTCTTCGATATGTTTCATAAAAATAACGAAATTCAAAACTTTTTTAAAAATCTTTCAGGTTGGTTTTAGCTTCCGGTGCTATCTTGGCTCCATCAAAGTTCCGCAGGACGGAAGAGATGAAAGGAGCGGCGTCGCATGCTTAGAAAACGACAGGATCGGGAGGCGGAGGGCCTCTCAATTACGGACGGAACCCCATCCGGGGCGGGACCGGGCACCAGGGAGCGCATCCGCGGCGGGCTGAAAAAGCTGCTGCGGGGAAGGAAACGCAAGATGATCGCACTGATTCTGGTGGCAGCCATCGCCGGCGGCGTGGTGGTCTGGAGAGGACACGGGCAGACAGCGGCCGCGGCCACAGAGTACCAGGAGGCGGAGGTGGAGCGCCACTCCATCACCAATTCCCTCAGCGCCAGCGGAACCCTGGAGCCGGCGGACTCCTACACCGTCAACACCCTGGTCTCCGGCGAGATCCTCAGCGACACCTTTGAAAAGGGCGACCAGGTGGAAGAGGGGCAGCTGCTGTACACCATCGACTCCTCCAATGCCAGCAGCAGCCTGACCCAGAGCCAGAACAGCTACTCCCAGGCCCAGACCTCCTACCAGCAGGCGGTGGATGCGAAATACCCGGAGGCGGACCTGACAGGCACCGTCAGCGAGGTCTACGTCAATGAAGGAGACAGTGTCAGCGCCGGCACGGAGCTTTTGAAAATCGTGGCGGATGAGAACATGTACATCGACTTCTCCTTCACCTATGCGGACAGCGATGACTTTTATATCGGCCAGTCCGCAACGGTGTTTATTGACGGCTTTGCCGGGTCCCTCACCGGCACGGTGACGGCGGTGTCCAGCTCATCTGCGGCAGTGTCTACCGGCGTGCCGCTGACCACTGTGCGGGTGCGGCTCACCAATCCGGGACTGGTGACCACGGACTACACGGCCAGCGCTGTCATCGGCAGCTACTCCAGCTACGGCCAGGCCTCCATCAAGGTGGGGGCCAGCAGCGTCATCACGGCGGAGGCCTCTGGCAAGGTCTCTGGCTTTGACTGGCTGGTGGGCGACACCATCTCCAGCGGGGACCGGATCTGCACCATCACCGGCGACAGTGTGGACAACTCCATCGAGAGCGCCCGCATCAGCGTCAGCAACGCAGCCACCAGCCTGGAAAGCGCCCAAGAGAACCTGGAAGACTACTCCATCACCGCCCCCATCTCCGGCACCGTGGTCACCAAGACCGCCAAGGCCGGGGACAACATCGAGGGCGGCTCCGACAGCACCCTGTGCGTCATCTACGACCTGAGCTATCTGGAGATGACCATGTCCATCGACGAGCTGGACATCAGCTCCGTGGAGGTGGGTCAGGAGGTCCAGATCACCGCCGACGCCGTGGAGGGCAAGACCTACACCGGCGTGGTGACGGAGGTGTCTGTGGCGGGCACCACCTCCGGCGGCATCACCACATATCCCGTCACCGTCCGCATCGATGAGACGGACGGCCTGCTGCCCGGCATGAACGTGGACGCGGAGATCGTGATCTCCTCCACAGAGGATGCCCTGGCGATCCCGGCCTCTGCCGTGAACCGGGGCGACACAGTTCTGATCACCGCTGACTCCCCCAGCGCCGCCAACGCCCTGGATCAGGAGGCCCCGGAGGGCTATGTCTACGTGGCGGTGGAGACCGGCGTCAGCGACAATAGCTACATCGAGATCACCTCCGGCCTGCAGGAGGGGGACACGGTGGCCTATCTCCAGACGACCTCCTCCAGCAGCTCTGACAGCGGCATGATGATGGGCGGCATGGCCGGCGGAATGCCCAGCGGCGGGATGCCCAGCGGCGGGATGCCCTCCGGCGGAGGCGGCATGGGCGGCGGTCCGGGAGGCTTCTGATGAGCAGTCTGATCGAATTCCGGGAGGTCTGCAAGTACTACCAGATGGGAGACACCACCGTGAAGGCGGCGGACCGCATTTCCTTCCAGATCCAGAAGGGGGAGTTCGTGGCCATCGTGGGCCAGTCGGGCTCCGGCAAATCCACCTGCATGAACATCATCGGCTGCCTGGACGTGCCCACCTCCGGCACCTATCTGCTGGACGGCCAGGATGTGGGCCAGATGGACAAAAACCAGCTGGCCGCCATCCGCAACAAGATGCTGGGATTCATCTTCCAGCAGTATAACCTGCTGCCCAAGCTGACCCTGCAGGAGAACGTGGAGGTGCCGCTGATGTACGCCGGCGTCCCCAAGCCGGAGCGGCACGAGCGGTCCCGCATCGCCCTGGAGATGGTGGGCCTGGGGGATAAGCTGAAGCACAAGCCCATGCAGCTCTCCGGCGGCCAGCAGCAGCGGGTGTCCATCGCCAGGGCCCTGGCCGGGGACCCGGCGGTGATCCTGGCTGACGAGCCCACCGGCGCCCTGGACTCCCACACCGGGCGGGAGGTGCTGACCATGCTGCAGCAGCTCCACGCCGCGGGGAACACCGTGGTGCTCATCACCCACGACAACTCCATCGCCGTCCAGGCCCAGCGGATCATCCGGCTGGAGGACGGCCATGTGATCTACGACGGGGACGCCAGCGCCCCCGAGGCGGTGGTCACACCCAACCTTGCGGGAAGGGGGGCTGCTGGATGAATTTGGTCGAGACCTTTCAGATGGCGGTCCAGAATATCCTCAGCAGCAAGATGCGGACCTTCCTCACCATGCTGGGCATCATCATCGGCGTGTGCGCGGTCATCGTCATTGTGGGCCTGGGCAACGGGATGCAGGGGTACATCGAGGACAGCTTCGCCGACATGGGCACCGACTCCCTCACGGTGACCATCGCCGGCCGGGGCTCCTCCCGCACGGTGTCGGAGGAGGAGATGTACCAGCTGGTGGAGGACAACAGCGAGACCTTCAAGCAGATCTCCCCCACCGTCACCATGAGCGGCTCTGTGAAGATCGGCAGCGACACCCTGACAGCCACCTCTGTCACCGGCGTCAGTGAGGACTATTTTTCCATCAAGGGCTATGAGATCGCCCAGGGCCGGGGACTCCAATATACGGATATGACCGGCCGGAAAAAGATCTGCGTGGTGGGCCAGTATCTGAACCAGTATTATTACGGCGGCGCCGCTGTGGGCCAGACGCTGAAGGTGGGCGGCACCACCTTCACCATCGTGGGCGTCATGGCGGCGGAGGCCAGCGAGCTGGAGGAGGGCGGCACCGACGACTGTGTGTTCGTCCCCTACTCCACCGCCGCCCGCCTCAGCTTCACCGGCACGGTCTCCAGCTATACCATCACGGTCCAGGACACGGACCAGATCGCAGAGGCAAAGACCACCCTGGAGAGCGCCCTCTACGCCATCTTCGAGGATGACGACGCCTACACCGTGGGGAGCATGGCGGAGATGGTGGAGGAGATGAACTCCATGGTGAATATGATCATCTACATCCTGGCGGGCATCGCCGCCATCTCCCTGGTGGTAGGCGGCATCGGCATCATGAACATCATGCTGGTGTCCGTTACGGAGCGGACGCGGGAGATCGGCATCCGCAAGGCCCTGGGGGCCCGGGAGAGCGCCATCATGCGCCAGTTCGTCATTGAAGCGGCCACCACCTCCTCCCTGGGAGGCGTGCTGGGGATCGCCCTGGGCTTCGGCCTCTCTGCGGCGGCCACGGTGGTCATCGCCAACGTGATGCCCGACACTCCCATCACCGTCAGCCCCAGCATCGCTGCGGTCCTGATCGCCTTCGGCGTCTCCGCCGGCATCGGCATCGCCTTCGGCTATCTGCCGGCCAAAAAGGCGGCGGTGCTGAACCCCATCGACGCGCTGCGATACGACTGACGGCTATCCCTTTTCTCCGGCAGCGGATCCCGGCGGATCCGCTGCCGTTTTTCTTGCCGGAGGCATCCGGCTGTGGTACAATGGCGCAAAGTGCCCGGCAGACAGCCGGAGCACCCTGTGAAAGGAAGCGATATCCATGCGGGAGATCCGAAAGAAGCGTCCGGTTGCCGCGGCGGCCCGCCGGGAGAGGAAGTGGTCGATGCAGTAAAAAACGGAGGAGATCCTATGAATGATACCATCCGCGCGCTGGGCCTGCCGGACCCTGACGCGGTTTTTCCCAACGAATACGGCACATCCTGCTATATCAAGAATGTGGTGAAGGCCCCGAACATCCAGATCGGGGACTACACCTACTACGACGATCCGGCGGACCCCGCGGGGTTTGAACAGAACAACGTCCTGTTCAACTATCCGGAGTTCGGGGACCGGCTCATCATCGGCAAATTCTGCTCCATCGCCGCCGGGACCCGGTTCATCATGGGCCCGGCCAACCACCGGATCAGCAGCGTCAGCACCTATCCCTTTCAGGTATTCGGCGGGGCGTGGGCCGCGCTGGCGCCGCCCCACCTGGACCAGCTGCCCCGGAAGGGGGACATCGTGGTGGGCAGCGACGTGTGGATCGGCCGGGAGAGTGTGATCCTGCCGGGGGTCCACATCGGCGACGGCGCCATCATCGCGGCCCGCTCCGTGGTGGCGAAGGACGTGCCCCCCTATACCGTGGCAGGCGGCAATCCGGTCCGGGTGCTGAAGCAGCGGTTCCCGGAGGATCTGGTCCGGCTGCTGCTGGCCTGGCGGTGGTGGGACCTGCCGCCGGAGGAGCTGGCGGAGGCCGTTCCCCTGCTGTGCGACCCGGACCTGGACGCGGTCCGGTCCGCCATCCGGCAGCGCCTGGAGAAATGAACAGGAGAGCACCCGGATCAAAAGAGGACCCGGCCCCAAAAGGGGCCGGGTCCTTCCGGCAGTTACGGCATGCCGGGCGCCTGAGGTCCGAGGGTGAAGGACGGCAGGCTCCGCCGGCAGCCGTTTTTCTCATAAAAGGCTTCCGCTCCCGGCTGAGCGCCGAAGTACAGTAGCGTGGGGGTGTGGGTCCCGGCCAGCTGCAGCAGCCGGCTGCCGATGCCCCGCCGCTGGTATGCCGGCAGCACCAGCAGCTCTGTGATGGTGCCGAAAAAGCAGCCGTCGGTGAGGATCCGCAGGCAGCCCACCAGCTGTCCGCCGTCCCGGGCGGTGATGTTGAGGGTCCGCGCCAGAGCCGTCCGGGTCTTTTCCGCATCGTAGTCCCCCGGCCAGATTTGATCCACAAAGGCCAGAAATCCATCCGGCGTGAGAGAGCGGTCGTCCACCCGATATTCCATGGCGTTGTCCTCCTCAAAGCAGTTATCGCATGCGGAGCGGGCTCAGTCCTCCGCCATCTCCCGCATCAGGGCGATCTCCCGGGCGTAGCCGGGCAGGTCGTTGGGGGTCTCCAGACAGAAGGGCAGGCCCTTCAGCGCCGGGTGGCGGACGATCCGCCCCAGGGCCTCCAGCCCGATGGTCCCCTCCCCCAGGCAGGCGTGGCGGTCCTTGTGGCTGGCCGGCGGATTTTTGCTGTCGTTCAGGTGAACGGCCTTCAGGCGGCGGAGCCCGATGATCCGGTCGAAGGCCGTCAGCACGCCGTCCAGGTCGCCGATGATGTCGTAGCCTCCGTCGGACACGTGGCAGGTGTCCAGGCAGACCCCCATCTTGTCGGAGAGCTCCACCCGATCCAGAATGGCCCGCAGTTCCTCAAAGCGGCTGCCCACCTCACTGCCCTTGCCGGCCATGGTCTCCAGCAGCACCGTGGTGGACTGGTCCGGCCGGAGGATGGCGTTGAGCCCGTCGGCAATGAGGGCGATGCCGGCCTCCACGCCCTGGCCCACATGGCTGCCGGGGTGGAAGTTGTAGTACTGCCCCGGCACGTGCTCCAGCCTGGCGAGGTCGTCCGCCATGGTCTCCCGGGCGAAGGTGCGGTTCTTCTCCTCGGCGCCGCAGAGATTCAGGGTGTAGGGGGCATGGGCCACGATGGGACCGAAGCCGTGCCGGGCCATCAGGTCCCGCAGGGCCGAGGCATCCGCCGGGTCCAGGTCCTTGGCCTTGCTGCCCCGGGGATTGCGTGTAAAGAATTGAAATGTGTTGGCCCCCAGCTCCAGCGCCTGGCGGCCCATGGCCGCAAAGCCCCTGGAGGAGGACAAGTGGCAGCCGATGTACAGCATGGCGGTGTCTCCTTCCGTCGAACGCCGCCTTCCAAAGAAGGCGTTTTTTTCATCATACCACATCCGCGCCCCTGCGGCACCGGCAAAAGCAACAAAAAAGCGCCCCCCGGCTCTGTACAGGGGGGACGCTGCTGCCGGGCCAAGGGAGAGCGGCGGCCCGCCCGGCGGGGCCTTATATGTTCCGGGCGCCGGAGTCCGCATCACCGTCGGAGATGAACATCTCCTCCGCTTTCTGCTGTGCGTCGATCAATTTGGCCTGCAGCCGGCGCAGGGATTCCTCCGCGTCGGTGATGGCGTTGAAGAGCAACAGGTATTCTTTGGAAACCTTCTGCATATGGTATTCATCCTTTCTAAACCGCCACAAGATATGGAAGTTGCCTTTATCATACACAAGGGCGGCAAGAAATTCTGTCTGAATCTGTCGAGACATCCTGAGTTTTGCAAAAATTTCAAAAATCACATGAGATTTTCTGAAAAACGAAAGAAAACCCGTCTGTTTTGACAAAAAATCAAAAATTTGACCGAATCCGCCCGCACCTGGGCGAAGGGACGGGAAAAGACGGGCCCGCCTTTGGCGGACCCGTCTGAACAGCGATTCAATTCTCCGACTGGTCCAGCTCCCGCAGGCCGGCGATGTCGCCCACCGGCAGGGAGAACACCAGAGACTGGGCCGGGCTCTGGATGCCGGCCTTGGCCATGATGGCCTTCATGATGGGCTTCTTCGTGTCGCTCCGGGTCAGGATGAAGAGCATCTCCTGCTCCGACGCGATGGACACACCGAAGAACTTCTGCACCAGCTCTGTGCCGGTGCCCTTGGCATGGATCGCCGTGCCGCCGGTGGCGCCGGCCTCCCGGGCGGCATCCATCACCAGGTCCGTGGACCCCTGATTGGCGATGACCACGATCAGGTCGTGGGTGATTTCCCGTTCCATAGCAGCTTCTCCCTCCTGTTCATGCAGCAGATATTCCTTGGCGGTGGGACCGCCGATGCTGTTCACCGGAACCGTCATCAAAACGCCCTGTCCGGGTATGTCCAGCCACAGCTCCCGGGCCGCCTGGCGCACCATCCGGGGAGATCGGGGCGCCACGCAGAACAGCACGGCCTTTTCCGTGGCCTCCAGGCCCAGGAAGTCCAGGACCTCCGTAGTGGCGGTGCCCCGGCCCAGAGCCGTCAGCACCAGAGAGATGCCGTGGGACCGGAACCAGGAGGCGAACTGTTCCGCCCGGCTGCGGTCTGTGATGGTGATGATCAAATCGACGCCCTGCATGGCAGTCTCTCCTCTCTTTCTGATGTTGGGCAGACACCGCTCATAGTTCGATGATCTCCTCTTCCACAGCGGCGGGAGGCGCTTCCTGAGCGGCCTTCTTCATCTTGAACTTGTACAGGAGCCCCAGCATCTGGATGGTCAGCAGCGGGGTCATGGCCACCATGGCCACCACGCCGAAGGCGTCCGTGATCACGTTGCCCCCCAGGGCCTCGCAGGCGCCCTGGGCAAAGGGCAGCAGGAAGGTGGCCGTCATGGGGCCGGAGGCCACGCCGCCGGAGTCAAAGGCGATGGCGGTGAAGATCCTGGGTACGAAAAAGGACATGACGATGGCCGCCAGATATCCCGGGATCACCAGATAGAAGATGGAGATGCCGGTCATCACCCGCACCATGGCCAGGCCGATGGAAATGGCCACGCCGATGGAGAGGCTGGTGCTCATGGCCTTGCCGGGAATGGCGCCGGAGGTGATCTCCTCCACCTGCTTGTTCAGCACGTGGACCGCCGGCTCCGCCTGGACGATGAACCAGCCCATCAGCATGCCGATGGGGATCAGGATCCAGTTGTAGGACAGCGAGGCGATCTGCCGGCTGAGATAGCTGCCGGCAGGCATGAAGCCCACGTTGGCACCTGTGAGGAACAGGACCAGGCCCACATAAGTATATAGGATACCTACGACGATTTTCAAGACCTTTTTCTTCTTTAATTTCAGGGACACCACCTGGAAAATGGCGAAAAACACCGCGATGGGCGCCAGGCAGACCGCCACCTCGCTGAGATATGCCGGCAGCTCCACCTGGAACAGATGCCAGAGGGCCCGGCTGTCCGCCACGGAGGGGATCTCCACCGGCGTGTACACCCCTGCCCCCGGATAGATCAGGGACAGCACCATCACCGCCAGGATCGGCCCCACAGAGCAGAGGGCCACCAGGCCGAAGCTGTCCTGAGAGGCGTTCTCGTCACTGCGGATGGAGGCCACGCCGACGCCCAGGGCCATGATAAACGGGACGGTCATGGGGCCGGTGGTGACGCCGCCGGAGTCAAAGGCGATGGCCAGGAAATCCTCCGGCACAAAGAAGGCCACGGCAAACACGATGATGTAGAAAAACACCAGCATCCGGTTCAGCGGGATGCAGAACAGAATGCGCAGCATGGCGATCACCAGAAAGATGCCCACACCCACAGCCACGGCGCCCACCAGGATGGCATTGGGCACACCCGGCACCTGCTGGGCCAGCACCTGCAGATCCGGCTCCGACACGGTGACGATGACACCCATCAGAAAGCCCACGGCGGCCACGATCCAGAGCTTGCGGGACCGGGTCATGGCGGCGCCGACCCGCTCGCCGATGGGGGTCATGGCGGTGTCAGCACCCAGGGAGAACAGGCCGATCCCCAGGATGACCATGACGGCGCCGATCAGAAAGGCCAGCAGCGTCTCCGGCGGGATGGGGGCGACTGTGAAGCTGAGGATCAGCACGATCACCGTGATGGGGACCACGGAGGCCAGCGCCTCCCGCAGCTTTTCCCAAAGGATGGTTTTGCTTCTTCCCAGACGTTCCTGCCACTGTTTCTGTCTTTTCCACGGCAATCTCATCACCTCTCCAAAATTCATACAATTTATATAGATATAATCATAATATCATAAAAAGCGGGTCGGCAGTGCCGAAAAACAAGAAATTCACAAAATCTTTACAGGCGGCCGGAAGATTCCTTTTTTCTCCGATCTGTGCTATGCTGTACCATATGAGCATGAGACAGGAGCAGACAGCATGAGAAAGAGCCGATACGACGATGAGGTGTTTTTTGAAAAATACGGGCAGATGGCCCGCTCCCGCCTGGGGCTGTCCGGCGCCGGAGAGTGGGAGACCCTGGAACCCCTGCTGCCGGACTTTGCGGGAAAGCGGGTGCTGGACCTGGGGTGCGGCTACGGCTGGCACTGCATCTACGCGGCGGAGCATGGGGCGGCGGCCGTCACCGGCGTGGACCTGTCGGAAAAGATGCTGGCCGTGGCCCGGGAGAAGACCAAGCTCCCCCAGGTGACCTATGTCCGGGGAGATATGGCGGAGACCGCCTTTCCGCCGGAGAGCTTCGATGTGGTCCTCAGTTCTCTGGCCATCCACTACCTCCCCTCGTTCACGGACTTTCTGAACCGGGTGCGGCAGTGTCTGGTGCCCGGCGGGGACTTTGTGTTTTCCGTGGAGCACCCCATCTTCACCGCCGCCGGGCCCCAGGACTGGTATTACGGCCCGGACGGGACGCCCCTCCACTTCCCGGTGGACCGGTATTTTGAGGAGGGGCGGCGCACCGCCCGCTTCCTGGGGGAGGATGTGGTGAAGTACCACCGCACCCTCACCACCTATCTGGACGGCCTGCTGACCGGCGGATTTGAACTGCTGCGGGTGGTGGAGCCCCAGCCGCCGGCGCGGATGCTGGACCAGCCGGGGATGCGGGACGAGCTCCGCCGCCCCATGATGCTGCTGGTGGCGGCCCGGAGGCGTCCGGCGTGACCGCACGGCGGCCTGAGCGGGGCTGACAGCAAAGAGATTCCCATTGGATACTGATACAGAACCAAAACAGAAAGGAAGGACTGCTCCATGAAAACAGGTCTGGTGCTGGAGGGCGGCGCCCTGCGCACGATCTTCTCCTCCGGCGTGTGCGACGCGTTTTTGCACGAGAAACTGCCCATGCCGGACTACACCATCGGCGTCTCCGCAGGCATCGCCTACGGGGTCAGCTATCTCTCCCAACAGATGCGGCGGAACCTGGACTTGCTGATGCACTATGCCAATGACCGGCGATACATGGGATGGGGGAACTTCTTCAATCCCCGGAACCGCAGCTACTTTGGCCTGCGGTTCGCCTATGAGACCATCCCCAACGAGCTGGTGCCCTTTGATTACGATGCCTTCGAGGCGTATCCGGGCCAGGTGGAGGCGGTGGTCACCAACCTGCTGACCGGGCAGGCGGAGTACCGGGAGGTCCCCCGGCGGGACGCCCACTTCCTGCTGCTGCAGGCCACCTGCGCCATGCCGGTGCTGTTCCAGCCCATCCGGCTGGACGGAGGCATCCCCTATCTGGACGGCGGCTGCGCCGATGCCATTCCCTGGAAGCGGGCGCTGGAGGTGGGCTGCGACCGGGTGGTGGTGGTCCTGACCCGGGAGCGGAGCTACCGGAAGGAGCCGGAGCGGATGATGCCCCTGTTCCGCCGGGTCTACCGCAAGTACCCCGCGTTTCTGGAGGATCTGCGGACCCGGGCGGAGCGCTACAACCGGTGCCGGGAGGAGCTGTTCCAACTGGAGCGGGAGGGGCGGATCCTGGTGATCGCGCCGGAGGACACCCGGGGCTTCTCCAGGACGGAACGGGACCGGAAAAAGATCCTGGCCCTGTGGCAGGACGGCTTTTTCGCCGGCCTCCGGGCTGCCGGCGCGGTGCGGGACTTCTGGACCGGAGAGGCGGTCCCGGGCGAAACGGAGACGATGTGAAAACGGGGCGTCCGCCTTCGGCGGGCGCCTGTTTTGCGCAGGTCCGGCAGGGAGAGCAGGAGGTCTATTTTGCACAAGCCGTCCGCAGCGGCTTCGCACATTTTTCGATCATTTTACGCAAATTTTACAAAAACTAAAAAATGGCCTTTCCTCGGCGTCTGTTTGCATATATAATGTTCTCGCAGCATACACATGACAGATCAACCGGCCGGTGCGGCCGATCTTTGCGGGAAAGGAACTGAGACGCAGTTATGGACATTTTCTCCGTCTTTACCCTTTGCGGCGGCCTGGCGTTCTTCTTGTACGGCATGACCGTCATGTCCAAGAGCCTGGAAAAAATGGCCGGCGGCAAGCTGGAGCGCATGCTCAAGCGCATGACCTCCAACCCCTTCAAGAGCCTGCTGCTGGGGGCGGGCATCACCATCGCCATCCAGTCCTCCTCCGCCATGACGGTGATGCTGGTGGGCCTGGTGAACTCCGGCGTCATGGAGCTGGGGCAGACCATCGGCGTCATCATGGGCTCCAACATCGGCACCACCCTGACGGCGTGGATCCTCTCTCTCACCGGCATCGAGAGCGAGAGCGTCTTTGTGAACCTCTTAAAGCCTGAAAACTTCTCTCCCCTGATCGCCCTGGCGGGCATCCTGCTGATCATGGGCTCCAAGCGCCAGCGGCGGCGGGACGTGGGCCGGATCATGATGGGCTTTGCCGTCCTGATGTACGGCATGGAGCTGATGAGCGGTGCCGTCAGCCCCCTGGCGGAGATGCCGGAATTCGCCGGACTGCTCACCGCCTTTGAAAATCCCCTGCTGGGCGTGCTGGTGGGCGCAGTGTTCACCGGCATCATCCAGTCCTCCGCCGCGTCTGTGGCCATTCTGCAGGCGCTGGCCATGACCGGTTCCATCACTTACGGCATGGCCATCCCCATCATCATGGGGCAGAACATCGGCACCTGCGTCACGGCCCTCATCAGCTCCATCGGCGTCAACCGCAATGCCAAGCGGGTGGCAGTGGTCCACATCTCCTTCAATGTCATCGGCACCACGGTGTGCCTGATCCTGTTCTACGGCGGGGACCTGCTCTTCCACTTCGCCTTTATGGACTGGACTGTGGGCGCTGTGGGCATCGCCTTCTGCCATACGGCCTTCAACGTGTTCACCACCATCCTGCTCCTGCCCTTCTCCCGCCAGCTGGAAAAGCTGGCGCGGAGACTGGTGCGGACGGAGGACGCCCGGGAGAGCTTTGCCTTCCTGGATCCGCTGCTGCTGCGGACCCCCGGTGCGGCGGTCAGTGAGAGCGTCTCCATGGCCGGCCGCATGGGACAGGCCGCCCGGGAGAACATCTGCCTGGCGGTGGACCAGATGTCCCACTACAGCCGGGAGCGGGAGACCCAGATCCTGCAGAATGAGGACAAGCTGGACATCTACGAGGACCGGCTGAGCAATTATCTGGTGGAGGTCTCCCAGCACGGCCTGTCCATGCAGGACATGCGCACGGTGTCCCGGCTGCTCCACGCCGTCGGAGACTTTGAGCGCATCGGCGACCACGCCGTGAACATCCAGGAGTCCGCCCAGGAGCTCCACGACAAGGAACTCCGCTTCTCCGACGATGCCCGGGAGGAGCTGCAGGTGCTGCTCTCCGCCCTGGACGACATCCTGGACCTGACGCTCCGCAGCTTCCAGGCGGCGGACCCGGAGACCGCCGGCCGGGTGGAGCCCCTGGAGGAGACCATCGACCAGCTGATCGAGGAGATCCGCAGCCGCCACATCCGGCGGCTGCAGGCGGGCCAGTGCACCATCCAGCTGGGCTTCGTCCTCAGCGACCTGCTGACCAACATCGAGCGGGTGTCCGACCACTGCTCCAACATCGCCGTCAGCGTCATCGAGGAGCAGTCCGGCGGCCCCGGCCGCCACGCCTATCTGCAGGAGGTGAAGGCCGGCGGCGCCTTCAGCGAGGACCTGCGGCGGGACCAGAAGAAATACCACCTCCCCGAGGCATGAGAAAAAACGGACAGGCCCTGTGCCCCATCGGCACGGGGCCTGTTTTTGCCGCATCGGCATCTTTTGGGTATAGCAGCCCCCTGTTGGAGGAAACATATCCCTATCTCACCGAACACAGGAGGAATCAGTATGTCCGTGGATCTGAAAAACAGCGAGACCCTGAAAAATCTCATGCGGGCCTTTGCCGGCGAAAGCCAGGCCCGGAACCGCTATACCTTTGCCGCCTCGGTCTGCCGCCAGCAGAAGCTCCATGTGGTGGAGGCGGTGTTCCGCTTCACCGCGGACCAGGAGAAGGAGCACGCGGAGATCTTCTACAACCACATGAAGGAGATGACAGGCCAGACAGTGGCCATCGACGGCACGTATCCCGTGGACCTGACCAATGATGTGAAGCAGCTGCTCCGCAAGGCCCAGCACAACGAGTACGAGGAGCACGACCCGGTGTACAGGACCTTCGGCGACGTGGCCCGACAGGAGGGCTTTTCCGCGGTGGCGGCCTCCTTCCACAAGATCGCGGAGATCGAGGAGGCCCACGGCAACCGGTTCGGCCGTCTGGCGGACCTGCTGGAACAGGGAAAGCTGTTCGTCTCCGACGTCCAGTGCGCCTGGATGTGTCTGAACTGCGGCTATCTCTTCGAAGGGACGGAGGCGCCCAAGCTCTGCCCGGTGTGCCAGCACGACCAGGGCTTCTTCATCCGTCTGGAGATGGCGCCCTTCGGTGCGTCGGTTCTGAAAAACTGAAGGGACCTCCATGGGCGGGACAGCTGCGGCTGTCCCGCCCGCAGCTTTTGAAGTGAATATTCATCTCGCTATTCATACAAAATATACAGCTACATTGGAGGAAAACCACAAAATTCAACGGGGTTTTGTTGGAAATATCTGAATAAATTTGAGCATCTTACCGGAAGAAACAAATAAATATTCATTTTTTGACGAAAATCTATTGACAAGGCGGCGGGAACGTGATAAGGTAAGGCATGTTCCGGCGGGAGACACTTCCTCTCCTGGAATTTTTGAGAAGATCGCCCCGCGACTGCGGGAGCATGAAAAAGGGAGATTGCGATACCATGAAGAAGTTTCTTGCATTGATCCTGACGCTGGCCATGGCTCTGTCCGTCACGGCCTGCGGCGGCAGCGACGACACTGCGGACGACACCGCCGACGGCGAGGGCGCCGGCACCGAGGAGACCGTGGACTACAGCGCCATGAGCGATGACGAGCTGAAGGCCGCCATCACCACCATCACCGAGGGCACCCTGAAAGTGGCTACCAGCCCGGATTTTGCCCCCTATGAGTTCTACGCCATCGACGAGAGCGGCAACGCCCAGCTGGCAGGCTTTGAGATGAGCCTGGCCCAGTACATCGCCGACTATCTGGGCCTGAATCTGGAGATCACCCCCATGGACTTTGACGGCACCCTGATGGAGCTGCAGAGCAAGACCGTGGACCTGGGCATGGCCGGCTACTCCCCCGATCCCGACCGGGAGAGCATCATGGACTTCTCTGACATCTTCTATGAGGGCGGACAGTCCTTCGTGACCACCCAGGACAAGGCGGACCTGTTTACCTCTCTGGAGGATACCAACAACCCCGACTACTCCATCGGCGCACAGAACGGTTCCATCCAGGCGGACCTGGCCAACACCAACAGCCCGGATTCCGATGTGGTGCTGCTGCCCAAGGTGACGGACATTGTCACCGACCTGCTGGCCGGCAACCTGGACGGCGCCTACATTGAGACGGTTGTGGCCGAGAGCTATGCGGCCAACTATCCCGATCTGGCCGTCGTGCTGGAGGTCCCCTATGATCAGGCAGGCTCCGTGGTGGGCGTCTCCAAGGGCAACGCCGCTCTGCTGGAGGGCGTGAACCGGGCCATCGCCGCCGCCAAGGAGGACGGCTCCATGGATCAGTTCGTGGCTGAGGCCAATGAACAGGCCTCCGGCGACATCATCGAGGGCCTGGTGGACGGCGGAGAGACTTCCGCTGAGGGTTGAGATCTGCAATCCATTCCAATTCCTCCCCCGGAGTCCGGGGGAGGAATTGGCGTATCTCTGCGACTCCTGACTGAAAAGAGAAAGAGGCGAACCCATGGGCAACTTTATCAAATTAGAAAACTTCTCAAAGCTGCTCCCCTATGTGGATATGTTCAAAGAAGGCCTGATCGTCACCGTGCTGCTGGCCTTTTTCACGGTGATCATCGGCTTTGTGCTGGCGCTGGTGCTGGCCCTGATGCGGATGAGCAACTTCCATCCCTTCGGCTTCCTGGGCCTGACGAAAGACGGTCATCTGCGGGACGGCGGCTTCCTCTATCACCTGAGCCGCTTCAACCCCGTGAGCTTTCTGGCCACCGCCTATGTGGAGATCATCCGCTCCACCCCTGTGGTGGTGCAGGTGTTCATCATCTACTACGGCATCTTCAGCACGCTCTTTGAGCTGCCCTCTATCCGGCTGTTCGGCTTCATCCGGTTTGAGCGGTTCTTCCCCGGCGTGGTGGCCCTGGCCATGAACTCCGGCGCCTATCTGTGCGAGATCATCCGCTCCGGCATCCAGTCCATCGACGGCGGACAGACGGAGGCGGCCCGTTCTCTGGGATTGAGCCAGGGGCAGAACATGCGGTTCATCATCCTGCCCCAGGCCATCAAGAACATCCTGCCGGCCATCGGCAATGAGTTCGTCACCATCATCAAGGAGTCCGCCATTACATACACCATCGGCGTCCAGGACATCATGGCCACGGTCAATACCATCCGGGGCTCCGCGTTCATCATCATGGAGCCGCTGCTGGTGGCCACGGGCCTCTACTTCTGCCTCTGCTTCCCGCTGTCCAAGCTGATCGCGTATATCGAAAGGAGAATGAGCCGTGGCGATCGGAGATAGTCTGATCCAGGTCAGGGACCTGAAGAAATACTACAACAGGGGCGCCATCAAGGCCCTGGACGGCGTCACGGTGGACATCGACCGGGGCGACGTGATGGTGGTCATCGGCCCCTCCGGCTCCGGCAAGTCCACCTTCCTGCGGAGCCTGAACCTGCTGGAGATGCCCACCGGCGGCTCCATCATTTTCAACGGGGTGGATATCACCAAAAAGAAGATGAAAAATGAGGAAGGCAAAACGGTGAAGGTGGACATCGACCAGCACCGCCAGAAGATGGGCATGGTGTTCCAGCACTTCAACCTGTTCCCCCACATGACCATCATGGACAACATGACCCTGGCGCCCGTCCAGGTGAAGCACATGGACAAGGCCGAGGCGGAGAAAAAGGCCCTGTCCCTGCTGGACCGGGTGGGCCTGCAGGACCGGGCCGGTGCCTATCCTATCCAGCTCTCCGGCGGCCAGAAGCAGCGCATCGCCATCGTCC
>ULTL01038965.1_pt1 | contig 21747 bp, 17 predicted proteins | sample 1957531 | NCBI WGS metagenome assembly ULTL01 (sample SAMEA4835732, study PRJEB28245) | human gut metagenome | biome: gut microbiome; material: fecal sample | place: Denmark | collected 2008 | reverse complement strand
CGCAGTCTGGGCAAGTCCACGAACCATACGAGCCGGAACCGTGGTCTTTATACACATAAGTCCCCAGATTTTGAACATAATGGCAGAGATAACATTCATAATACTGCTGATGTCCTCTGGAAGTGTGCGACTGAGAAACGTATGTTCCCTGCAAAGAGTTCTTTTTGCAGGATGGGCAGGTGCCGACAATACCAGTGGATGCACGGGATGCCACCTTCGCGGGCGCTTTCTTAGCTCCGGATTCTGTTTCCGTTGGCGCTGCACCATCTGCGTTGGAGTACACGCCGTACAAATCGTAAAAATACCGGTTGCTGCGGTTGGAAGCCGCCCAATCATAGGTGTAGAACGGCACCGTTGCCTCTGGGTAGCCGATGATGTAGGCGATATAGAGCGTGTCGCCGGAATCGGCTTCGCGCCAGAACGCATCCTCGCCGATGCTGTTCAGAACCGTTTCGCCGTAGTACATGGTCAGTGTAGAGAGCTTCGGGCAGTTATAGAACGCATGGCGGCCAATGACCGGAGCCAGCGGCAATTCGGCGGTGGTCAACGCCGTGCATCCCTCAAACCAATATGCCAGATCTGGGATGGTCAGCGTTTCCACGTCCTCAAACCAGACCTCGGTGATCTGATCGCGGACAGCCGCCCAAGGCTGATCGTCTGCGCTTTGGAACACCGGCGCTTCGCCGCTGCCGGAGATGGTCAGCCAACCCTTGGAGTCCAGCGACCATTTGATGCTGCTGCCCGGAATCGTGCCGCTGGTCGCAGCTTCACCAGAAACGGACTGCACGGCGATTTCTTCGTCAGGGGCGCTTTCATAGACCGTGTGTTCGTGATCTTCGACTGCAAACGCCGAAATGCTCAGCGAAAACACCATACAGAGGGCAAGCAGCAATGCGGTGAATTTCTTGAAATTCTTCATCATGCAGCCTCCTTTTCACTCACAGCGGCAATGGTGAACACAATTGTTGCCGCATTGACGTTCGTAACAGCCTCGGACGCAGAAACTTTCGCTTTATAGCGGATGGCGAGATTTTTCTCAGCCGGAATCGCTGGGAACGCGCCGTCCGCAAGCGTCAGCGCGCCCGCGCCCTTGGTTGAGCAGCCGTTGATACTGAGTGCGATGCTGTTTTTGCCTGCGCTGAAATCATCATAGCTGCCGATTTCAAACGTGCCCGCCTGAACATCTACCTTGGTCACACGAATTGCGCCGGTCTTGCCGGTGTTGGTAATCGCGGCATTGTTGGCGCAGACCACATAGCCGTCAACGAGAGAAACCGGCAGCGCAGCGGGAACTGTACACGAAATTGGCGCGACGGTGTTGACCACGGTGAGCGTCACCGGCACACGGGCCTCAGTTGTTTCCGCTGCCGACGCACCCGTAGCCAGTGATAGGATCATTGTCAGTGCCAACAGTAAAGTGATAAGTTTCTTCTTATCCATCACCGCACCTCCTTCGGCCAGAGGTATGCGGTATGGAGCGTCAACTCCGTCTGTACGGAACCGATCTGCTTGCCGTCGCGGAACGCCGTGATCGTTACGGTGCAATCCACGTTCCCAAACTCCGGCGCTTCCAACAGCGTGAGCGTCGAAATACTCTTGCCCGCAGCCAGCTCAAAAGCGTCGGCAATCAGTGCATTGTCCTTGTTGCGGCGAATCTCGATTTTGTAGGTATCGCTCTTGCTATTGTTCGTGAACTCAGCCTTCACGTCGGTTGCCCCGACAATAGCATACAGATGAGCCGGAGCAACAACAGAAAGCTGACTTCCTGCGACGATAGCGTTGAGTTGCTTTTGGGCTTCGCGCAGTCCGCTGACATCGTAAAAGATGATCTCAGTCTCTTTGTTCTGCTTTGCGCGCTCGGTGATTCTGGTTTTGATCGTGTCAATCACGGCGAGGGTGGAATCTCTGTCATAAATGACTTTGACCGCATCGTCTACGCGGGCTACGACAACAGCGGGCATATTCGTCCCGTTGTTGCAGTAAATTGCCGCAACGCCACCGCCCCAGACAAGCAATCTGCCCTTGACGGTCACGTTATCGAGCGTAATTTTTCCATCCGCTGCGCCGCAGCCGATGATAAGGTCGCCGTCTACGGTCATATTCTGGAGTGTCACTTCGTCGGTGCGAATCAGGACGCTGCCTTTGATGTCCTTATTGTAGGTTCCTTTTACCGTGATATAGCTGCCAATAATGTTCGCAAAAATCTGCGCAAATTCCGCGCGCGTGATGTTGTCCAGCGGCGCAAGAATCTTACCGCGACCGTGAATATAGTCAGCACCTACCATCGCGCGCACATACGGCAGCGCCCAGTTGGAAATCTCGCTGCGGTCAGAGAACGCGGACAGGTCCGTTTTTGCGTATGCGTCATAGTCCAGTTCCAGCGCACGGGCAACAACGGTCATGGCTTCCTGCCGCGAGATCGGCGCGTCCGGGGCCATTGCAGAAGCAGATCGTCCGTTGTACGTTCCCATCTGGACGGCGAGTGCAACATCCTTGTAATACCACTTGCTCTTGGATACGTCATTGTACTGCGAAATATCCGCTGTCTTGTAGCACCCGAAAGACCTGTTGATGATCGCTGCCATTTCTGCACGGGTCATGTCGCCGTTGGGGTCGATAATGGTGCTGGATTTGCCGTAAAGCAGTCCATTATCCACGGCCGCGCTGACCGCCTCGGCGTACCACGCAGATTTATCAAAGTCCTTAAAATCCGTAGCCTTGCGATTGACCGTGCCTGCGGCCGACGCGCTGACTGCCAACGACAGGCACGATGCGACGGCGAGAATCATTGCGAGGATTCGTTTTTTCTTCACGTTGAATACCTCCTGTTAGAATTTAAGGGGAACGCTTTGGGCGTTCCCCTTGGATGAATTGCGATCAGACCGCATCCCAAGCGATGATAAACAGGACGCTTGCGATGGCGGTGTTCGTTACGGCTTCGCTAACAGGCGTAACGATGGCATCATAGGCGATTGCGACCGTGTTGGCACTGGTATCACCCACGCCGGACATGAAGCAGCCGTTAATCGCGTCGGTCAGAAGCGTCTGCTTGGAAGCATTCTTGTCGTCGGTCATCTTCTTTTCGCCGTCGCCGAGGCAGAGGGAGAAGCCAAACTTGTTGGAGTTGACCTTTTCGTGTGCCAGAGATGCCTTGTCACCAAAAGCGGCCAGCGACCAGCCCTGCGCGGCTTCGATAGAGACATTTGCAACCTTGACCGCACCAAAGCTGTTATTGACGATCTTGGCGTCGGTCGCGGTGGAAACGGTGCCGTCAGTGCCGACAGCGATGGGCAGCACGGTGGGGACGGTCACGGACATCTTCGTGGCTGCGGGATCACCGCCGATGGAGCCGTCAGCGGTGGACGAGAGCGTGACACTGGACGTGCCGGTGCCGCCCGATGCATCAACCGTGTTGGCAGCGGAAGCGGAAATAGCGAGGGACGCGATCATGCAGACCGCAAGGATGAGGGAAAGAATCTTCTTGGTGTTTTTCATGGTTTGTACTCCTTTTTGTAATGAAAATTAGTTTTTGATGGTGATTGTGATGATTGCCCCGGCTGTGCCGATAATGTCACCGGTTTCGGGGTCGAGATTGTGGAACATGGCTGTGCATTCGTATGTGCCAGCCGGGAGTTCCACATCGAGGGCAGCACGCTCAATCTTGCTGCCCACGGGGATCGCTTTGCTCTGGTAGATCTGTTCGCCGGTATCGTTGCGGATAATCTCCACCTGCTGCGGGTAGTTATTGATCGATTCGTTTACGATCATGATGTTGCCCTCGGATGCACCGTTTTCAAAATACGGTGCGGTGTTCATGCTGATGTTGATCATGCCCTCCGCAACTTTCTGATTCAGGCGTTCCGCAATTTCTTCCGGCGAAAGGTTGTCCCAGCCGCCCTCGACGGCGCTGGAATCGTAGACGATGCCGTTTTGGCCACGAGCGTCTTCTTTGGCCAGCGGCTTGCTGACCAGACGGGTGATAAGAAAAATGCCCGCGCCAATGGCACAGACGAGAAATACGACGGCAAGCACAACGCGGATATTGAGCCGTGCCTGTTTTGGATGATCCTGATATACTTCGTACATGGAAACAGCTCCTTTGTATTTTGTTTTGTATGCTAGGGCGGAATACGATAGCGACACAGCAGGCGATACAGGTCGTCCGCCGTGCATGGGATTTGATTTCCGGGCAATTCGATACCTCCTCCGTCTGAATTTGAGTATAAAAAAACACGACCTTGAAAAAAGTCGTGTTTTTTATGAAGTTAGCTGTGCCTCATCCGGCGCGCTGCCTGAGAAAGTCCAGAAACAGTTCTTCAATTTCTTTATCGCTCTTGAACTTGCTCAAGTATGGTGCAAAGCGTTTTCGGTCAAAGCTCAACTTTTTCGGTGGCGCGGCTGCACGCTGCGTTTCTTTTGCCCGTGCCTCCCGCCATGCGGCGTAGACTGCCTGCTGATCCGCTGCCGGTGGCGGGCATCGTGTCTGAATAAACGTGACGGTCTGCTTATTCAGTGCATAGCCCTCGATCTGACACATTTCAATGAACGCTGTTTGCGTTGCTGCATCGTAATCTGCGATCAAATCAGCGCAGGCCAGATTCAGCTTCTTTGTTTCATTCTCTACGATCTCGGCGAGTGGCGGGATCAGCTGTGCCAGTTTGACAGCCTTGCGGATTTCATACTCCGTCACGCCGAAAAACTCAGCCACAATACCGCGGGCGGAATACTTCTGGCGAGATTCGCCAGAAGTTAAATCCGTGCGGAAACCGTGCCGGTTTCGTGCATCCAGCAAGGCTTTATACGCCTTGCCGCGCTCAATGATCGTCAGATCCTGCCGCCGCAGAAGATTCGTCGCAATCGCAATGCTGATGGCGCGCTGGTCGTTGACGGTCATGACTGTTGCGGGAATATCCGTCCAGCCTGCCAGTTTTGCCGCCTCCGTGCGGTTATGCCCGGCCAGAATCTCAAATTCATCCGTTCCTGCAATGGGACGCACCAAAATCCGCTCATACAGGCCGTTCTCTTTCAATTCTTCCGCAAAGGCTTCCAGTTTAGCACGAGGATAGGGATGAAAGCCAATGTCGGCGGTAAAGAACGGGCGCAACTTGCTGATCGGCACGTCACGAAATTGCGTTTCCGTCTGCGGCACTGGCATCTGAAAAATCTGCTCATACGCTGCATCGCCGGTCTGCTGCTCGGATGCCTGCTGGGTCGCGCTCATACGCTTGCGCAGCATTTCATTCATGTTCGCTCTAGCCAAGCCGCATCACCTCCGAGGCGAGATTCCGATAGGACTCTGCCGCAGGATTGCCTGGCTCATAATCCAGAATACTCATACCAGCCATGGGGCATTCCGCAATGCGGATGGTGTACTCAATGGGGCGGTCAAAGACGTGCAGATCGTCGCCGTAGACCTCTCGGACGCTCTGCTGCACGCTTTTGCAGAGTTGCGGCCGGGACTGATACATCGTCAGCAAAATACCGGCGATCTTCAACTCCGGATTGAAATGCTTCTGCACGGAACGAACCATGTCCAGAACGTCCGGGATACCTTCGGAGGCAAGAAAGTGGGACTGTACCGGAATGATGCAGTAATCCGACGCGCTCAGCGCATTGACCGTCAAAAGTTCCTGCTTGAGCCCACAGTCAATAATAATGTAGTCATAGGCGTCGCGCAGCGGTTCCAGCACCTGCGTCAGCATCTTTTCTGCGCAGCATTCGGATTCACTCACGGCTCTGTACTGCGAGATCTGCATGACTTGAAGCCGCGCAGCCGCATCTGATAAGCGACGATTTGCAGGAATGAGATCTGGCTTGCCGTTTGTGTGCAGAATGCAGCGCGGCAGATGTAGTTCCAGATCCTCCGGATAGTCGATGGCAGCAAGCAGAAGATTTGCCAGCGTATATTTCTGCTCGGCTGGGGTATAGCCCATAGATGCAGTGAGGTTGCCCTGCGGGTCGTTGTCGATGAGAAGTACGCGCTTGTTTTCATCCATCAAAGCAGAGGCAAGGTTCAGCGCGGTTGTCGTCTTGCCGACACCGCCTTTTTGATTGGTGATTGCAATAACGGCATTCTTTTTCATGTCACACCCTCGCTTTCAGTTTCCTATTTTGATAATCCTCACTTTGTATGTACTCTATCACGCTATCCTTGAAAATATAATAAGCAGGCTTTATAAAGAATGACTTTACGCGCTTTTCGTGGATTAGTTTTGATGTAAATGAAATGCTAACGCCATTTAGCATCATTCTGAGTTGCTCTTGTGTTACAACATCCGGATACTCTTGAAACAACGTCTGATAATATGATTTGTTTTTTTCCACAGTGATCCCTTCCATTTAGAAATTGTCATCGGCAGGAACACAGCTTGATTTGTTCTCTCCATTGTCTCTCCAATACCATCAAACTCAGAAAAATTGCAACTGTCTAAATGGCTCCTATTTTTTTCAAAAAACGGTGAAAAGCATTGATTTTCAATGGGTCTTGAACCTGTAGTTCCGTGTACTTCCGCTGTCTTCCGGATGAGATACAAGCCTTAAAATCCCTCGGCGTAACAACCGTGCGGGTTCGAGCCCCGCCACCGGCACCAAATCTGGGAACAACCTATGATACAAAAACAGTCATCCAAATCGGATGGCTGTTTTTGTATATGGCCCGGAAACCGTTGAAAACACTAGGGTTTTCGGCTTTCCGAATGCCGCGGCAGGCGTTGCGCAGCCCGGTATTTCACAGCGGCGTGTGGGCGGCGAAAATGGCCGAAAAAGCGGCGGCCGGGCTGCACCCTTTCGGAAATGGACAAGGGTGCATAACGCATCCGCGCCGTGGACATTTCCGAAAAAATCAGCCCTCCGCGAAAAGGTTTTACTTTTCCGCGGAGGGCTTTTTTCATTTATCGAATGGTCAAAGCGTCGAGGCCCAGCGTATCTGTATAATTCAGAAGCTCGGGCTGCGTGGCGCTCAGACCGTGGAGCAGGCATTTCAGCCGTTCTACGTCGTATACACCGAGTTCCGCGGCCAGCGTCCGTGCGCTGATCTGACGATGCTGTCCGCCGACAAAGCGGAGATAGTATTCCAGCGCCTTGATCGAGCGAAGATAGTTCCCGTCGAGGTAGTCTGCCACGTCGTTGCTCGTCGCTCCAATTTTGGCAAAGCGGTTGAACATGGCGCGGATATGGTCGTTGACGGCCTTGCCGTAGCCGTAGTGCTCCACTGCTTGATTGTAACTGTAGCCGTGGCGCTCATGCAGCCAATAGGCGTTCAGCAGCTTCTTCTGATAATAGTCAGTCATTATGATGTCCTCCATTCAGCTTGCTTTGATGTGACTCACAGCTTACACACGGGTAGTCAAAAAGCAAGCTGAAAAGCAGAAAAAGCCCTGCCGAAGCAGGGCTTTTCGCTGGAACCTTATGCTGCGGTGAAGCCTTTCTCAGAAATGGCCGCGGCAAGGGCCGGATCGGCGGGGCCGCCCAGCGTTCCGGTCTTGTCGATGATGTAGCCGCCAACGGCATAGGAAAAAGTCGGTGCGCCCTGATAAACCGGTTCTGCGTTTACATAGGCGCTGACCGCGGCCAGCAGGTCTTTCCGCTGCTCTCCGGTGACGTTGTAGGCCAGTTCCATGGTCTCCGGCTGGGCCGGGGCCTCGGCTTTCGTCTTGGCGCGGGTCTTGCGGGCGCGAGGCGCGGGCCACTGCTCCGGCAGTACGCTTTCGTCGAGGTGGATTTCAAAGGTGATTTTGCCGTCCATGTGGGTATTGAAATGGAAGTCGAGCATTTCCAGCTCCTTTACCTCGTCGGGGATTTCGATGTTTGCATAGCGCTTGCGCTCCTCGCCGTTTACCATGAAGCAGACCGGAACCATGTCTCTGAGCTTTGCCGTGATTTTACCTGTTTTCATTGTAGTTACCTCCGAAAAATGATTTTGTTGTGTGAGTTCCTAGCTCGTGAGTCACAGCTTAACCATTTTCGGTGTGAAAGCAAGCCTCAAAACAAAGAAATTTTCTCGTTTTTGCAAAAGGCGCGGATAGGATTTCCGCGCCTTTCTTGCTATAATATATAAAAGTAATAGAAAGAGTCTCAGGTTTGCCGTGCTGAGGGTGCGGCAATGAAACGGAATCGGGTGAGAGTCCCGGCGAACTGGTCACTGTGAAGCTCCCGTAGAGGAGATAAGTCAGACACGCGCCTGAGAGAGCTACAAGAGCAGCCGCCATGTCAACGGCCTGCGGACGATATTGTGCGCCCATTTTTAGGGGATACGTCCGCCATCCTGCCAAAGGTACTGCGGACGTTTTTGCGTAAAAAACGTGTCGTAAAGCATTCTTTCCTTTACGACACGTTTTCACGTTTCTTAACATCTGAAATTATACCCCATCAGAAAGAAAAGTCAATCCGTTTTGATAAAAACAGCAGATTTTTGTTGGAGATTCAGGGGCATCCGCTCCAATATTTGAAAAATAGCTGAAATTGGATTGCAAAACAGGAATATTTCTTTTGTTTACGCCGTCAGAAATGCCGTCAAGGAGGAACAATGGCAAAGTGTGGAGAGAACATTTATAAACGCAAAGACGGAAGATGGGAGGGGCGCTTTATTCGCGGTCGCAAGGAAAACGGCCACGCGATATACGGTTATGTCTATAGCCGGAGCTATACAGAATGCAAAGGCAAGCTAAAGGCTGCCGCTGCAGCGCCGCTGCGCGCGGTATGCGTTTGTCGGCTGACGGCGAATGAGCTTTTTTCGTCTCTGCTGCGGCAAAAATGCACGGATGTCAAGCCGTCCACCGCCCAGCGCTATCGCTTCCTGATTGAAAAGCACATTCTTCCGGAGTTAGGGCATCTCCGAGTCGAGCAGCTGACGGCGAAAAAACTTCAAACATTTCTCCAACACAAGCAGGCAAACGGAGGCTTGCGAGGCGGCGGCCTTTCGGCGAAAACAGTCCGGGATATTGGAACGCTGATAAAAACAGCGCTGAAATATGCTCAGGCGGAATTTTCAGTTCCCTGCGACGCGGACGCGCTGCGGCTTCCGTCGCCTGCACAAACGGATATTCACGTTTTTACCGAAGATGAACTGCGGCGTATCGGCGAGCAGGTCACACGCCAGCCGCATTTGATGGAAATCGGCATACTGCTGGCGCTGAACACCGGCCTTAGAATTGGAGAATTGTGTGCGCTGCAACGGCAAGATGTCGATTTTGCCGCCGGAACCGTCTCCGTCCGCCACACGGCGCAGCGAATCAATTACGGCGGCAGGACGGAATTGGTCGTTCAAACACCGAAAAGTGCTGCTTCCAACCGCGTCATTCCCATTCCTGCTGAAATGCTGGTGCTGCTGCGGCAGTATGTATATGCCTTTGCACCGGGTCGCTATTTATTCAGCGGAAACCCAGCACGGCCATTGGAGCCACGCACCTGCCAGCGGCATTTCAAAGCACTGCTAAAGTGCTGCGGGATTCCTTATCGGAACTTCCACAGTACGCGCCACACCTATGCTACGCGCTGCGTGGAGGAGGGCGCGGACATCAAGACTGTCTCGGAATTGCTTGGACATTCCAATCCGCAGATCACGCTGCGGCGTTATATGCACTCGTCCATGCGGTACAAGCAGGAGGTCGTTCAGCGGATCAGCTTCCTGCCGCCCAGTGCATAAAGTTTTATCGCCGTCAATTTTTCCGTCAGACATCCGGACGAGTCCTTGCGCCGTGGGCGGTTTCACCGCTTTTGTCGTAAAGGAAAGAATGCTTTACGACACCAAATGACCGGTCTGGTGAGTTTATCATAACCGGGCTGGAGAGACATTATTCAATTCAATATTGTTGATACCGTAATACACGCCGATTCCGCACACTCTCGGGCAGGATAGGCTCAGAAGAAGGCATTTATGCCGACACGAAACGGTGCTGTGCGCGTGAGGCCACGCCGAAGCGGAGCGATCCGCCGGGACGAAAGTCAGCCATTACAGGGACGACCTGTGAGAAGGTAGGACGTGGGCGCAGGAGTGATCGTCACTCCCTAACGCAAGTCAGAAGATCTGTATTACTCGCGGCGAAAGCCGCGACCGTGTATTTGCAGCGGCGAGCGATTTCCTGTTGCACCGGGCGAGAAGCCCACGAACGCCGCTGATTTCATCTTGGAATCGGCGCATTTTGTTTTTTACGGGACAACGTGCGCTATTTCGGGACGGAACCAGTTTTTCTTTGCGCTTTCCATCTTATTTCCTTTCTGGTGCCCGGCCTGCGGGCGTGCTCCGCAGGCCGGGACACCGCAAAAATCACCGACTCACCGGGCCTTTGCCCGGTTTCCTATGGCGAACCGCGCCGACAACTGAATAGCCACAACGGGAAAGAATACCTGCCTTTCCGGGGAAGTACGCGATGACGCAAGCGCCGAGCGTGCCAAGGGAGGACAGACGCGGTCAGAAGTGGGCGCAGGAACCGATACCGGCAGCGTGGTGTGAACGAAAATCGTATATTACGGCTTTTGCCGTGAAAATCGGCGCGGCTTTCTGCTTCCGGGCTGCGTCAGATCAAAATAGGAAGCAAAAATTTGTAAAGGAGAAGAACAAGCATGAAAGCAAAGAAAACTATTGCGCTCATCCTTGTGATGGTCATGGTCCTCGGACTGCTGACTGTCACAGCTTCCGCCACCCCTGCGGGATCGCTTAGCTCGCCGACCAACGGCATCAAGAGCATCACGATCAGCGGCGCGAATATCAACAACAATGAGGATCGCACCCTGACGGGCAGCAGTGCCCCGTATAACCTGACGTACAACGTCAAGCTGGCCAGCGGCACGGCTGATGGAACCGTCGTAACGGCGACGTTTGAAAAGGAAAATGCCTCGAATGAAAACCTTGTGGTTTCTTCCGCGAAGCCGAACTCGATCCTGAACGCGGTATCCCGCAAGCATATCAAGAAGCACGCCAGCCTGACCTACAACGCGACAGTGCAGAACGGCACAGCGACCATGACGGTCTATGTCTATCCTGACCTGTCCGACAGCGTCAAGACCTATGGTACTTACGTCATCAACTTCCAGCTGGCGGATGTCAACAACCCGATCACGGTCAACGGCACGCAGATTCGCTTTGGCGACCCCGCGTATCCCATGACCGAACCGGAGCGTTACATGAGCTTTGAAGCAGCTGGAACCAATGCGTATAATGCTGTCTATGCTGGCCCGACCGCTGGCTTTGTGCCGGATCTCTATTCTCTCTATCTGAAGTCCGATGCAGCGCTCACGCTCACCAGCAACAGCACGGACGTTGTGTTCCGTACCTATGATGCCAACGGCAACATGACCGAGAAAAATTCTGTCACCGGCACGTCCGGCGAGGGCTACTTCTCGACGGTTATTTATGCCAAGGCAGCCGGTTCGATTCAGGTCACTACCGCTGGCAGCACCACCGCTACCACCATCAACTTCAGCGCGCCGAACGACCCGTCTGCTGTCCATAATGCGCAGCTGCATCCGGAAGGCGCAACCGCCTATCTGCCCGGCCTGACACAGTATGCCAACCGCGGCGACTGGGGCAGCGTCAGCGCTGGCGGCGACAACCTTCTTGATCCTGCCAACAAGATCAAGGGCTATTATGGCTTTGCCGCGAACGGTTTCTCGCTCGGTTCTCTGGGCGGCTATGTCCAGTATGATTTCCACAGCAACCCCATTCGGAATCTGGACACCAACCCCTACGGCGTAGACTTCGTGATCTATGGCAATGCCTTTAACGGCAACCCGGAAGCTGCTGCGGTTCAGGTCTATGCGCAGGAAGTCCTTACGGATGACGGAAACGGCAACGTTACCTATGGCCCGTACAAGTGGTATGAGCTGGCCGGTTCGATGTATTATTCGGACAGCGCCGTCCGCAATGCAACTGTGTATTATACAAAGGACGATGCAGGACTCCATGCAGCCGTCAATGGCGTGACCCATTCGCAAGACCCGTTCACAACGGCTGCAACGTGGTTCCCGACCAAAGGCAGCATGAACCATGAAGCAACGTCCGGTATCAACGACGCGACAAACACCTATATCACGGAGTACACGGATACGACGCTGAAATTTACCGGTGTGACCAGCATCCCGGACAGCGACTCCAATACGGACTATGCGTTCGGCTATGCCGACGTGACCCCCGTGCCGAGCGTCAAGGACGGTACTCCGGTCAACCCGTATACGCCTTATACCTCCGACAAGGTCGGCGGCGACGGCTTTGACCTCGCTTGGGCGGTTGAGCTTGGCAGCATGAAGCCGGTAAAGATCAACAACGCAAAGTACGTCCGTATCTATTCTGCGGTTCTGTATAACACCGGCATTTTCGGTGAAACTTCTCCGGAAATCACGGGCATTTTCCGCGCAGTTGGTACGACAGGGTCGGCGGCAACATCTGATCTTATGTTGGTTTCTACTGCACTGATCCCCACTACAAACGGCGGATACCAAGAAGTTGATGCGGGCAGTTACAGAATCAGATCTACCGAAGAAAATGTTTATTTGAATGAAACGGCTGTTGATGCCTCCACTCCGTATCAGTTTACGGTTGAATCCGGAAAAACCTATCGAATTGTTACACAGAGCGGAACAGAAGCACCGTATATTACGGTAATCAAGGGTAAATAAATGGGGAAATGGTTTTTGGGCGATGCCGAAAGGCATCGCCCCTTTCATACTCGAAGCATTGCACTTGCACTTGCTATCTTAATTACATTTGGTCTTTTCTCACCATTATGTGTAGCAGCTACATCACCTTATGAAATTGATTCGGGCAATATTGTTGGCAGTCAGAACATTGGTACTCTAAACGGGTATAACCTGTACCTCGTAAATATTTCAAAGCAATATGACACGATCAAATTGCAGGAAGGTAATGACTCCAGCACAGGCGAATTAGTATCATTCTTGTACGGTGATGGAGATTATGATGGCATCACGGGCGGTTCCATCACAAGAAATTCGACCAATTTTGAAAAAACAGCGGCATATTTTCAAAAAGAAAAAAGCAATATTTCCGCTGTTACGTTTTCTGAGCAGTCAGATTACTTGCTGTGCAGGCTTACAGAATTTGATTGGGTAGTAACATTTATGCCTGTAACAGTAGGGTATATTCTGATAGCGTGGGAAAAAGCTGCGAGTGTTGATAAAACGGCCCTCGACACAAAGATTACTGAAGCCGAGAGCAAAAATGCCAGCAACTGCAAAACTGAGGACGACAGATATAACGCTGGAACAAAGGCAGTCAGTGAAAACGGCTTCTGGTCAGATTTCCAGACTGCGCTTACCAGCGCAGAATCGGTCAATAATAGTGCCGCTGCAACACAGGATCAGGTTGATTCTGCGCTGGAAACATTGACCGCAGCCATGGCGAATCTGATCCCGATTGGTCAGATCAACCCCACCAATCTCTATGAAACGATTGAACGGTGCAAAAAGTCTAACGACGATCTGAAGGGTTACAACGACAAGACCGTCAATGCTTACCGCACAGCACTGACCGAAGCAAATGCGTATCTGGACGCTCTGTTCCAGAAAGACGCCGAAACCGGCAAGGTTGAACCTACGACGGAGAACGTCGCAGGCAATCAGGGCAAGGCGGATGGATATGCCACAAAGCTGACCAATGCGTACAAAGAACTTGCCTCGGCGCTGGACAGATATGGCAGCGTATCGCTGGCACTGGACGCGATTCCGGCGCTCTGTGAGCTGGCAGACAAGGCAATCGGCAACACGGCGCTGGATGGGCGCGACACGCTGAAAACCAAGCGTGACGCTGCCTATGCCGTCTGGCAGGAGTATGTGGAAACGCAGCTGAATCTGAACGCCAGCGAGTACAGGGAAATCAGAACGGCATATCGGGAGCTGTTCGATGCCTACTATCTCGGCCTGACGAACACGGCGGACAGCATCACCGTGAACGTCCGCGTCACGGACAGCGCCAGCTTAAAGAAGCCGACCGGCTTCCCGCAGGGCGAATGGGCCAGCACGACATGGACGGGTTCTGTCACGCTGACGGGCGACCAGACGCTCGGTGCACTGGAAACGCAGCTTACCGACAAGGGCAAGCTCTACTATGGCGGTAAAATAGACAATTATGGCGCGGCAAGCTACGCCGCGATCATCAATGGTGTCTATCCCCACAGCTTACAGAGCTTCAATAGCTACTTCTCTGATGATTATTATGAGAACGGTACACGTGTCTACTACTCCGACCGCTATGTTCTGCACGACGGCGATATGGTAGAGCTTGCGCTGCTTCCGACACCGGAGGTTTCTTCCTATGCGGGCGCAGGAAATTCCCTGAATGAGAATTACACCATGCGCTATATGCAGACGGCACGGTTTGAGCAGGACGGCGAACCCGTCACCGGTACACTGACCGTCAATGAGGGCGAACCGCTGACGCTGCACGTTTCCCGTGCGTATGCGTCCTTGCAAAATTATACGGGCGAGTACAGCGCGTTCTCCGGCGCAGAGCTTTACGTTTCCCCGGAGAGTGCAAGCAGCACCGCCGCCACAGCTGGCGAGGCCGTTGCGCCGAGTCTTGACACCGGCTACCAGACCGATGCAAACGGCGACGTGACCGTCACGCTCTATGGCTCGGGCTGGGTGCATCTGTACGCCGCTGATCTGCGTGATGACAAGGGCTTCTGGGGCAATACCGACGTGTCTGGCGGCCCGCAGATCGAGGAGCTGCCGAGCATGACGGCTGGCGCTTCCGTGTGGGTCTATGTGAACGCCAAATCCGGCGACGAGCTTGCATCCGGCCTTGCCGCGCTCAAGCAGGAGCTGGACGACAGCTATCAGGACGTTGACCGTACTCTGTTTACGGAGGCAGAACTGAAGCAGATCGACGATACCTATAACGAAAGCTGCGAGAAGTTTAAGTCGCTCGACAACCTGACCGACGCAAAGAAACTTGTGCGCGAATTTGACGCACTGGTGGCACAGCTTTCCAAGCAGCATCAGGGCAGCGACGCATGGCGCGCAAACAACCTCCGCTATGCGCTGGATATGCTGCCCGACGATCTGAATGACTTCACGCAGGGCTTTGCCGAGCGTTTCAGATGGCTCCAGAGCGAAATGGCGCTTGCAACCGAGCACCAGATCAACCAGATGAGCACGGCGCAGAAAGCAAAGTATGAAAAGCTGAAAGAAGCCTACGGCACGGACGGTTCCACGCTCAAAGAGGCTGTCAATCCGACTGTAACGGTCACGGTTGCGGACGGTGCTGAATATCAGAATGACTTCATCGTTGCCAACAACAGAAGCTATTCCTATGTCAGCGACGAATACGCGAACGGCAATGAGCGCGTCAATATCCCGTCTGCGACCGGCAATCTCCGCAAGGAGGCTGCCCTCGGCGCGTTCGACGCGACCGACTACCGTGTGCAGGAGGGTTCGGAGTATCAGCTTATTATCGCGCGCAAGCTGGACGGCAAGGTAACTGAGTGCGATTACAATGCCAAGGTTGTAAAAATCGAGGTTCTGGACAAGGACACCGGCAAGCCCATCGAGGGTGTCACGACCGGTATCTATAACTACACGGAAGATCGTGGCAGCTCCAGAGCACGATTCTACTACACCCCGGATGGCGGCGGTGCATACGATCAGGGCGAATATGGCATGACCGCAGCGACTGTCCGCTTTACTTGCGTGATGCCGCACAACATTCTCGTCAAGGTCTATCTGGAAAAGGTAGCGACCCCGGACGAGCTGACCGCGGCAAAAACGTCACTCAAAAACGAATTGACAGCTGCCTATCAGACGTACACCAAGTCGGAGTATTCCAACACAAATTGGAATACGCTGGTCAAGGCGTACAACGACGGCATTGCCAACATCGAAAAGGCCGAGGACGTGACCACCGCCACGGATGCAAAGACGGCTGCCCTTGCAGCGATGGCAGCCGTGGTTAAGGACATGGAAGCCGCCTATGGCACTGTGTATGTCACCGTTGAGAACACGACCTTTACACGCGATCTCTGGCCCACAGGCAAAACGTATTGGGATGGTACGCCAATCGACCATTTCCCGGTAGAGTTGGATTCCACATCTACCATGATGAGCTGTGTAGTAGAAGCACTTGATGAGCACGGCTGGAAACAGACCGGTGCGTCCAGCAACTACATCACGTCGATCAACGGTCTGTCCGCTTTTGACGGCGGCTCTCAATCCGGCTGGATGGGAACGCTGAACGATTGGTTCAACAACGAGGGCTTTGGCAACTTCACGGTTGCGAACGGCAAGCTGGGCGACGGTGATGAAATCCGCATCATGTATACCAGAACCGGCTACGGTGCAGACCTCGGCGGCACGTGGGGCGGTGAAGATGCACAGAATACCACCCTAAAGGCACTTGAAGTGACTGGCGGCACGATTTTCCCGGATTTCACGTCCGGCACGATTGGCTCGACAAACGAGTACACCTTGCAGATTGCTGATGAAAAGGCCGAAATCAAAATCACGCCGACCGCCACGAACAAGAATTTCCTTGTAAAGACGTTCCTCAACGAGCAGGTGACCGACAACACCGAGGGTGTCAGCTTCTATAAGCGGACGCAGACCATCCCCGTTGTCGCGGGCGACACCATCTACGTTGGGTGCGGCGTGAAGGGCTGGCCTACCATGAACACGCAAGCCGGCAACACGCAGACTTCGGGCGGAACGTGGTATGTGCTGAAGGTGGTCAATGCACAGGTTGACGATGGCTCCGCGTATGTCATGGGCCTGATCGACAAGTATTGCATCAAAGTAGAAAGCTACAACTATAAGAGCATGGAAAGCGGTCTGAGCATCACCAGAGCGGCCTATGACGCGCTGAGTGAAGATAGCCAGAAGAACGTCACCAACTATCAGAAGCTGCTTGATGCGGAGGCTGGCGTTGCCAGCTTCAAAAAGACCGCCGAGCTGTCCGTAAAGATTGCCGCTCTGCCCTCCGTCTACCGTGCAACGCTGGAAGATGTGGAACAGATCAAATCGGTGCAGGAGACTTATGAATCGCTGACGCAGGAGGAAAAAGACCGTCTGACCGTCAACGAATACAATAAACTCATGGCGCTGATTGAAAAGATCGACGGACTCAATCAGGCTGCGGCGGATAAGGTCATTGCTGACATTGCCGCAATCGGTCCGATTGACGAAATCACGCTGGAAAGCGCAGAGCAGATCCAGAAAGCGCGCGCTGGCTACGATGCACTGAACAAGTACGCACAGTATATTGTCGAGTGTGCTGAACCGGTCAGCTATTACACGCTTCTTGAGGCAGAAGCGAAGCTGAAAGAGCTGCAAGAGGCAGCTGCCGAGCAGGAGCGCATTGACAGAGCTGCCGCCGCAGCGGTTGATAGCTTGATTGACGAAATCGGCGACGTCACGCTGGAAAGCAAGCAGGCCATCGAAACGGCCCGTGCCGCTTACGACAACCTGACTCCCACGCAAAAGACGTATGTGACGAAACTGGATACTCTGACCGCCGCAGAAGCCGCGTACAAGGCACTGGTTGACCAGAAAGCAGCTGACGATGTGATGGAAAAGATCAACGAAATCGGCGAAGTCACACTGGACAGCAAAACAGCTATCGAAGCCGCCCGCGCTGCGTATAACGCGCTGACACCCGATCAGAAGCCGCTGGTTGAAAACTACAATGTTTTGACCGCCGCAGAAGCAGAGCTTGCACGTCTGGAAGCCGAAGCTAAGTATGAGGCTGATTTGGCTGCTGCCGCGCAGGTGGACGAGATGATCGAGCGCCTGTTCCCTGTCAACCGTTACAGCGGCCCGGCCATCCGTATGGCCCGCGCTGCGTATGACGCGCTGACCGAGGATCAAAAGGCACTGGTGAAGCACTACGACGACCTCGTAAAGGCAGAAGCCGAGTTTGCGGCAATTCCGCCGATCACGCCTGTCGGCCCGTCTACGCCCGCCAAGCCGTCGCAGAAGCCTGATACCAGCAAGGATAACCTCCCGTTCACGGATGTTGCATCCGGCAGCTGGTACTATGACGGCGTGAAGTACGCTTGCGACAACGGTCTGATGAACGGCACGTCCGCGAACGCGTTCAGCCCGAACGCCGACACGACCCGCAGCATGATCGTCACGATCCTTGCCCGTATGGAGGGCGTCAACACCTCCGGCGGCGCAACGTGGTATGCTCGTGGCCGTGAATGGGCGATGGAAAACGGCATTTCGGACGGCACGAATATGGAGGGCAAGATCACCCGTGAGCAGCTTGCCGCTATGCTCTACCGCTACGCGAAGATGAAGGGTTACGACGTTTCCGCATCCGCTTCCCTCTCCGGCTACACGGACGCTTCCAGCGTTTCCGGCTGGGCGAAGGAAGCCATGCAGTGGGCGGTCGGCTCCGGTCTCATCCAGGGCAGCAACAATGCGCTGACCCCGCAGGCCAACGCCTCCCGCGCACAGATTGCCACGATCCTCATGCGCTTTGCGCAGAACATCGCAAAGTAACCCCGCAAACGGGTTTTCCCGGAGGGGCGGATCATCCGCCCCTCCACTTTTATTTCAGAGGAGACGGACATGGAAGAAGCACGATTGACAGCGTATTTGTTCCAAAGATTGCAAGACGCTGTTTTTCTGACAGAGCGTAACATGGCAGAGCAGCTTGGTCTGTCCTACAAAGTGCTGCGGCGGGTTCAGAAAGCACAGCGTATGACGCAGAAGACCGCCGACGCCATGGAGCGGCTGCTGCAATACTGTGTGCGCAATCAGATCCCATTGGACCGTTACCTCTCGGAATACCGGTAAGGAGAAAATCCCCCTGTGACAGAAAATACTCTGTCACAGGGGGATTTTTTTCGTTATAGCAGGCCGAGGCTTCGGCGCAGATAATACTGCCCGACCTCGGAAAAGCGTTTTTGCAGATTGTCCGGCGTTGGCTCCTGCCCTTCCGCCAGCAGCAGCCGGAAAATGGCGGCATCCACCACATCCATATCCAGCGCGGCGTTTTCGTCGGTAAACATCCGGTCGATCAAGTTCAGCAGCTCCTGCCGCGAGAAGCTGCGGCGCATATCCCGCAGGTCCTGCACGGTCAACTCAGCGACGTTGTGTGACATGAGAGCTTCCTCCTATCCGACTGTATGCGGCAGAATGTGCTCCATAACGGAAGATTATTTTGCCAAATAAGGCGTTATAAGGGCAGATGTTCCGTTATAGGCTTCTGTTTCAAATCCGGGTTCTTCGGTAGAATATCTGTATAGATACTGAGGAAAACGAGGTGCGCGTATGCCCATATCCTATAAAGTCATCGGCAGGCATATCCGGGACGCACGAAAGAGCGCAGGCCTTACGCAGGAGGCAGCCGCCAATCAGCTGGGCCTGTCGCCGGAGCATTACGGCAAGGTCGAGCGCGGAGAGCGCACAGTCAATCTGGAACGGATGGTGCAGATCAGCCATCTGTATGGGACGACGGTCTGTGCGCTGCTGGAAGGCTTTGATACCGACGCAGCGCCCGTGACCCAGCGGCCAGCAGAAATGGATGCGTTTCTGTCCGCCATGCGCGAAATTGCAGGCGGCTGCACGGAACAAAGCCGCGCGCTCATGCTGCGCGTCTGCGCAGAGATCGCAGCCAGCGACAAAAACTGAACACCTTGGATGCCCGCTCCTCGTGAGCGGGCTTTTTCTTTCTCTACTATACCATAGATTTTCAGAAAAACGTCAAGGAAAGGATGAAAAATCTTTCGCCATTTTCAGGGGTTTTATGCCCGCAGGGGTGACAAATTTATCACGTTCCCGAATCGCAGAATTGCTTGTAAAATAGGAATCGTCGAAACGAGAAGGGAGATAAATCTATGGAAAAAGGGCTTACGTCCTATGTGCTGAACTATCTTCTGAACACCTGTTTTGACAGCAAGGCAGATATGGCACGACAGCTGGATATGAGCAAACGTGCATTGCAGCGCGTGATGAACGAGCCGCAGCTGAGTAAGGGCGGCAGTGTTGCACTGGTCAAGGCGCTGTGCTACTGCGCTCGGCACCATGTTCCCGTGGACCCAATTCTGCGTGAGTATGCGGCACATGATACGGATGAACAGAAAGATTTGATCTACGACCCCAGTACCGTCAATCTCGCAGCCTACACCCGCCTGACCCTGCCCATGCCGGAGCATTTGACCGCAGAGGGCGCGGAGGTGTTTGCATCCATGCTCCGCTTTCTACAGCGGGCCTCGGCGCACATCTGCCCGAACTGCATGGCTTGGTGCAATCCATGGGACGGAACGGCGCGGTTTGCGGAAGGCAGCTGCTATCTTGCGCGGATGGCGCGGTGTATCTGCCGGGAGGTCGCCTCATTATACACAGAAAGCTGGAACAAGCTATGATTTACGAAACAGACTTATTTTCGTTCTCCTTTGTCCCAAACTGGTACTTACAGCTGGATGCGCTGGCAGAACTGGCGCTCCCGGAGCCGTGGCGTTTCCGCAGCGGCAGTTATTCCGAGAAAAATTATGATACGCCGATCTTAGAACGATACATCCAATCTATTTTTCGCAAACAGGTCATTGACTACAATGCTGCAACCGACAAGGCCGAGCAGGACCAGATCATCCTCCTGCGCAACGAATATGCCTGCTTTCATACCGGCCTTTATACAAAGCGATATAAGCCCATCTACGCCTGCTTCGGCAGAAACAAAAAACTGGATTCTTTATTAAAGTGGTGCTTCCGGGGCTTCGCGGACGAAAACTCTGCGCTGCTGCGCTATATCTCCCCATTGCCGGAAAAGCCTCTCTACTCAATGCCGATGCAAGGTATTCATTACATTCCAGACTGGCCGGTGCGCGTCAACGTGGAGCACATCCTCGGTGACCCGGCCAATGTCGCAAGATTGCCCACCGAACTGCAAAGCGCCCGCAATCTGCCGCTTCTTCTGGAAACGGCGGTCGAGCTGGCGCGCCGAAAAGTCGTTGTCTCCCCCGGCGATGCCGTCCCACAGATCTATCAGCAGAGGCTGCAATACCTCCTGCCGCTGTGTTTGACGGATATGGAGACGCCGGACCTCGCCATCACCCTCCGGCCCATAGACGGGTATTACATGGGATATACCTGCCTGACCTTGGAGATGGCCTATCTGAACGCACGGCTTCTGGCACGGCCCACAGCTAAATGGCTGCTGGATTTGGTGGAATAGCGATTCTGGGAGGTACATAGAGAGGTCCAACTGCCCCGCGTTCTGCGGGACGTGGATATAAATATTATGGTGTGAGCCTGCTGCACGGCACTTGAGTGTCGTGCGGCGGGCTTTTTTTCGTTTTGCGGCCAGAGTGCCGCCATGCAGGCTCCCGAAAGGAGTCCGCATGAAGATCCGTTATGTATTCGTCAATGGTGAAGTGTCCGAAATCGAGGTGGAAGAAACGCTGGGCAGTCTGCTGCTGGAATTGGACCGGCAGGAGGCCAACAACACCCGCGCTGAGACGCGGCGGCATGTTTCCCTGTCGGAGCTGTCCTATGAAGGCGGCCTGTTCGACGCAGGGATCGACGTGCCGGAAGAGGTCTGGGCGCGGATTTCCGCAGAAACGCTGCGGGAGGCCCTGCAAAAACTTCCGGCTGCGCAGCGGGAATTGATCGTCCAAGTCTACTTCCAAGGGCGACGACCTGCGGAGATCGCCCGTGCCGAGGGCGTGTCGCGCCAGTCCATTTCGGAGCGCTTGCAGCGCGCGCTGAAAAAATTACAAAAATATCTGTAAAACACCCCTGACATTTGCCTCTGCCGTGGCTAGAAGATGAGGGCCGCAACACATGCCCTCAGAA
>ULTL01063938.1_pt1 | contig 21757 bp, 26 predicted proteins | sample 1957531 | NCBI WGS metagenome assembly ULTL01 (sample SAMEA4835732, study PRJEB28245) | human gut metagenome | biome: gut microbiome; material: fecal sample | place: Denmark | collected 2008 | reverse complement strand
CGCCGCTGAGCCCGATCAGGTCATTGACGCAGATGGCGCTTTGGTCACTCCGGGGCTGGTAGACGGCCATACTCATATGGTGTTCGGCGGCTATCGTCAGCACGAGATACCGCTAAAACTCAAAGGTGCCGGATATCTTGACATTCTCCGTGCAGGAGGCGGCATCATGGATACGGTGCGCAAGACCAGGGAGGCTGCTTTTGACGAACTGTGCATAAAGACCCAAGGCTTTCTCGATCAGATGATGAGCCTGGGAGTCACTTCCTGCGAAGCCAAGAGCGGCTACGGCCTGGATCTTGAGACCGAGCTCAAAATGCTCCGGGTCATCAGACGGATGAACGATGAGCATCCCATGGACATATGCGCAACATTTATGCCTGCACATGCTGTAGAGGAAAAGTGGAAAGGCAGAGAAGATGAATATATAAGGCTGTGCTGTGAAGAAATGATGCCCCAGGTGCGCCGGCAGGGGCTGGCGGACTATGTGGACATATTTACAGAAGATTCGGTATTCAATGCAGACCAGAGCAGGACATATCTGGAAAAAGCAAGGGAACTTGGATTCAAACTCAGGATCCATGCCGATGAGATAGAAGCCATAGGCGGGTCGGTCCTGGCCGGACAGATGAAGGCGGTGTCGGCAGAGCACCTCATCAAGATAGATGAAGCAGGACTGGGTTCGCTGTCTGAAGGCGGCGTCACAGCCATGTGCCTTCCGGCCACATCTTTTTATCTGGGAGCAGATTTTGCTCCGGTCAGGCGGATGATAGACGAGTTCCAGATCCCCGTTGCCACGGCGACAGATTTTAATCCGGGATCATGTCCATCTCTGAACTTGCAGTTTGTAATGAACCTTGACTATCTGAGATACAGGATGACGCCGGAAGAGATACTTACGGCAGTTACCATAAACCCTGCCTGCGCCATAGGTATGGGTGAAAAAACCGGCACCCTTGAACCCGGAAAGCAGGCAGACCTTGTGATCTGGAATGCGCAGGATATGGAAATGCTGTGTTACAGATTCGGCTCCAACATGGCTAAAACAGTAATAAAGAAAGGAAATATTGTATAATGCAGTTAAACGATGGCAATATAAACGGTATGGATATGCCACAGGCAGATAAAAATGATAAGACAGCATTGCAGGCCGGAACAAATACCAGAGGAAGGGACGGCAAACTGGTATCCATGCAGATACGAGATTACCTGGATCTTCTTTCATCTGACGCTCCGGCTCCGGGAGGCGGCTCGGTCAGTGCGCTTTCTGCAGCTCAGGGAGCGGCTCTGGTGGCCATGGTCTGTGAGCTGACCATACCAAAAGAAAAATATGCTCAGTACAAAGACCTCTGCACCCTGGTCCGGACAGAGATCACAAAGGTGCGGGACCAGCTCATCGAGGGCATAGACAGGGATACAGAAGCGTACAGCAGAGTATCTGCGGCTTTCAAGATGGCAAAGGACACCGACGAGCAGAAAAAAGCCCGCTCGGAGGCTATCCAGAAAGCCACCGCAGAAGCGACGAGAGTTCCTTACGAGACCATGGAAATATGCCTTAAAGGCCTTGACATAACGGCGGAGATCGTTGGCAGATCAAATCCCAACGCAGCCTCAGATCTGGGCGTTGCAGCCCTCAATCTGCTGGCAGGCTTAAAAGGGGCATATATGAATGTGATGATAAACCTGCCGGGGATCAAAGACGAAAAGATAAGAGAAGAATTTGACAACGCCGCCGGAATGGTGAAAGAGGCAGAGGCCAAGGCGGCCGATATTTATTCAAAGGTCATGGCGGCCCTTTAGGGCAGCCGCCGCAATCTGAAGCTGAAAGGCTGACAGGCGGTGATACCTGCAAGACTGCCCGTGCGCACGATCACAGAAAGGAGAAAACATGGCACAGATAATAGAAAGCATACCCAACATTTCCGAGGGAAGAGACAAACAGGTTATCCAAGCCTGCGTCGATCAGATAAGGACAACCCCCGGCTGTACCCTGCTCAACTATTCCTCAGACCCTAACCATAACAGGACGGTGATCTCATATATAGGAGATGCCAAAGGTGTAGAAGAAGCCAGCGTCAAACTGGCAAAAAAAGCCGTTGAGCTCATCGACCTGACAAAGCATACCGGAGAGCATCCCAGGATGGGATGCGTAGATGTGATGCCTTTCGTACCGATCAAAGATGCGACCAACGATGACTGCATCAGGCTTTCCGAAACAGTAGGCCAGAGGATAGCAGATGAAGCAGGCCTGCCCGTGTTCCTCTATGAAATGTCTGCACGCAAAGAAGCCAGAAAAAACCTGGCTGCCATCAGAAAGGGACAGTTTGAGGGGATGGCAGAAAAAGTAAAGGACCCGGAATGGGAACCGGACTTTGGCGGTGCCAGGATACATCCGACAGGCGGAGTCGTGGCCGTAGGCGCAAGGCCGCCTCTTATCGCCTATAATCTCAACCTGAGCACATCCGATGTGCAGATAGCCAAGAAGATCGCAAAGGTCATAAGGGAAAAAGACGGCGGACTGGCAAATGTGAAGGCCATGGGATTTATGCTGGAGGACAGGAATATAGCTCAGGTATCCATAAACATGACAGATTACAGGGTAACTCCCCTGTACAGGGTTACAGAACTGGTAAAGAGTGAAGCAAAGCGATACGGTGTAACGGTCATCGGATCGGAAGTGGTCGGCTTGTGTCCTATGAAAGCCCTTATAGACTGCGCCGAATACTACCTTCAGATAGAGGACTTTGACTTTAACGATCAGGTTTTGGAGAACTATATAATATGAGAGAAGAAAGAAAAAAAGGCAAGAAAAAGGGCATCTACACCATACTGATGCTCATATGTGCAGTCGTGTTCCTGTTCGCTCTGTACAAGGTCGTCGATATACTGATGGAATATAAGCAGATAGATGATTTTTATGACGGAGCTCAGGAAGAATATGTTGATCTTGATTCTCAGGGCAGGGTCAATGATATCCTGCTCAGCAGCCTCATCGCAGAAAACAGTGATGTCAAAGGATGGATATATATAGAGGATACCGAGATAAGCTATCCGATATTGCAGGGACCAAATAATCAGTATTATCTGTACAGGGCATATAACAAGCAATATCTAGGAGCAGGAAGCATATTCCTTGAATCCCTCAACAGCCCGGATTTTACTGACAGCCATACCATAATTTTCGGTCATAACATGCACAATGGGTCGATGTTCGGACAGCTGGATAAATTTTTTGATGAAGAATACAGGAACGACCACTCCCATGTGTATATAAAACTGCCTGACGGCACATGGAATGTATACGAGATATTCGCCATGTATACCGCAGGCATAGAAGACGGCACCTTTGTGGTCTTTGACGAGAACCAGACAGAATACGATAATTATCTGGCGCTCATACAGGAAAAGAATGTATACCAAAGCACACAGCCGCCGTCAGACGGAGAAAGGATACTTACCCTTTCCACCTGCACAGAAGACAGTGACGACTATAAGCGCAATGTCATCCAGGCAAAATTTGTGGAAAATGTAGAAAAGATAACTTACTGACGGATGTTACGCATCCGTATGCAATAAACCGCAAAAAAGGAAAAACGCCTCGCTGTCGAGGCGTTTTCCTGAAAGTGTGTGTATTCAATAAAAGAAGGAAAGTTTGCTAATTTAAAAGTTTGCCAGTTTAAATCAACAAAGTGATTCTACCACGAATAAGTGGAAAAGTCAACAAATTCCCAGGAAATTTCGTCTCCTTCTTCCAAAATTTCCTCATCTGCACCCAGGGAGCCGGACTCGCCGTTCACTTTGAATATCCACCCTGTGGTGTCCGCCATATCTTTTTCTGAAACTCCCATGAGAGAGGTCACATAATCTCCGGAACCGCCTATCTCAATGTCTATGTCATTTGAAACACAGTAAATCTGGGTAGCATCCAGGACATTTGTTCCCTCTTCCACAGAGAACGGAGCATTTTCAACAGGAGTAAATCCCTCCACATCAACATCATCTCCGTCGCTGTCAATGATCGAAATGGAAACATTGATCGAATTTACAGCCGGAGCATCCTCAGGATCCTGCTGTTCATTGTTCCCGCATGCGGCCAGAGACACGCATAGGATAAGGATAAGAGCAAAGGATAATAATTTTTTCATTTTACAACCTCCATCATAGAACTTGAAACTATCTTACCATTTATTATGACCATATCAGGACCGCTTTCCATCAACTGGCCGGGGCTCATGTCCATAGGGTCTGTGCTGTATACCAGCATGTCGGCATATTTTCCTTTTTCTATGGAGCCTGCGCAGTTGTCAAGACCTGCTGCTTCGGAAGCGGTAAGCGTGAGCGCTGAAAGATATTCTTCTGTTGTACATTCGCCCCGTAATACGGCTGGATCTATATAAATACAGGTCTGCGAATATATGAACTGCTCTGAGAACATGGCAGGGTCATGGACTGATTCGATGGTAAAAGGATTTTTGAAACCTTTTGACCTGATATGTTCAAGGCCGTTTAAAGCCAGTTCCACATCCCCTGACCCGGCGGCGGAAATATAGATCTTAAAGCCTTTATCGGCGGCTTCGGTGAGGATCTGTTCAAGGGCGTGCATGGAAAAGCTTATGGGTGCAGAACTGTTATCTAACCTTATGTTTAGCATTTCTGCACCTATCATACCATCTATTTCGTTGCATATGGTCTTTCTTTCCATCAGTTTGCGGACGAGGCCCTTTGGGAGCAGCGGGCGGTTCATCATATATGATCCAAAAAACCGCTGATCCAGACTGTCATCGTTATATAAGCTTATGAGTGCGTCCTGATATAATGCTTCAAAATAATCGGGAGAACCCAGGTTGATGACCGATGTAAAACCTGCGGAAAGATCTTCCTGTATCCTCAGGCATGCTTCTTCGTATATTGGTTCAAAATCAAAGGGGATCAGAAGGTTTAATATATAAGGCGCTGTTATATACTGCACCATTTCTTCTTCCGCAGTTTCGTTGACTATATTGGAAGCGGCTGTGTTCATTATGCATGAAACGGTGCTGCCGCACAGCAGGACCGCAGGTCTGTCCGGGAAAATGCTGTCTAAAACAGCAATTGTTTCGGCTGTTTTTTGACGGGAGTATTCCTCGTCATCATTTTCGTCAGATCTTCCTTCAAATATGCTTTCATCATAGCCATACCCAAAGACGATCTCATCGTCGGGATGTGAAGCGTTCCAGAAAGTGAGCACATCGGAAAGAGACTCCATGCCCTCACAATGGGTCAGATCCATATATCTGCCGCAGAAGCTTTTCATAACGGGACTGTCAGAAAGCTTTATCAGGCCGGGGATCACATACCTGCCTGACAGATCGACCGATCTGGTTTCGCTGTCCATTAGAGAAGCCAGAGAATCCATGTCGCCGATGGCGGTTATCTTGCCGTCACGGCAGGCAACAGCTCCGAAAAAGGGTTTTTCTCCAACGCTGCTGTATATGGTGCAGTTATATACCACAAGATCTGCTTTTGCGGTTTTTCTGAACAGGCCCACTGGCACGCACCTCCATGATATGGTTATGGTACATTTATTTTACCATAAAAAACAATGATGTGGTATACTTAAACCATAACTACATAAATGAATTTTGTATGAGGTAAAGACAAAGATGTATTCTGTTGAGAGATTTGATAAGGAAATATGTATAAGTGAATATATGGACAAATATGTCAATGTAGAAGAATTCCTGGAATATTGCAAAGAATGTCCAAACTACGGCAGGCTATGGTCATGCCCTCCATATGACTTTGACCCTTTGGAGATATGGGAAAAATATGAAACCCTGTATGTGACTGCGAGAAAGATCATCTTCGATGAGGATAAGGCCCCTGAGGATAAAGACGCCATGATGTCCGTCCTGTCAGAGGTAAAAGACCATATGTCACAGGAACTTTTTGAAATGGAAAGAAAGTTTCCGGGCTCAATATCTTTGAGTGCCGGCAGCTGCGGGCTTTGCCGAAAAGCCGGATGCACCCGCGTATGCGGAGAACCGTGCCGCTATCCGGATAAGATGAGGTATTCCATCGAATCTCTCGGCGGCAATGTAGGGCTTACGGTCAGCAAGCTGATGGGTATAGAACTTGAGTGGATGGAAGAAGGAAAAATGCCGTCATACTTTGTTCTTGCAGGCGGATTGCTGAAGCAGGCAGACAGGTCAAAGGAGGGCGGAAGCAATGATTGAGATATCAAGGGAAAATCTGATAGATCAGATAAGAAAGCTGGCAAAGGTAAAATGCGCCCCGATCATAGGGATAGACGGGATGGCAGCCGCCGGAAAGAGTACTCTGGCGGAAGAGCTGGCCTCACTCGTAGGAGGATGTGTTGTACACATGGACGATTTTTTTCTGCCGGAGGAAATGCGGACGGCGGAAAGGCTCAACGAACCGGGAGGCAATGTTCACTATGAACGGTTTGCCGAAGAAGTGGCTGACCGCCTGGATAAGCCCGTCAGTGAGAGAGGCTGTTTTGAATATGGCGTCTTTGACTGTTCTGCCATGAAAATTTCAGGCTGCCGTCCCATCGACGGGAGGCAGCCTGTTATCGTTGAAGGAGCTTATTGCCTGCGGCCGGAGCTGCGTCATCTGTACGACCTTAAGGTATTTATGACCGTAGGACGCCACACGCAGATGAACCGCATAATCGCCCGCAGCGGCCCTGATAAGGCGGAAGTATTCCGGACCCGATGGATTCCAATGGAGGAAGAGTATTTCGGATCGCTCCATGTCCGGGAAGCGGCTGACCTTATTTTACATACACCTTAGGAAGCCGCTGGCCAAAGGCACATACGATCTCATAGTTGATGGTGCCGGTGGCCCTTGCGATATCATCGGCAAGGATGGTATGGGTCCCGTCGGTACCCATTATTATGACTTCATCGCCGACTTTTACATCCGGCACATCGGTTACATCTACCATGCACTGATCCATGCATATGTTGCCGGCTATTGGAGCTATATGCCCATTGACGATCACCTTGGCATACTGGGAGTAAGGCCGAGGATAGCCGTCGGCATAGCCAAGAGCCAGAGTTGCGATCTTGCTTGGCCTGGTGGAGATGAACTTTCTGCCGTAACCTACGGAGAATCCTTCCGGAACATCTTTAAGGTGAACGATGTTGGCTTTGACAGACATCACGGGTTTGATCGCCAGTTCATTCTTGTCCACTTCGTCTGAAGGGTAGCAGCCGTAGAGGATGATGCCGGGACGGCATGCGTCAAAATAAACCGAAGGTATTTCCATGACAGAAGCGCTGTTTGCCAGGGTCTTCATCGGGATATTGATGCCTGCGGATGTCAGGACGCTGTAGAATTTGTTGAATTTTTCCTCCTGCTGACGGGAGAAAGTCTTATCGAGCGCATCGGCAGTAGACATATGGGAAAACAGGCTTTTGATCTTAAAGTTTTCGAGGGCCTGTATTTTTTTAATGTCCTCTGCGGCTGCCTCGGCTTCGTCGGCAAGATAGCCTATGCGGCCCATGCCGGTGTCTACGGCTATAAGTCCGTGTACTGTCTTGTCTGCGGCTTTTGCTGCTGCGTTTATCGCAGCGGCGTTGGAAGAATCGCAGACAACCGGGGTTATATCGTATTGAACGACTGTATCAGCATACATGTCAGGCGCAAGGCCCAGCAGGATTATCTCTTCTTTTGCGCCCGCTTCTCTCAGGGTTATGGCCTCCTGAATCGTGGCAATGGCGAAAGTCTTGCAGCCATTGGCTCTCAGGACTTCGGCAACTTTAACGCTGCCGTGTCCGTAAGCGTCGGCCTTGATAACGCCGATCATTTCTCTGTCGCCTATCTTTGTCTTGATGTTTTTGATATTAAAATCCAGATTGTTTAAGTTGATCTCGACCCATGCCGGTCTTAAAGCACCTTTGTACATTATGCCAAACACTCCTTCTCATAAGTTTCTTTACAACGACTTAATTATATTCCTTATGATATGTTTTTTCAAGGCCTTTCAGCCAAGTCGCGATAATGTGCCGCAGCCCCGCTGCAGTCTTGCCTGTGCAGGAGTGCCAGCAGGTTCAAAACCGCCTGACAGGGGATGTATGCAAGTCCGGGATGCCCCCCGCCCGACTGCCTGACATACCATCCATATGACCGGAGGACGGATAAGCGGTACAGGAGTTTATCCCGGACGGCAGCCGCTAAAAAAAGAACCCCCGGCTGGATCATTACAGAGCGGGGTTTCTATGCCTTTGTATATGGCCGCATCCAACAGCTTCTGCCGGCATGAGACTGCCGGAGCCGATGATGCTTCTGCCGGCATGAGATATCATATCGGCATCAGTCTCCGCTGGCAGCAGGTGCTGGCAAGGGCCGTTATAACTGTTCGAATCCGGTGGATATATCGTGTTTTACACGGTCTCTTTCCTCGGCGCTCTTTGCGCTGTTCCACTGATCCATGGTACCTACCAGATAGCCGGTGATCCTGCGGATCCTTTCAAATGGTACATGCTCAAACTCATAGTGAAGATCGGCAAACTCGCCATCCGCTTTTATATCCAGGGATTTGAGCTTTCTATGATATTTGTTTTCCAGATATTCAACATATGCCTGCTGTTCTGGGACGGAAACATTTCCAGTAATTTGTACGCTCATTTTTATCCTCCTGTCATTTGATGAAAGTATCTATATTATACACACATATCTTGTGGTTTTAAACCCTATTTTTAAAAAAATACACCATTTATAGTTATCTGCCCAAAGGCACTCCCTGCAGCATCTGGCCGGACTGCCGAAGAAGCTGCGGTCTTTGGCCGGGAAGCGCCGACACCGTCAACAAGCGGCGAAATAGGCAAGCGCAGGATGGACCGGAGAGATCCGGCATAATACCACCTTTACCCGCATATTATCAGGCGGGAGGTTATGGCTATGAACAAACAATATCTGATGTACGCTCTGAGCCAGCTTATGAAGAAAAAAGAGCCGGAAGGGCCGTTTACAACGGACGAGACGGCAAGCCGCTGGCACAAGGAGACGGATGTGGAAATATTAAAAAAGTTTTGCCCGGAAGGCTATGAGATGGCCAAAAAACATGGCCATTTTCTGGTGGGGAAAGCCATGGACGGCAGTTATATAGGCATTCCCGGCAGATTCCTGCTGAAAGAACAGCCGGCTGGTGGCAGAACAGGATTTACCCTGTGGCAGCCGCTGCGTGGCGGAGAAGAAATGTATGGGGACCTGGATACCATTTCCGAAGAAGAAGCGTCACTGGTATACGGATACTGGATAGCACGGGTAGACGAACGGACCCTGAGACTCTCAGAAGTCTGATTTTGTATGCAAAAGCGGTTGAACTTTAGGCGGATTTATGTTATCATAACAAAGTATATGGAAAAGTTTATGACTGAGGCTCTGATAGAAGCCCAAAAGGCCGGTCAGCTGGGAGAAGTGCCCATCGGCGCCGTTATCGTAAGAGACGGACAAATAATAGGACGAGGCCACAATCTGACCAGGACAAAAAATGATCCCACATGCCATGCAGAGATGGAAGCGATCAGACAGGCGGCCGCTTATTTGGGAGGCTGGAGGCTCATAGGCTGCGATATGTATGTGACTGCCGAACCATGCGCCATGTGCGCCGGCGCCATAGTGTGGGCCCGTATAGAGAATCTCTTCATCGGCACCATGGATCCCAAAGCAGGAGCATGCGGGAGCGTGTTCAATATAGTGCAGGAAAAGAGATTAAACCATAATGTGAACATACAGACCGGTATCCTTGAAAAAGAATGCAGCCAGATACTCAAAGAGTTTTTCAGGGAACTGCGGATAAACAGATATAAAGAAAAAATTGACCAAAGAACAGAATCGGAGGATGGAAAATAATGAAAAAAAAGGGTGCAATCTTGGCCATAGCAATGCTTTTGATAATGTTGTCGACATCACTTTGTTTTGCAGCAGGCGGCCTGACCATAGAGGAGACTTATCCAAGAGATGGCTCTACGGGAGCATCCATAGAAAACCTCGGTGTTAAGATATATTTCAGCCAGGATATGACAGAATCCATTGTAGGAGAAGCCAACAAAGACGGTTTCCAGCTGATGGGACCTGACGGGAACAGGATACCGACAAGAGTTCTCTATAACGAAAAGGAAGAAGGAGTTGTGCTGGTACTGCTGGACAACACTTCCGACAGTGATGTGCAGATAACAGGGAATACAGAATACACCCTCCATATATCGGGAGATGTGGTAGATGACCAGGGAAACACTCTCGGAGAAGATCAGGAGATAACATTTACCACCCTCAACACAAGCACCAATACGCTCATCAGTGTGCTCATGATGGTAGTCATGTTCGGAGGCATGATGGTAGTCGGCAGGAAGTCGGCTCAGAAAGCAGACGAAGAAACTAAAAAGAGGGACGATAAAGTCAATCCGTACAAAGAAGCAAAGAGAACAGGCAAGTCCGTAGAAGAAATCGTAGAAAAAGACCAGAAGAAAAAAGCTAAGCTGGCAGAAAAAGAAGCCAGAGAGGCGGAAAAAGACGATGATGACGATGATTACTACGATGATGACGAAGTAAATAAATACAGAGTTGCCCGCAGACATTCCGCTTCAGAAGCGGGAAGCAAATATGTCGCGGCGAAGAAGGAAGCGGCAGAACAGGCCAGAGCAAGGGCAGCTAAATATCAGACCGCCTCAAAAGCAAAGAAAAAGAAAAAATAGCTTTTTAATATGATGAGAGGCGATGAGCCTCTCATTTTTCCTAAGGAGAAAAAATGCCCTCAATAAAGGTAAGATCCTTCGCAAAAATTAACATTTCCCTTGATATCAAAGGTGTCAGGGAAGACGGCTACCATGAACTGGAGACTGTGATGCAGAGGATATCTCTGTGCGATGAGATAACTGTTAAATGGACTCCGGCAGGAGGCAGTAAACCTCATACCGGCAAGGACAGTAACGAGGGCGGTCAGATCCTCATCGGATTAAGCTGCAACAAATATTTCCTTCCGGTGGACGAAAGGAACATAGCATACAAGGCTGCTGCTCTCATGGCAGCAGAATATAAGGACAGGGCAGGCGCCGGCCGTATAGACATATATATCGAAAAGCACATTCCGGTGGCCGCAGGGCTGGCCGGAGGAAGCGGCAACGGAGCCGCCGTGCTTATAGCCCTGAACAAGCTGTGGGGACTTGGACTTGCCACCAGGGAACTGTGCAGGATAGGCGCAGGGCTCGGCGCAGATGTGCCGTTTTGTGTGCTGGTACAGAATACAGGTTTCGGCTGCGCATTGTGCCGTGGTATCGGCGAGGAACTGACCCCGATAAAAAACAAGATAAAAAAAGCGGTACTCCTGGTCAAACCCTCCTTTGGAGTTTCGACCAAAGAAGTATACAGCGCCATAGATCATTGCCGGATCTTGAGCCGGCCGGATAATCAGGCCATAATAAACGCCCTGAAGCAGGGAGATCAGCAAGCCCTATACAAAAATATGGCAAATGTACTTGAAGATTATACACTGCTGCAATACGGCGATGTTAAAGAATTAAAGATAAAGCTCATGTCAGAAACTATGGCCGAAGCGGTCATGATGACCGGCAGCGGGCCCACGGTATTTGCCCTGTTCAGCCGCCTGCAGGATGCGCAAAAGGCATGTGCGGACTTCAGGAAACAGGGATATTCGGCATTCTGGGCAAAAATGATATGAAAATGTCAGGAAACGGAGGAAAAAAGATGTTAAATTTAGATCTGCAAAATCACAGGCCCCTGAGAGAAATAGTTTACGAAGAACTTAAAAGACAGATCCTTGTGGGCGAGATCCCTCCGGGAACGCGCATGATGGAAGTTGAACTGGCTGACGAAATGGGAGTAAGCCGCACACCTATCAGAGAGGCCATAAGAAAACTGGAAAAAGAAGGCCTGGTAACGATCGAGCCCAGACGGGGCGCCTATGCCTCGGACATATCCATAAAGGACATGCTGGATGTCCTGGAAGTCCGTCAGGACCTCGAAGGAATGGCGGCGGCACTGGCGGCGCAAAAGGTGACCGAAGATGAAAAAAAGGCCTTTGTAGAGGCAAACAGCGCATATATGGAAGCTGTAAACAGCGGCAACATAGAAGAAATAATAAGATGCGACGAGCTTTTCCACCAGCTTATAGGAAGCTTCAGCGGGAACAAGACCCTTACATCACTGCTCTCCCAGGTACAGGAGCTGGCTTTGAGGTTCCGGTATCTGTATTATGACGATTTTTCCAGATATGAGACCATGCCGATGGAACATGAAGAAATAGAGGAAGCGATACTGAGCGGCGACTGCCAGAAAGCCAGGGTCGTGGCCGAAGATCATGTCTATAAGCTGAAAAAATTCGTAACAGAAGAAGGGTCTACGCTGTTCCGAAGAGAGAAATAAAATGAAGCTTATCAAAAGACTATTCATCCTCGTACTCATAATCGGAGCATTTTTTGCAGGAGTCACATATTACCAGGGGAGACAGCAATATACAGACGCAGTAGCTCAGGTTCCGGTTGAAGAAAAGATACAGCAGATACGCTCCATGGAAAATTACACTGCTTACAGCCAGCTTCCGCAGACTTATGTGGATGCTGTCACTGCTGCAGAGGACAAGCGGTTCCGTGACCATGGCGGATATGACATAATTTCCATCGGACGAGCCGTCTGGAACAATATAAAGGCAGGAGAGCTGAGAGAAGGCGGCAGCACCATTACTCAGCAGCTTGCAAGGATCATGTATTTCCAGCAGGATACCAAACTCAGCCGGAAACTGGCAGAGATTTTCGTGGCCGGAGATATCGAAGAAATCTGTGACAAAGATGAGATCCTGGAGCTTTATGTGAACGCCATCTATTTCGGCTCAGGCTATTATGGCATATATGAGGCCAGCCAGGGCTATTTCGGCAAAGATCCGGAGGAACTTAACGATTATGAATGCACCATGCTGGCCGGGATACCCAATGCTCCTTCCGTATACTCACCGGATGTGAATCCGGACCTGGCAGAACAGCGCAGACAGCAGGTGATCGGGTGCATGATCGAAGAAGGCTACATCGAAGAAGGCCAGATCCAATGAGCTTAAATCCCAGATCTTATGGATTTGGGATTTTATTTTTGCCCCTGCATAGTATATACAGGGGTGATATATATGATCGTAAACGGATATGCCTATCCGACAACCGTACATACGGCGCTTAACTGGTGGCTTCCAAGGCTTACATGGCTTTCGGTTTTCAGCTATGGCATTACAGAGGGCGGCAGATTGACTGTGCTGGATGATGAGGAACTGATAAGGGCAGCCAATAATGCCGGGGTAAGGCCCCTGATGGTTCTGGCGCCTATAGATGATAAGGGGCAGTTTGCCCCGGATGCTTTCGTTGCGGTCCTGAATGACCCGGCGGCAAGGAGCAGCCTGCTTTATGAGATACAGGCCAATATCAGGACAAAAGGAATGGGCGGCATAAATTTTGATGTGGAATATCTGCCTGCTGAATATGCCTCTGCATATGCAGAGTTTATAAAGGATATGCAGAAAATGCTCTCCCCTTTGGGATACCTTACCACCGTAGCCCTGGCGCCCAAGATAAGTTCAGACCAGAAAGGCGTGCTTTATGAAGGCCACGACTATAAGAAGCTGGGAGAAGCTGCTGACTACTGCATAATAATGACATATGAATGGGGATATACATATGGAGAACCTCTTCCGGTGTCTCCAATAACCAATGTCAGGCATGTACTTGAATATGGAATGTCTCAGATAACGCCGTCCAAGATCCTTATGGGGCTCAACAACTATGGATACGACTGGACGCTTCCGTTTATAAAAGGTGAAAGCCGGGCGGAAACCCTCGGAAACTATCAGGCTGCCGCACGGGCCGAATATTACGGAGTCCCTGTTTTGTGGGATGAAACAGCTATGGCGCCGTATTTCAATTACACCGACCCTTATGGAAGGGAACATATTGTCTGGTTTGAAAATGAAAGAAGCTGGCAGGCCAGAATAGCCATGGCTGACGAGATGGGGCTGGCCGGAGTCAGCATATGGACCATAAAGAAGATATTTTATGGGGGCATTTGACTTTACAAAGGACAGGAATACCTGTAAAATAGCTACAAAGGATAAAAGGGAGATATTATGGATATAAAACCTGACAACAAATTTAAACAGACATTGCTGATCGTAATAATCGGCATAATGCTTTTTGCCGCCCTGCTCAACCTGAGCGAGGTGCTGGGAGTGCTGCAATATGCCATAGGCCTGTGCATGCCGCTTATAGTGGGCGGCGCAATGGCGTTTATAATGAATGTGCCTATGCATTTCTTTGAAAAACAGATCGACAGGCTCCAGAGACGGCATTACAGCAAAGGCATGGAAAAAGCAAAGACGGCCATATGCATCATAGTGACCCTTGTGGCTTTTGTTGCTGCCCTCTATTTCATAGGAAAAGTTATATTCCCCAACCTGGGCGCAGCCATAAGAGAGATCGCCGATGCCGTACAGCAGTCATATCCAAAATGGATCGCGACCCTTGACTCATACGGGATCAATACGGAATTCATGCAGAAGTATTTTCCGGAGATCAACTCGGCCAACATCATAGCAGCCATAAGAGACGGCGGACTCAAGCTGCTGACTACGGCAGGAGAGGCTGCGACCAGCGTGTTCAGCACAATGACCAATATGCTCTTTGGCATAATTTTCGCTCTGTATATACTTGCGAGCAAGAAGAAGCTGGGGAGACAGGCTAAACAGATATTATACGCATATCTGAGAAAATCATGGGCTGATGAGATATGCAGCATCGCATCCCTGTCCTACAGGACTTTTTCAAATTTCCTGTCGGGGCAGTGCCTTGAAGCAGTTATCCTTGGAACAATGTTTTTCGTGGTACTGCTGATCGGAGGTTTTCCTTATGCAGCAACTATAGGAGTAATGATAGGCTCGTTTGCGCTGATACCGTACATAGGAGCATTTATAGGGCTGCTTTTCGGAGCATTGCTCATCGCCACAGAAAGCATAAGGCAGATGTTGTGGTTCATCATAATCTTCTTTGTGGTGCAGCAGATAGAGGGACAGGTCATATATCCGAGAGTAGTTGGCGGATCTGTAGGCCTGCCTGCACTGTGGACATTGTTTGCGGTCGTGGTGGGCGGAAATATATCCGGCATTGTGGGAATGATAGTGTTTATCCCGTTATTTTCGGTCCTGTATGTCCTTTTAAGAAGAAATGTTTATAATAGATTAAAGAAAAAGAAAATTTCTATTGAAATTTAGTTTGAAATAGTGTATAGTAGGAATGTCGGGAGCGTTCATCGCCAAAAGGAAAGTATGAGCGGCCCGCATTCCGAAAGTGAATATGCGGATATGGCGGAATTGGCAGACGCGCACGGTTCAGGTCCGTGTGAAGGTTCCTTCATGAAGGTTCGAATCCTTTTATCCGCACCAAAGCGTTGAATTTTCAACGAAAAGGCACCTAATGCAAGGTGCCTTTTTTCATGCAGAAAACTACCACACACGGGGTAAACCGTGTGGGTCAAAATCGGATTGCTTTGAGTTTTGTCTGATAGGAATGGCACCTTGAGAGAAAAGAAAGGTGGCCTATTATGGGAAAAATCAAAATCAGCCGACAGCTTCCAGAAATGACATTTGAAGAATGTTACGGAAAGTGGCGAAAACATTGTATCGCAGGTAATTATGCAGAGAAAACGGTGACTTACTACGATAATACGATTCATGTGTTCAATAAGTTTTTCGATAAGACAAGATTCGTAGATGAGATTGGGAAAGAAACTGTTGAGGACTATGTTATATTCTTGCGGGATTCAGGAGTACGAGATACGACGATAAAGACTTATATCGGTGGATTGCGCACGGTACTATATTTCTTTATGCGCGAAGGATGGGTGGAAAAATTCAACATAAATGTTCCCAAAACGGTGAAACAGATAAAGGATATTTACACGGAAGAAGAATTGCGGCGGCTTCTTAAAAAACCTAACATGAAGAAATGCAGCTTTGCGCAGTACAGAAACTGGGTGTTAGTAAATTATTTTATAGGAACAGGACAGAGAGAAAACTCCGTAATAAATATCAAGATTGGAGACCTTGATTTAGATAACGGAATAGTCAAGTTGACTGCAACCAAAAACAAAAAACAAACCCTCCTGCCCCTTGGCGATAACCTTATATGCATTTTAAGAGACTATCTCAAAATAAGAGGCGGAAGCAAAGAAGATTATGCCTTTTGCACAGACAGAGGGGAAAAGATGACATCTTCATGTGTAATATCAGCCATTCGCGAATATAACAAGTCAAGGGGAGTCAACAAATCGAGCATACATCTTTTCAGGCATACATTCGCGACCAACTGGGTGCGACATAACGGCGACATCGTAAAACTGCAACATATACTTTGTCATGAAGATTTGAAGACAACTCAGAAATATTTGAATGTCACCTTAAATGATTTAATAAGCGGTTATCAGGAAATGAATCCTTTGGAAAGAATGTTAGACAGTAAAAAGCAGATAAGAGTATAAGAGAGGACAAGACGATGATAAGCAAACCGGAAATATTTGAAAACATACACGACTACAGCGACAGAGTAAAGTATGAGTATGACAACCTTACAAACAGGCTTGACAGACTGGACATTGAAATACTTGATATGATAATAAACTGCGTGTATAAAGAGGGACTAAAAGACGGTCTCCTGCTTCATGGGGAACTTGATACAAATTAAAGAAAATAAACGGAAATGCGATGGCAGATGTGATAATCTGCCATTTTTCTTTTGTACGCAAAGAAAAGGGAGAGAAATAATAAAGAAATTGTAAGAATATGGGATAAAACAAGAATAAGTTGTAAGTATATGACAGTTTATGTAATAAAACAGGGTGAAACAATTAAAAAATGTAAAAACATGTAAAATAATTGCGGCGTTCGCAGTATTTCTATCGTGTATCAAAGTATTTCTGTAAAAAACTGCAAAAATATTGACGGGGGGGTTAGCAGTATAATGATTACGAAAAAATTATGCTGAACAAAGCATTTTGCAAGGAGGACAGATAAAATGAGAATAGTAATTGACACAACAAAAGAAAGAATCATATTGCCAAACAGTTTTTTCAGCCAACTGGATAAGATGAACAAGATTCTTGAGGACGGCGGCTCACAAAAGAAATGGACAGCAGAAGAATATGTGAGAGACCAGTTTGAAAAGGCAATGCAAAATGTCATGCTCAGGCCGGAAGATAAGGTAGTGAAATAGTTTTATGGCAAAGAGAGTTACAGAGCAGGAGAAAAGAAGAATGTGGGAACTGTATCAAAAATACGGTTCATTTAAAAAAGTAGCACGGATAATGCACAGGAGCCCTGATACTGTTTCACGCCATGTGAGAGAATACGAGGCGGCGGTTGGTGCTACGGGATATATTTTAAATATTAAGACTAAAAGGGAATCTTAAAGGAAATAAAAAGGATTTTATATTTATATCATTTTTGTAATGACATTTAGTATAGTAGGCGGCATAGACAAAGAACATGCCCAAAGCAAAAATTATAAATCGAATTAATCATATTAAAAGGGAAAAAATGAATATAAAAAATAAGAGAAAAATTATTATTATTATAGCAGGAGCCTTAGTTTTAATAGCTACAGCGTGCTTGGCTACATTTGTACATAATTCTCAAAGAATAGGACCAGAAGAATGGAAAAATAGTATTGATGAATTAGAAACTACAATGAATGAAATTTTTGAAAAGAGAGCTGAACTCAGTGATCTAAAAAAAGGAATAAACTATTCTGAAATAAAAAAAGTTGAGTCAGAGCTTGATGTGTTGGAAAATCAAGCAAAGAGAATTGTTGAAGGACAACTTCCTAATGAGAGCTTTATTCTCACGAATGAATTTCTGGGTGAATATTTAAAACAATATACTGTGGAGAATTATGTTGAATCGATTATTATTTTGCAGGACTGCCATATATTATATAGCAATTTACTTGATGATGAAATAATAATTGAGGACCGTATTGAGAAGGAAGTATCTGATTTAATTGATTTATTAAAAGTCAATAAAAAAATTGAAACATTTACGCTAGAGGATTTTGTTACAGAACCACAAGGATACTATATGGAACATCCTGAAGAAATACCACATATTTTTAATGGAGAAGAGGTAGAAGAAGGTGAAACAAAAAGTAGCACATTAACATTTTATAAAGATTTTATATATGAAGAAATACAAGTTAAGTGGAAGACGCGTTATTATAGTAATGGAAGATACGAATGGGTAGATGGTGTATTTTATGATGAGCTACCAGGATGGCGTACAAATGAAGGAGAAAGAATAGATCAAAACATTTACTATAGAGGAAGATGTGCTGAGATTACTGTAAAGAAAAAAAGTGAGCTGTTTTTTTTAAATGATACATTATATTATATATCAAACAGCAATGTGCTCAAATTAAATGAATTTAAGTAATTTTAGGCATTTGGAAGGAGAAGAAGAAAGGATAAGATTTCTATGAAAGGAAAAGGATACATTATAATCATTGGGATTATTTTAATTGTAATTATTGGAAAAGCTTGTGGACTTGGCGAACAAGATGAAATAGATGAGGTTGGCTCTTCTATAGATTGGGGAGATGGATATTATTGGGATTCGAGTACCCACCAAGTAGAGGAAACGATTTGGTAAAAGAAAAATGTATGTTTTAAAAGGTTATTGCAATAATCTGTAGATAAACAGTCTCAAAGCTGATATAATATAACCGTCAAGAGGACAAGCGAAAGCGGTTGGCACCAAGACACCTCAAAAGGGGAGAAAGGGGCCTATATGATTAGGGTAACCGTTACATACTCTAAAGGGGTATTGCGGATTACAATAAGCATGAAAAAAGCCGCCAAAGCTAGGGACTAAGGCGGCAAACCGCATTTAGGCCAACCGTTTTTAGCGGTTTTCCTCTTGACCTAAATATATCACAGCAGACCTTAAAATTCAACATCAAAATCAAACTTTTCCGCATAAGAGACATTGCTTATGCGGATTTTTTATGCCGTAAATTTTCATAGATTGCATAATTTGAGACTCTTTTAAAATCAGAATATAATATATATAGAAATTAAAAAAGAATAAAAGAAATATTGTGGCAGGCACAGACCAAAGGAACAAGGATTTTGCCCTGCTTCAGCAGTCTTAAAACAGTAGAGGAGGCTCTCTAATAATGTACATATATATGTACACTAATATATAATATAGCGGCGTTGCCGCTTTGATATAAACAAGATATGCGGCTTCCTCTATGCTCGGCCGCATATTTTTTTATGCCTTGGATATAGAAAGGAGCATAGGAATGAAAGGCACAAAATACCTTGATGAAGCAGTCGATATAAACGAGATAAAAAGCGGGAAACTAAATCTCATCGAGGCCCCGGTAGGGAGCGGCAAGAGTCACTTTGCCCTCAATGTATTGCCAAAAGAATTAAACGACAAGCATAATATGGTCTATCTCATAGATACAGTAAACGGAAAACAACAACTACAGCGGCAGGACAATGTGGGAGATTTTAATGCTCTGTGGAAAGAATTAGTTGAAAACGGCATTGCATACTTTGGAGAAGAAGAAATAATAGTAATGACTTATGCCAAGTTCGGGACTCTGGCCGCAGAGGACGGCGATTTTGGTATGAACCTTGAGCTTATCGTATGTGACGAGGTGCATAATCTTGTACGCTTTCAATATTTTGGAAAGGGAGATGGGATAAATCCTCATATGATAGCAAAGAAACAGATAGAGAAAATAATCAAGAGGTCAACAAAGACAAAAGTCGTAGCCCTTTCCGCAACACCAAAGAGAGCAGAAAAAGAGTTCAACATACCCATCCATAAGTTGAGCGTAGACAAGGATATACGGCAATATGAAACAAAGACGATAAAAGAATATTCCAATATCAAAAGTCTGCTGGAAAAGACAGCAAAGGGCAAAGTCGGTCTTGTATATGTGGCGCATATAAGGAAAATGCAGGAGCTTTCCGAGTATCTGAACAGCAAGGGAATACGAACGGTCGCCTTTTGGAGCATAAGGAATGGAGAATATCAGATGACAGATGAACAACTAAAGGCAAGAGAATCTATCATAAACAATGAAGAAATGCCGAAGGGTTATGAAGTGGTGATGATCAATTCCAGTTCCGAAACTTCAATAAATATCAGGAGCAGGATAGATTACATAGTCATAAACTCAGCAGAGGAAGAAGTGAGGATTCAGGTAAGAGGAAGATACAGAGGAGACCTTGAAGAACTCTATCTTTATGATAAGAGCGTACTTGAGGTACCGCAGGAATTTATGGACAGGCCGCTTTTCCACGAGGATAAGCAGGATTTATGCAGGGCACTTGAGATGAGAGATAAAAACGGCAGGACAGTTGGATGGACTACCGTAAGAAAGAAACTAATGGAAAGTGAGGACTACTTTCTGAACGAGGGAAAGAGAGGAAACAAAAGATACGCATATATTTCAATGTGACGGTCAAAATTTAAGTAGTCTATATAGGACATCTAAAAAAATGGCAAAATTCGTGAAGCAAAGCAACGAGGGGCGGCCGCTATCGCATGAGGATTTTGCGGCTTTTCATAAAACTACGCCCCGCAAAAGACACAGAAAAGGAGGCAGAAAATATGCTGATAAATTACAACCCCAGAGGGACATATTCGATAAACGAAAGAGGTGGCTATGAATGGCACAGAAATACCCAGGACGGCCATGGCGGTATGGCAGAGGAACACAGGGAGGAAATGGTGCAGATAGCCGAACAGATTGCAGAGGAAAAGATAAGGGCGATGGTGCCGCAGATAGTGAGGGAAATATATATGCAGTCCCTTGAAGATGAACTGAGAGGACTTCAATATGATATTGAAACGATAGTAGAGATTGCTTTTAATGACGGCATGGAGATTTTTAAGTCGTCCAAAGCAAGAAAGGCAGTATCAGACGCTATCTATAAGGAGATATTAAAGGGCTTAAAGGATATACATGTAAAGGTGAAACTATAGGGCGGCCGCAGAGGATATGATTTCTAAGAAAATCATATCTTTTTTTGTGCTTTCCTGCTTCAAGGGGAATTATCGAAAAAACGACAGAGAAAACGGCGGAATGTATTGAAATTCCAACGATTATATGGTAAAATAATAAATATAAAGATACACAGGGTAACCGTGTGTGTCGAATCATAAAAAATAGTGATGTTAGGTGTTGAAACCGTTGAAATTTCAACAAATATGAGGACGGATAGAGACGCGCACGGTTCAGGTCCGTGTGAAGGTTCCTTCATGAAGGTTCGAATCCTTTTATCCGCACCAAAAATCAAAACCCCGCCTGAAGCGGGGATTTTGATTTTTTGATATGTTTAAGTAGAATAAGCGCCTCAAAGATGATATAACATAACTGTCAAGAGGACAAGCTAACGAAAGCGGTTAACCTTCCAAAATTCAAAAGGTATTTTGGATTGAAGGAAGGTGGTAAAAATGGTAAGGATTACTATTACTTTTAAGAAAATCCGTATCACAATTTACATAAAAAAATAACCGCTCTGCTTGAAACCTAAGCGGTTATTTTTAACTACTACGGTTAACCGTTTTTAGCGGTTTTCCTCTTGACTTTAATATAGCACAGCAGGCCGCAAATTTCAACATCTAAATCAAACTTGGCCGTGTCAAGTTGTTATGGAGTTTTTGCTTGACAAACTCCTTGTGTTGTCGTTTTAG
>ULTL01029022.1_pt1 | contig 22727 bp, 27 predicted proteins | sample 1957531 | NCBI WGS metagenome assembly ULTL01 (sample SAMEA4835732, study PRJEB28245) | human gut metagenome | biome: gut microbiome; material: fecal sample | place: Denmark | collected 2008 | reverse complement strand
GCGTGGGATTGATGTGGTATCTTTAACTTTGGGAAACTCCTCGTTCCCATTTGCTTATGGATTGAAACGATATACCGAGGTGAGAAGCCACTTCCTCTTGCGTCAGGCCACGCTCACGGCGCATTCGTTTGATATTTTCTCCAATTAAAAGATTCATAGTAACCCCCTGATTCTGATTTTTTGAGGCCTCTGACTGTATTATACGTAAAATCCGCTGCATCATAAATAACCGCACGAGAGACTTGCCTCTACGAAGCGTAGAAAATTTCTATTTGACTATCATATAAAGTGGTCGGCACTCTCCTTTGCGGTCTCAATTAGGATGTAGATCACAGTGCTGGACTGGACACCGGCGGAGGTGTTGAAAAAAGCCAGTTCTTCCGGCCCATCATAAAGGGCTTTGTGCTGCGTTTGGCACGGCTACTGGAGAGCCCCAGCCTGCCGTCCTCCGGATAGCGCACCAGGTAGGGCCACAGCTCCCGCAGATAGTGCAGCGCCTTGCCTAGGGCGGACTTGGGGGCTGTCTTGGCGCTGCCCCATTTGCCCATGCCAACAGAGCGTCCAGAACCAGTTTCTCCTGTTACAGCCACTGAAACTCCTGCTCCAGGTGGTACATCGGTACGTACATGACAAATTTCTGGGTCATGATATGGGCTACCGCTTCCGGGGAGGCAAAGCTGCCCGGGCAGATCGCCGGCTGTTTGGGTGTCTTTCGGAGATTGCCTTCACTTGCTCCCACCTCGCACTGCTTGCAGGCATAGGTGTAGTACACATCCTCCCAGATCCAGAACCGGGCCAGCTCCATCTTCAGGCTCCGGAGCACATTTTTCCCATCTCCGCCATAACTGAGCCGCAGGCATCACAGATGCGTTCCTCCTCGGAAAGACGGTGCGCCACCACTTCTATTGGAGTCCCCTCCGGCACGATATTCAGCACGTTGCCACTCTGCCGTTTGCGGGCATGAGCTTTTACCGCCACCTGCTCCGCTGTGGCATTTTTCGTCCGTAGGCATAAGCCTCCGCCTCATTTGCCAGGTCCATCAAGCCCTCCTTGAGCCGCTCTGAGGATGCCCCAAACTGCCGCTTCTTGGCAAAGCCAAACTGCTCCAGAAGCCATTGGTTCTGGAGCTTTAGCCCAGTCAGTTGTGCCTGCTGAGAATCATATTCCGCCCGTGGAATAGTCACCGTTTCCGGGGCGCTTGTGGCAGTATTCTTCTTGTGTTCCATGTGAAAATCATACCACAAATCAGGACAAAAAACCATCGTTTTCAGTGCTTTGCGACTTTAGGATCGCGCTCAGGCCAAACACCGCTTTGTTTGCCTTTGGCTGCTCGGTCTTCAGCCCCTCCATCAGTCGGCGGTACTGTTGGGACGTCAGGGCCTGCACTTCTTCCATATTCCGGGGCCATTGAAAGCTGCCGCTCTCCAGCCTCTTATATGGCAGCAAAAAGCCGTCTCCATCCTAGTACAATGCTGTGACCTACAACCTGATTGAAACCGCAAAGGAGAACGAACTGGATCTCTACCGTCACCTGGTTTGGCTCCTGAACAACGCGCCTGGGCTGGGCCGGACGGATGAGGTCCGGACAGAGGCGTTCCTTCCTGTGAATGCGCCCCAAGAGTGCAAGATGATAACCTATAAGTTTTAAATTCACATCTAGTTAGTGTGCGAAGTCCTCAATTGTATTTTTATGGTTATCGGTATACCAACATCCAAGCAGAGCCATCTAATGGTTGGTAAACAGATGTCAAAATCCAAAAGTGCAGTATCATAGTGCAGATATTGCGTTTTCCGAAATTTGTGCTTCTACTGCATTTCTGCTCTCGCTTGCCGTCAGTGTTTTGTATGCTAGGTACTGAGTTTGGCCCAGTTGGGGAAGTCTCATAATTGTTAGAAATTTAAAACCTTATCGGCCAATATTTTGGCCTCCCTGGCTGCTTCGGCGGCGTTGGCGGTATAGAGGTCCGCCCCGATCTTGTCCGCAAAGGATTTGGACAGAGGGCCGCCGCCTACCATCACGCCGAAGCGGTCCCGCAGGCCCTGCTCCTTGAGGGCCTCGATGACCCGGCTCATATTGCCCATGGTGGTGGTCATCAGGGTGGACATGCAGAGTATGCCGTGCCCCACCTCTTTGGCCTTCTCAATGAAAGTTCCCACCGCCACGTCCCGGCCCAGGTCATAGACCTCAAAGCCCGCGGTGTCCATCATGATCTTCACCAGGTTCTTGCCGATGTCGTGGGTGTCCCCCTCCACCACACCGATAATCACAGGACACTTGCTGCCCTGGTCGGCGCTGGCCTTCAGGTGGGGCTTGAGCACGTCCAGACCGTTGTACATGGCGTCGGAGCAGATCAGCAGCTCGGGAACAAAGTATTCCTCCTCCTCATACATCTGCCCCGCCTTTTCCATACCTTTGGACAGACCCTCCGTAATTCCCTCGTAGGCGTCATAGCCTGCGTCCACGTATTCCTGGGCTACGCCAGTGACGGTGTCGTCCTCCATTTCCAGGACGCAGCGGTCCAGCTCGGCCAGCAGTTCTTCCTTGCGGCTCATAGTTGTATTCCTTTCTCTTCGTTGTTGATAAAAATGATCTCTTCTACATAGGGACGTCTGGCATCCAACAGGTTCAGGCAGAAATGGCCCAGAAGGGCATCGGGCTTCTGCCGGGCACAGAATACGGATAATGCCTGGCCGAAGGTCGTGCAGGCGGTATGGGGAATCCAGCCGACGGTACGGCATATGCCCCGGTCCAACAGGCCCTGGGTCATCTTTCCGCAGAGGAAGAGGGGGATCCCCGGGTTTTCCGCCTGTATGCGGCGCAGGATCTTCTTCATGCGGGGAACGTATACAGTGGTAAACAGCTTGTCTCCAATGATGTCCGGCGTGGCCACGGGATCGGCGAAGGACAGCAGCTTTGCGCCATGGGAACAGATCAGGCCGGCGTACTGACAGATCCAGTTCTCCGCCAGGTCCAGCAGCTCCTGTCCGGAGGGCCTGCGGAGAGCGGAGAAGACCTTGCCCATAGGCAGGAGGGAGGTCAGCAGTGTGAAGGGGCCCTCGATGCTGTAGGCAATAGAGGCGCCTCCGGCTGTCAGTTCATCCATAGCACCCAGAAGGGCGGACATTCTGGGAAAGTCGGTGAAAAACGCCCGGGGCAGCTGGTCCGGGCTGACATAGGGCGGCTCCTTTACCCGGGCCCCCGTCAGGGACAGCACCGGCCTTGCGCCCAGCCCCTCGCTGCACAGGGTGTTGCAGAAGGGAAGGCGACTCCAGCCGGAGCGCTCCATGCGCCGAGCGGCCTCCGCCATCGCCGCGGCGGATAGGTGAAGCTGCTCCGGTGCGGTGAGGCACATGGCTTCCACCAGAGAAGGGGAGAGGGACAGGGTATCCGGTCCTCCGTGACACATAAAGGCTTCCATAGTCTTATCCCTCCCGAAACTGCAGAGATTGGGTGAATCGTTTTTCATACCCCGGTGCTACAGACAGTTCAATGTAGCTGATCTCTCCGGCGAGCTTCCGTGCCCGCAGCCGCTCCTCGCCGGAGAGCAGGCACAGCTGCGCGCCGGTCATGGAGGAGTTGCCGATGTAGGAAATGCGTTGGAGCAGGGAGGCAGGAATGATGCCGCAGCCGGTGAGGCTCTCGGGCGCCAGATGTTTTCCAAACTGTCCCGCCACCAGAACCCGATCAATTTCCTCCGGAGAAATGGACAGCTGCTGCAGGAGGGTGAGGATACCGGACAGTATCGCGCCCTTGCACAGCTGCACCTGGCGGATGTCGCTCTGGGTAAGGAAGATGCCCCGGTTTCGGTCCAGTACAATGCGCCGCTTTCCCTGGGCATCTGTCTCCGTCAGAGGGAAATCCAGAGAAATTCGGCCGTTTTTACCGATCATCCCCTGCGCCACAGCCTGGCTCACCGCCTCCAGGAGTCCGCTGCCGCAGATGCCTCTGGGAGCCTGGTCACCTATGACGGTAAACGCGGACTGTCCGTTTTGCAGGAAGACGTGGTCGATGGCGCCGGGCTCGGCCCGCATCCCACAGGAGATATTCATGCCCTCCAGGGCGGGACCGGCGGCGCAGGAGCAGGCGTACATCCGGCCTCCCCGGCTGAGGATGATCTCGCCGTTGGTGCCGATATCGATGAAGAGGACTGTGTCCTCCGCCGTGTCCAACCGGGCTGCCAGCGCGCCCGCCACGATGTCTCCGCCGATGTAGGTGGACACGGAGGGCAGGCAGTACACCAGAGTACTGGGGGAAAAGGAGAATCCCAGCTCCCGGGCGGAAACGGTCATGGGCTGGACGAACACACTGCTGTAGGGGGCGCGGCCCAGACTGGCCAGGGGGACCCCCAGCAGGCAGTGGAGCATGGTGGCGTTTCCCGCCACAGAAATTTCATACAGGCTGTCGGCGGGACAGCCTGCGGCGGTGATCAGCCCCTGAATACAGGTTTCCAACTGGCGGACGACCACCGCCTGCAGATCCTTCACACCGCCGGGGTGCTCGCTGTCATAGTGGATGCGGGAGAGGACATCCAGGCCGAAGGCCTTCTGGGGATTGACAAAGCCATCCTCCCCCAGCTTCCTGCTGCTGCGCAGATCAAAAAGGGATACGGCCACCGTAGTGGTGCCAATGTCCACCGCTGCGCCCAGGGCGCAGCAGTCGTCCCGCAGATCCATGAGGCAGCCCTGTCGGTATACGGCGGTCATGGAGGGACGGTCCGAGAGGCCGGGGAGCTTCTGCACCAGATGCAAGGGTACGGCGCAGGGAGCGTCAGAACCGCCGTTCCAGGCATCGCACAAGGTGCCCACGCTGTTCAGACCGGGGAAAACAGGCACAACGGTTTTTGTGGTGATCTCTGGGGAGAAGTCGAAGGAGGGCAGGTTCCAGCCGCCCAGGACCGCCGTCGGGCGGTTTCCCAGCAGTTCCAGGGGATCCAGGGTTACCGGACCCAGGGGCACCGTTGCGCAGGCGAGGCGAATCCCCTCCGCCAGTTCCTCAGAGGAAAGAAGCCGCCGCTCGCTCTCTGCCAGGGCGCTGACCGGCCCAGACAGGATGCGGACCTTGCACTTTCCGCACAGCCCCTTCCCATTGCAGGGACTCTCCAGGAGGGTGCCATTCCGGCGCAGCAGCGCCAGCAGCGTCGCGTCCCCGGCGGGGACGACGGTCAATTCAGTCGGCATCGGCAGCCTCCTTCACGGTTTCCATCAAGATACGGATGCTGCTGAGGGCCGTAGTGGTCCCCAGCCCGCAGGCGGGGGCCAGAATATCCGCGCCGCTGCGCAGACAGCCCCGGCAGAGGGAGCGGATGGTATCGCTTTTGCCGGCGGCCAGGGCAAAAGTGCTGACGTTGCCCATGACGACCTTTCCCGGCACGTTTTCCCGGAGCTTCTCCAGGCTCACCGCCGCATCCACGCTGATGGCGTCGCTTTCCAGCTGGGCCAGCTGAGGGTATACCGTCCGCAGCTGACCGCAGATATGGACGATCACGCCACTGCAGAGGGGCCGCAGCGCCTGACACAGCCGGTTCAGGCATGGCAGGGCGTACTCCTCAAACAGGCGGGGACCCAGGATCTCGCCTGTTCCGCTGGGGTCGGATATGACGATAAATTCCGCTCCGGCCTGGATCTGGGCCCGGCCAAAGGTGATCAGATTGTCGGTGACAAAATCCATCAGGGCGTGGGCGGCCTGGGGCTTCTTGCGCAGCTCCTTATAGAACGCGTTGGCGTCCACCAGGGATGAGGCCAGGCTGATAGGCCCGGTCAGATTGCCGATAACAGCCGCCTGGGGATACTGAACCCGGATGAGGGGCAGAGCCTCCAGGACCACCTTGGCGCGGCCGCGATCCCCCGTCACAGGGGAGAGCTTGTCCCACTGCTCCACGGAGGCAATGGCGTAGGCTGTCACCCGGGGCTCCGTTTGGCGGTCCCCCAAATCCACGGCGGAACCCATGGCCTCCGCCTCCACGGTCATGCAGAAGGGGACACCGATGTTGTCAAAGAGGCCGGCGGCAAAGGGAGCCGCCGCCAGCCGTGCCATGAGGACCGGGTCGCTGTGGGCCTCCGGCCAGTAGGTATGGCACAGATCCATGGTTTCTTCAGTGAGCATATTCATCATGCCGCCGGGACAGATGCAGGGAATGCGGCTGCCTTTCTCGCCATGTAGGGCATCTGCCAGCAAAGCGGCGGAAGTATCCTGTTGGTTCATGAAATCCCTCCCGGACTAAAAAAAGTAGGAAATTGTTCCGTGGCGACATCATGTCCCACAAACACACTGTGAGCCAGCGTATCACATACAATGTCAATTCGTCAACGGTTTAAAAATTAAATGTGAAGTATTTGGATAGTTGAAATTAGCTTGCAATACGAATTGGAAGTTTCAGATCTTGCGCTTCTACTGGAACCAAAGCCAGGAGGAATAGTTCAGATGCTGTGCGTGTCCGAGTGTGCCAGCATGATCGTGCCGGCCGCGGAAACGCTGCGGGAGGACATCCTCCCTTCACGGATCTGCCCCACCCCTGGCAGCGCTGGACAGCTATTTTGAGGAGCTGGACTTCGACTGCGTAGCCTCAACAGCGTGCGGGGTGCCTCTCTCCTGAAGGCTCTGCGCCAATATTGCCGCAGCAGGAATCTATGGAGGCATATCTCTTCAAAAAGCAACACCTCTGCCATTCTGGCAGAGGCGCTGCCCTTTTCGATTTCATGATCCTTTCTATACGTCACTGCGTTCTTTTCTCTCCTGCTCCTATACGGGTGCCTGTCCCCGGGTCAAACAAGTGGATCTTGCTTCTGTCGAGGTAGACCGTCATAGCCTCCCCCACTTTGGCGCGCACAGTCAGAGGAGCCGTCATGCGAAGCGTCTCCCCTTCCCAATCCAAGTACAGCAGCAGGTGGCTTCCGAGGTACTCATAGCTCCGCAGCAGGCAGCGGATCGGCTGCCCGGCGTCCCCTACGGGATCCGCGCCCAGGTCCTCCGGACGGATGCCCAGGATCACCTCGTCTCCCGTGTATCCCGCCAGGTCCTCTCCCCACCGGGGCAGCTCTATGTCCAGGTCCCCGTGTGTGAGCGCCGTCCTTCCGTCGGCCCGCCGCACCCCGCAGCGGAAATAGTTGATCTTGGGCGCGCCCACAAAGCTGGCGACGAACATGTTGGCCGGGCGGTTGTAGATCTCATCAGGCGTGCCCAGGTGCTGGATGACGCCCTTGTCCATAACCGCGATCTTCGTACCCATCGTCATCGCGTCCACCTGGTCGTGGGTTACATAGACAAAGGGGACCTGCAGCCGCTGAAACTGCCGCAGGATCTCAGGCCGCAGCCGGGCGCGCATGGATTCGTCCAGGTTCGACAGCGGCTCGTCAAAAAGGAATATATCGGCCTCTTTTACCATGGCCCGACCCATCGCCGTTCGCTGCCGTTCCCCTCCCGAGAGCATCTCCGGCTTTTTCTTGAGGTGCTTGCTGATATCCAGAAGCTCCGCCACGCCTTTCACAGTCTGCTCCCGCTTTTCCCGCTTCTCGTGGGCGACCTCCAAGGGGAAGCTCAGATTTTTCTGGATGTTCATATGCGGAAACAGGGCGTAGTTCTGAAAGACCATGCCGATCCTCCGCTCCTGGGGCTCCAGGTCTGTCACATCCCGGTCACCGATCAGCACCCGGCCCGTACTGGGCGCCACAAGGCCGGAGATGATCCGCAGCAAGGTGCTCTTCCCACACCCGGAGGGCCCGAGCAGAATCAGGAACTCATCACCGCTCACCTGGAGGTCAATATTTTTCAGCACAGCATAGTCGCTGTTCGGCCACTGCTTGCTGACGTTCTGTATTGTCAAGCCCGTCATGGTCCCTCCTTATTCTCTCCAGGTCTTGCTCCGCTCAACATCCTCGTCGGTGCATCCCTTCTCAGAATAGCGAGCTTTCTCGTAGGCATGATGGATCGCTTGATACGGCTCTCCCCCCGGCACCGAGACCATCGTCTCGATCTCCTCCGGTGTCATCCACCCCGGTATCGCCTGCCCTCGCTTTCTCTGAGCATTGATCATCCCGCGGTATATCCTTCTGATCCTGGCGTTGGGGGAGCGGTCGAAAATACTCTCTCTGCGTACCTTCCGTCTGTCCAGAGCGCTCTCCGCATCTTTCGTCACGCTGACCTTCTCCCCATCCTCCGTCAGCCGGATCCCGCCGAGAGATCTCCTGATAAATGCCGCCACCACAGTCACCACCAGGATCAGCATAACGATCAGGCCGATAACGATCAGTACCGTCTGAACGCTGTTGATGACTGCCTCCCACGCCGTGCTCTTCTCACTGCCCGCTTGGTCCATAGCGCCAATCAGACTGTCGGAAGACGAGACCAGCATATCGCCCTTGCCCAGCCCCTCTGACGCAAAGATGTCGCCAAGGATCTTCGCCAGGAGATACAGGAGCATGGCCTTAAGCTTGGCCAGGAGCGTACCGGTGTACAGCTCTCTGATCACGGCCATGCCCACCCCGGCCAGCAGCAGGAATCCCGCCAGAAAAATCCCGCCGTTTCGGGCGATTTTCTTTTTTGGCAGGGAGTATGTCCTCATATTGTCGCTCAGGAAGCGGTGTTGCTTGTGGAAATAACCGTGGACAAAGAAATGAAAAATGCCAAACAGCGCCAGGATATCCCCCAGCGACAGCAGACCGCTGCTGTCCGACAGACGCGCCACCAGGTATATCGCCAAAGACAGCACAACGACCAATACATGGAAATCCCGCATAGAACTGCGGATCCAAAACCGAACAATGGGATTATTTGCCATAAGCAGCCTCCCAGATCATCACATCGGGATCTCCTCGCAGTTTTTCCGGCACATCATTTACCGAACGCGCGGGAATGATCCAGTAAGCGCGCACTGCGCGCTCCGCAATCTCCCGGAACCGCTCCGCGATCTCACTCCCCGTTTGTGTGGAAATCAGCACCCATGAGACCTTGCGGTCCGGCTGGGCATCCATCCGCTCCGTCTGCTCCCTCAGCAGCCCGCATATGGTATTTTCCCTGTGATCCGGCAGTTTGACGCGGGCGAGGCCATACTGGATGGCCTCGCTGTGCCGCACATCCGCACTTCCGCCAACAGAAAAATATTCGCCGGTCAGGCAGTCCCTTCCATTTGAGATCAAAGCGGTCGTGATTCCTTTGGCAATAAATTCATCGGCCAGCGACGCAGCAATGCGGATGCTCTCCTCCAGCAAGCTGTCCAGCCTCAGCAGGGAGTCCCACTCCGTGTCGAGCACGATGGCGATCTCCCGCTCGGCGGTGAAATCATGGATGTTGACCCGCAGGTCACCGGTTTTGGCGGATGCCTTCCAGTTGATATCCCGGATGGAGTCAAAGTTCTGATACTGCCGGATGCCCCGAAACGTAAAGGGATCCTCCATATCAGAACGCCGCACGACGGTCTCACCGTACATCCGCTGGGTAGCTACCATCAGCTGCCGCGCATCAGCTTTCCCCGGAAGAACACATATGCTGGCCTGGACAGCCTGGCGGGCGGGGAACCGCCTGGTGTAGAAAAGGTCGTTTCCGATGAAATCCACGCCGTCGACCGCGTAATATCCCCGCCTGGCGCAGATCAGCGGGATATTACGTACCACCCGCTCATAGCCTCTGAGGGAAAAGATTTCACTGCGGTAGTTTTTATCAGATACGGCCAGGTTGCTCAGATCCTTAAAATCAAGGCCCCGTTCAAAGGTCACATTTACTTTCACCGTGGGCACAGGGAGCATTTTCCGGTTTTCCACCGCGATGGTGAGCTGCACCTCGCCGCCCTCCCGGATCGTATTCTCTGAAAACGAGACACCGGCGCTTAGGCCCCTGTTCCAGGTCAGCCGGCAGAACAGGAACTGGAGGCCATACACAATGCACGCGCCTAAAATGAATAGCAGTATATTCACAGTTATCGTCCCCAGTTTTCCGTCGGCACAGGGATCCTGGTCAGGATCTTCTCGATCATGCGCAGCCCCGCTGCCCTGCCCTGGCTGCCTCTCGGGAAAACCAGGCGATGGGCCAGCACAGGCCCGGCCAGGACCTTGACGTCCTCAGGCACCACATAATCCCTGCCCTGCAGGAATGCGTAGGCGCGGACGGCCCGCAGCATCGCCAGGGTACCGCGGGGACTGACGCCGGACACGATCTCCGCCGTGCTGCGGGTGGCCTGCATGATGTCGACCATATAGTTCATCAGCTCCGGGTGAATATATACTTTTTTGTACGACTGACGCATCTCCATGAGCTCGCCGATGGTACACACAGGCTCCAGTTTCTCCAGAGGCGCTTCCGTCAGGAACCGCTCCATGATCTGGAGTTCCTCCTCGGGTGTAGGCATGCCCATGGAGATCTGGATCAGGAAACGGTCCAGCTGTGCTTCAGGCAGAGGGTAGGTGCCTGCCGTTTCCACCGGGTTCTGGGTAGCGATCACGAAAAACGGCTGCTTCAGCGGCAGCGTCTCGCCGTCAATGGTAATCTGCCCCTCCTCCATGCACTCCAGCAGGCTGGACTGGGTCCGGGGCGTGGCGCGGTTGATCTCGTCGGCCAGCAGGATATTGCAGAAGGCCGGCCCCCTCCTCAGGGTAAAGCAGTTTTCCTTCTGGTTGTAGAAATTCATGCCGGTCACGTCGGAGGGCAGCAGATCCGGGGTAAACTGGATACGGTTGAACTCCGCGTCCACAGACTTGGCCAGGGATTTGGCCAGGACCGTCTTGCCGGTGCCGGGCACGTCGTCCAGCAGGACATGACCGCCGGCCAGCAGTGCCGTCAGCACCAAATCGATATTCTCACGCTTGCCGATGATGACCTTCTGGATATTTTCGCGGATCTGAATGAGTTTTGTATTGTTCATAAATTCCTACCCCTTTATTTATCTCCGGATCTGAAAACATAGGCTTTGATCATCGCCTTCTGGCTGAGGAAATAGATGATCAGTGTCGGTATCGCGGAAAGGACGCCGCCCGCCATAATGGCCGGCAGGGTGCCTGCGTTGCCGTAGGAGGAGTTCATGTAGGACAGCAGCACGGGGAAGGTGCGGTCCTGCTCCTGCAGAATGTACACCAGCGGACCGAACAGGTCGGACCACGTCGCGAGAAAGGTATTGAGGACCATGATAATAAACACCGGCCTGGCCATGGGCACGATGATCTGCCACAGCAGGCGCATATGGCTGCAGCCCGCCACCCGGGCTGCGTCCAAAATGGGCTGTGGGATAGTCAGGTAATACTGCCGCAGGAGAAAGATGTAATACGCATTTCCCAGGAATGCCGGAACCCACAGGGGCAGCAGCGTACCATACCAGCCGATCTTGACGTAGACGATGAACTGCGGGAAAAAGGTGACTGTCCCCGGCATCATCATCGTCAGCAGGAGCAGCGCCATGATCACCTTTTTGTGCCGATTTTTCATAAAGGCCACCGCGTACGCCACGATCGCATTGGAGAGGACGACGCCGACAATATTGATGGCCGCCAGCTTTACCGTGTTCCAGATGTAGTGCCAGCCGTCATACTTTGTAAAAAATTGGGTATAGTTGGAAAAATCAAAGGAATCGACCCACCAGTTGATGGGGCGCTCAAAGACCTTGATCGGGTCCTTGAAGGAGGAAATGATCATCCAGAAGAAAGGGATCAGCATACTGACCGCGAACAGAAGGATGACTGCATAACGGACAAATGTCAGAACATGCTGCTTCCTCATCACTCGTCTCCTCCATCGTTTTCATAATAGACCAGCGGGCTGGAGACCTTCATCACCAGGAAGGAGAGCACGATGATGATCAGGAGCAGGATCCAGGCCATCGCGCATGCCTTGCCCATCTTGTGGTACTTGAAGGCATTGTTGTACAGGTACAGGGCGTAAAACGTGGTGGCATAGTTCGGCCCGCCGGACGTCATCAGATAGGCGGAGGTAAAGGTCTGCAGGCCGCTGATAATGTTCGTCAGCAGCTGGAACAGGAGGATGGGGCTCATGGAGGGCAGGGTGATCGTGAACAGCCGCCGCCACCACCCGGCCCCGGCGATCCGCGCCGCCTCATGCAGATGCCGCGGCACAGTCTGCAGGCCCGCCAGATATATGATGATCCCGCCGCCGACGCCCCACAGACTCATAATCGTCAGCGAAACCAGTGCCCACCGCTCATCGCCCAGCCAGTTGGGCCCCTGCACGCCGATCAGCTCCAGCATCCCATTCAAAAGGCCAAAACGGTAGTTGAAAACCCAGCTCCAAAGAAGGGATGCCGCCACGCTGGAGACCACGCAGGGCAGATAATAGATGGTGCGCAGCAGGCTGGCGTAAGGCAGGTCGCTGTTGAGCAGCATGGCCACCGTCATGGAAAGGAGCATATTGAGGGGGATTGCCATGGCGCAGTAGGTAAAGGTCACCTGCAGGGACTTTAGGAACACCTCATCCTCAAGAAGGCCGGTATAGTTCTGCAGTCCCACCCATACCGGCTCGTTGATGATCTTCCACTCCGTGAAGCTGATATACAGCGACCCCAGCAAGGGGATCAGCGTCAGCAGCACAAAACCCACGAGCCAGGGCGCGATCCACAGATAAAACCGCCACTGGCCGCCCCGGAAAGCCCGGGGCAGAGACCGCTTTGCTTTTTTGTTTGGGCCCTTTTTCATATTATTCTCCATAAATAGTGGGAAGCGCCTCTCCTTGCGAGAGGCGCTTCCCACTGGTACAGATCTTTTTATAGGGGCTCGCCTCAGAACACTATATCAGCCGGCCAGCTCAGCTTCCAGCAGGGCGGAACAATCAGCCTGGATATTCTTCATAGCATCCTCGGGAGTGATCTGCCCCTCGACCATTTGATAGATATAGTTGTCCACAGCCGTGGTCATCTCCCACCAGCACAGCACTTGGCCCTGAATATTCTGTGCATAGGGCAGGCCTTCAACTCGAAGGGAATGATGCTCGGGAGCTCCAGGAATATCAATGACCTCCTCAGACAGGGCCACATCTTTCCGCAGCGGCGTGATCAGGCCGGTCTCGGCCATGATCTTCTGCGCCTCATAGGTGGTCATAAAGTAGGCAAACTCCTTCGCCAACTCGGGGTTCTTGGACTGGGAGCTGACTGCGTAGCCGGCGTACAGCACAGGGGTGTCCCCTTCCTCCTTCATGGTCTCAGGCAGGGGAGCGATGTCCCACTCAAAATCCTCAATAGCGGTCATCCAAACGATGTCGTAGACGCCGCTGATGTTGAAGGCCATCTCGCCGGCAGAAAAACCGCCGGACATATAGGTCCAGTCATCGGAACTGGCGGTGAAGCCGCCCTCCGCCTGGTAGTTGTCGTTGATCCAGTTGAGCATCTTGAGGGCCGCATCAGACTCAAAAACGACCTCGGTGGGATTGTTCATATCGTCCAGGACCTTGCCGCCCATTGCGTACAGGATGTACTGCCAAAGGCCGGTGACAGAGCTGATACCCAAATTGACAGGGGTTCCGTCCGCCTCGCGCTTCGTGACCTTCTCGCACATCTCAGCAAATTCCTCCCAGGTGGTGTCTGCCGTGGGATAGGGCACGCCGGCGGCATCCAAGATGTCCTTATTGTAGAAGAGGACGGAGGTATCGGCGCCCACAGGAGTGGCATAATACTCACCGTCATAGTAATAGGCCTCGTAGAGGTTGGTTGAGTAGAGTTCCTCATTGAAGAGTTCATCGTGATGCTCCTCATAGATATCGCTGATGGGCATCAACATTCCTTCCCGCATCCAGCTCAACAGCGTCTGGGGATGACCATAGATAACATCGGGGGACTGACCGCCGATGAAGCGGGTCTCAATGACCTCACCATAGCTGTCATTGATTGCCTCAAACTTGACGGTAGTGCCGGGATAAGCCTCCATAAACGCCTCGCAGGCCTTCTCATCACAGGCGATCTCAGCGTCAGAGCCCCATGCGACGAACGTGATCTCACCAGTGAGTTCCTTCTCACCTCCGGATGCGTCCTCCTGCTGGCCGGCAGTATCGCCATTGGCCGTCGCGTTGTTGGCTGTGTTATTTGTACCGCAGCCCACGATGCCGAACAGCATCACACAGGCAAGCAGTAACGCCAGTGCTTTTTTCATAATTTCTCCTCCTAACCGCTATTCCAAATGTTACCTTTTATATTTTTTAATCAAAATAGTTCTTTATTTAAACTACTTTAATCAAAAATACGCACTTTATTACATTTTTGCTCTCAAGCATTATAGCACACGGATTGAATTTTTCAATATATATTCATCAATATTTCAATATTTTATTATTGTGATTCCTTTTATATATTTTTTCTATAACGAATTCGCATAGAAAAACGGCCCAGCCAAAATGGCCGAGCCGTTCAATCCCTGCTGCTACTGTATGATCGCCGTCTCTGTCTCCGCATCAAAGATGTGGATCCGCCCGGCATCCAGCCTGAGTTCTACTGTGTCGCCCACATCAACGGCGGCATAGGTCCTCACTGCGGCTACCAGGGGCGTCCCCCCCAGGCGCATATGCAGGTTCTTCTCCGCGCCCAGGACCTCTTCCGCCTCGACCACCGCCTCCACGCCAGTCAGCTCAATATCGGGAATGGCCATTCCCTCGCAGACGGGATAGATATCCTCACCCCGAATGCCTGCCAGGACCTCTTTGTCCGCAAAGCCGCGATCCAAGAGGATCGTGGCCTTCCATTGCGGCAGCGGAATGATGTTCCCGCCCACAGAGAGGGCCGCACCGTCCCCCTGCGCCACACACCGGGCCCTGAACAGATTCATGGAATGGCCCACAAAGCGGGCAACAAATACGTTCTGCGGCCTGCTGTAAATATTCTGCGGTGTGTCCACCTGCATGATCTCCCCGTCGTTCATCACGACCACCCGGGTCCCCAAAGTCATCGCTTCGGTCAGGTCATGAGTTACATAGAGAGTCGTAACGCCCAGGCGCTTTTGCAGTGCGGCAATCTCTCCCCGCAGGTCGTTCCGCATGGTTGCGTCCAGATTGCTGAGTGGTTCATCCAGCAGAAATACTCTGGGCTCGCACGCCAGCGCCCGGCCAATCGCAATCCGCTGGCACTGGCCGCCCGACAGCCCTTTCGCCTTCTTGTGCAGCAGTTCCTCAATGCCCAGCATCTTGGCCATGGCCAGGACGCGCTCCCTCCGCTCCGTTTTCTTTACGCCCTGCATCTTCAGGGCAAATCCGATATTGTCCTCTACGGTCAGATTGGGGAACAGCGCATAGTTCTGGAACACCATAGCCACATTGCGCTTCTTGGGGGAGAGATCATTGATAATCGTTCCATCCATACGCAGTTCGCCCGTGGTGATCTCCTCCAGGCCGGCAGCCATGCGGAGGATCGTGGATTTGCCGCAGCCGGAACCGCCGACGATGACGACAAACTCCCCATCTTTGATGTTGAGGTTGAAATTCTTCACTGCCTCCGTGCCGGAGGCGTAGGTTTTGCTGACATTGGAAAACTGTAAAGTGGCCATGGCTCTCCTCCCGCTCCGGCTCTGATGCTGCGTCAAAAATATTTTTATTTATCATAATACTTCACTTTTTGTTTGTCAATCGGTCTGTATACAGCGCGCCCCCGCTCAAATGTGATATTGACAGTTCTCCGCCTGTGCTGTATGTTAGAAAATATGTGAGCAGCCGGCTTTTTCTTGACACTCTGTGCGCAGGAGGTTTTTGTGGAAAAAATCATTGATTTTTTATACCGGTTTGAACGCCGTTTGGTCTGCCCGATCTACGGTGCTGACAAGGATTTTTCCTTCGCCTGCATGGACAAGGTGTCCATTGCCGAGGATCTGGGCTTTCCATCCGAACCGTCAGGCGTGGTCCGCAACGTAGTCCCCCATCCTTTCCGCTCGGCGGCAGAGGCAGCGTCCTTTCCCTGGAACATTTCGCTCGGCGGCGAGAACACACAAAATGAGCTGAGGGCAGTGGCCGGATGGATCAAGGACAGCGCCGTCCCCCAGGGCGGCGGCTGTTTCGGCCCTCTGACCGTCGCGGCCTGTATCCTCGGCATACAAAACTGCTGTAAGATGGTGCTGAAATCCCCGGAGCTGGTCCATACTGTGCTGCGCAGGGTCACCGACTTCATGGTCCTGCTGGCCAGAGAGGAGGAGCGGCTGGGCGCCGCGTTTTTCTGGATCGCTGAGCCGGTGGCCTCCTTGCTCTCTCCCGCGCTCTGCTCCCGCTTTGCGACCCCATACATCAGGGAGATCTTCACTGCCGTCAATATTCCCGGTTTCCTGCATGTGTGCGGAAACACCGACCCCCATTTTCAGGCCCTTCTGGCCACCGGCGCCCAGGTCCTCAGTATCGACTTCTGTACCGATCTGTCCGCTTATCTGGCCCAGGCCCCCTCTGACGTGGTCATCATGGGCAATATCAACCCCATGCTCCTTTGGAAAGGCACTCTGGATGAGGTCCGCGGGGAAACGGAGGCGCTTCTCCGGAAGGTCCGCAACTACAAAAACTTTATCATGTCCTCCGGCTGCCAGGTTCCCGGGTCGGCGCCGCATGAGAACGTCCAGCTGATCATCGACATGGCGCGGAATGATCGGTGCTGGACAAACGAGCAGTACCGTCTGATCACGCACCTGTCCGAGCTTTACCAAAACCAGGGGGAAGCCGCCTTCCGCTCCGCGTGCAGTGCGGGAAACGTCCCTGAGGCCGTGGCGGAAGCGGCCAGGAATGTGGCGGACAGCCATCTGGCCTTTTCTCGGCCTGCCAGATAGTCTGTTTTGACCTCGCAGAACAACATCGCACCGCCGTTTTCAAAGAAAGGAAGCCCACTATGGAAGTACTGAAAACTCTGCCGGAAATTTTTGAAGAATTTGATGATCAGCGCCGACAATCCTTTATCAGCGCCTATGAGACCAAGAAGAAGGGCATCCCCTTTGTAGGGACCTTCTGCATCTACACACCTAATGAGATTATCATGGCTGCGGGCGCTGTTCCCGTGGGCCTGTGCTCCTTCTCCGAGGAGACGATCGGCGACGCGGAGCAGGATCTTCCCAAGAATCTCTGCCCCCTTATCAAATCCAGTTACGGCTATGCCAAGTCCCAGAAATGCCCGTACTTCTATTTCGCCGATCTCGTCATTGGGGAGACGACCTGCGACGGCAAGAAAAAGATGTACGAGATCCTCGGCGAATTTAAGGACGTACACATCATGGAGCTGCCCAACCGGCAGTCTGAGATGGGGCGGATGCTGTGGCGCAGCGAAGTCATGCGGCTCAAGGAGGTCCTGGAAAAAAAGTTTGATGTGGAGATCAGCGAGGAGAAGGTGCGGGAAGAAGTCTCCATTTCCAATGAAAACCGCGCGGCCCTCAAAGAATTTTATGAGCTGATGCAGCTCGATCCTCCCCCCATGGCCGGTCTCGACCTGTACAGTGTCCTCTACGGCTCAAACTACAAATTTGACCGGCGCGAGGCAATCGCGGAGGTGCGGAAACTGCCTGCCCGAATCCGAAAGGAGTATGAGGAGGGCAACCGCCCCATTCCCCGCCGCCCCCGGATTCTGGTCACAGGCTGTCCCATCGGCGGCAATACCAATAAAGTCATCAGATCGATTGAAAACAACGGCGGCAACGTGGTCTGCTTTGAAAACTGCAGCGGGGCCAAAGCCGTCGACGAACTTATCCGGGAAGACACTGACGATATCTATCAGGCCATTGCCGACCGATATTTTAATATTGGCTGCTCCTGCATGACCCCCGACAGCAATCGTCTAAACCTGTTGGGCAAGCTGCTGGATGAATACAAAATAGACGGTGTGGTAGAGGTCATTCTCCAGGCCTGCCACACATATAACGTGGAATCGTACAGCATCCGGCGCTTTGTTTCCGAAAAAGGCATAGCTTATATGCACATCGAAACAGATTACTCCACTACCGACGCAGGGCAGCTGGATACCCGCTGCGCCGCTTTTATTGAGATGCTCTGATCCAGGGGGAAGACAGCGAACCTAAAGGGTGCGGTTGTGTTATATTTTACCATATCCGACCTGCAATCGCTCAGAAAACACGGCCTGGTAATGAAATCGGAAATTTAGGGCGCAAATATAAAAAGAAAATACGGCAGTAATTAACATCTGAGGAATGGGACAAGTGGGTAAGCGATTATTATAGCTTTATGCATAAATTGAATTAGGAGAGGATTGCTCTCTGTAGGCGGCAGTCTGCGGGGCACGCAGACTACTATTTGACTACTACCGCAAAAAACCCCGGAGGCATTGCGCCACAGTGCCTCTGGGGTTTTTCGGTAATTTCCCGCAAATCTGTTCAAATCCCACAAAACCGCTGGGCCCCAACGCTTTCCCCGTTGACTGCCTGATCACTCCGACTCTGTAGGCCGCTGGTTCGAATCCAGTCGGGCGTACCAAAACAAAAGGCAACTGCGAGAGCAGTTGCCTTTTGTTTTGGGTTTCGGCCGCCGGAGGCGGCCTCCACTGATGGAGTTCCCATCGTGGTCATGGAAAATCCCCATGGTGGGATCTCTAGATGACAATAAACTATATCGCAAAGCTCATACTCTGTCTCGGTGTTTGAGAACGATTCCTCAGCGGCTCCAAATGGCAGCTGCCTTTATTTCTAAAAATCATTTTTATATTTCTATTGACTTTAATTTTATTTATGCTATACTAAATTTTGTTAAAGCTAATAAGAAAGGAGAATTGATTTGGAGATAGATAAAATCCCACAATGGATACTTGCGTTGGAGCAGGAGGACACAGCCTTCCTGAAGAACTTTGTTTTGAAATCAGGTTCATTGAAAGAAATTGCGCGTTTATACGAGGTGTCTTATCCTACAGTTCGTCTTAGATTGGATAAGCTCATTCAAAAAATCGAATTGAGCGACCAAAAGGAGGAAGAACCATTTTCAGCATTTATCAAAGGATTAGCGGTTGACTCCCGGATTGATTTGGAAACAGCAAAAATCATTATCGAAAAATATAAGCAGGAGAAGGAGAAGAGACCATGAATGCAGCCATTACATTGCTTATTGCGATTGCTGTCATTATACTTCATGTCTGGTTGTGCAGAAGAAGTCCTAAATTTTGGTATTTAGGCGGAATTATTCCTCTTTTGTGGACTGCATTACTCGTATTTTTGTTTTTCAGCGGGAAAATCAATTGGGGAGAGGATTGGAAAATGACTGTTTTCCCGACACTTATTTTTTTCCTGTTTTGGATTCAAGGACATCAGGTGGCAAAGAAAAAAGAAATTGCAAAAATGAAAGCAAAAGATATTAGTTAAAGGGAGTATTGAAAATGTTTGAATTAGTTGTTGGATTTATTATTGCTGCGATACTTTTAATCGCAGAATATCTTTTGTGTACAAAATTTAAAAGCCCCTTTTGGGGCGGAATTATTCCCGTTTTGATTCTCGCCGGAACGATTTTTCTCTTTGCCAGCGGCCGGATTCCTTCGGAAACCAAGTATTTGTTCCCGTTTGTCATATTAAACACCCTATTTTTTGGAGATTGGGGGACAGGCCGAGACAAACACAAGAAAATTAGGCAAGCAGAACTGGAACGCATGAAAGCCAAAGACATGCAATAACCAGCAACGGCAGACGCAAGGGGCGGCAGCAAGGAGTGCTGCCGCCCTGAGCTATTTGTTGAGAATTTCCATTCTGACTGCCGGGCGGCCCAGACGACCATGCCGCTTATTGCCGTGCGTCCTGTTCACTCTTTAGTCTTGCCTTTGCTTCTTCAACGGTTTCCCCGTCTCTTGTCAGATAGCGGTCAACAAAGGCGTCCTCGATCTTGGTATAGCCGCCGACAACCGCATCTTCAATTTTCTGATAGCCTCCAACAACCTTCTCTGCTATTTTTTCGTTCGCTGTCACCAATTTTGATTTTGCCATAATGATTTTCCTTTCTATTCGATTCTATTCGATTTTGCTATCATGGACACTCCGAGCAGCAGCACAAACAGGCATACGGCGGCTCCCGTCATAGCGTTCATAAAGCGGATCTGCCTGTGGTCCATGGAGCCAAAGGAAACCAGCATGGACCGCTGCAACGTCAGCAGAGAGGCGGATACCTCCGCGTAGCCGATCGTTCGAATTGTCCGCAGCAGCGGAGATGGATTCCTGCGCTGCTTTACAGCCTTCACTCCCGCCATGGTTATTTTGCCAAATGTGTACGCCGCTATGGTGATCATCATGATTTCTTCGTACTTTGCGGCGATATTCTGAGACAAACTGATATAGTTGACCGCCGCAAGTACGGCGCCCAATGCGACCAACAGTATGCCGGAGAATTTCATCACAAACTGCTCCGTATCATCAGAATCATCGGAGGGATATTTGTGGTGATTTCGTCCACACAGCACCGCAGCAAACCGCATCGTGGCCAAAATCCCATAAAAGGCGCACATAGCAATGAACCAAAGCGAGCGGTTCAGAACCCCAAGCGCGCAATGGTATAGGGCATAGAGCAAATTGAGCGCGAAAGCAGCCCCAGCAAACAGGATGGCGCGGTAACGCTGGCTTGACACAAACTTTTCGCCTATTTTTGTTTGAGCCAGCAGCGAGACCGCTATCTGCTTCGGGTTCAATCTGTCATTCCCCTTGTCATGGGGATCAGGCAGAGCAAAACGACAATCCCAATCAGGCCGATTACAATGCCCACGACCATTCTGCCCCAGACCATGCTAAAGCACATCCCCACCCCCAGCGCCAAAGCGCCGGCGATGCCGACAAGGGCCGTCAGGACAGCTTTTCCGGTAATGTGAATCGGCTCCTTATGCTCCATCCTTCTCCATACGGCCAGCGTGACAAGGCCCAGCAGCAGACCGACGCATCCAAAAATGATCCCCGGCTGAAACGCGTTCCACTCCGGAATCAGCGCCATACACATCCCCAGCGCAAACAAAACGACGCTGACCGTCCCTAACACCATTGCGACAAAACTGCTTTTTTTCATTTGACATGTACCTCCAAAATATTAAAACAACAGTTGTTGTTTCTTCGTAAATCAAGTATAATAGGATGGAAGAACAAAAACAATCACCAATTTGGCAACAAGTGTTGGGATAAAGGAGTTTCCATGAATACACCAAACAACAAGAGGAAACGAGAGTCGATGGAGCGTATTGAGAAAGTTTTTATTCAACTGCTCCAGGGAAAAGAATTGGATGAGATCAGCGTGTCGGATCTCTGCAAGCGCGCCGGACTGAACAGGACCACATTTTATGCAAACTATACCGATATTTACGAGTTGGCTGACGCGATACGAGACAAGCTTGAGATCGCGGTATCTGCTTTATACAACGATGAGATCTCACAGGGATATAACAGCAACGACTATCTAAAACTATTTCGCCATATCAAAGAGAACCAAATCGTCTATCAAACCTATTTTAAGCTCGGCTATGATAACAACTATAAAATTATCCGATATGATACAGCCCTTGCCCGTGAGCATTTTCAAAATCGTTTTATCGAATATCATATGGAGTTTTTCAGGGCGGGGATTACGCAAATCATCAAGCTCTGGCTGAAAAACGGCTGCAGGGAAAGCCCGGAGGACATGGTGGAAATCATCAAAAGCGAGTATCGCGGACGGGACGACTTCTCTGCCGGGCAAAGCGCAAAATAGCGGTCCGCTGTCTGTCAAACGCTCATGTGCTGCCTTTGGCACAAAACTTCATGCGCCGCAGGCGCACCACGATAACAGGCAAAAGTAAGCGGCACATGAAGTTTCGCGCATGTGGGCCGTCCCCGGCCCACGCGCTGAAATTCCATGCCGTGCCGTCAGAGCCGGCACAGGGCGCTTTTGCTATGCTTTTGCATAGCAAAAAGGGCCGTGCCGCACGAAAAACGATTCGTGGGGCACGGCCCTGTCACTGACCGGGGCGGGGCGCGGCGAGAGAATGGAAAACCTATCTTGAAAGTCCCCTCAAGAGGGTTTCAATCAATGTCCTTGCGATCTCATAGATGGAGAGCGTGACGGAGCTGACCCGGGCCTCCCGCAGCGCCTCACGCTGCTTATCCGTCACCGCGGTATAGGGGTACACACCGAACAGGAATGGGAAAAAGCCATAGATAAACCGCTGGATATCCCCCTCCGCCATTTGCGGGAAAAACTTTTCCAGACAGCGGGTCACGGCCCCCATGGAATCGCCATAGGCCGTCTTGAACGCCACCAGCCTCTCCATCCGGCTGTTGGCCTCCATATCGTAGAGATTCACGGACAGCAGCTTCAGCAGCAGCTCCCGCCGCTCCAGCGTGCGGGCCAGCGCGTCGGAAAACTCCTCTATGGACATTCTGTCATGTCCACGGAGCACGGCCTCCAGGTCCTCCCTCCACAACTCATACTCCCGCTGGAACAGGGCCAAAAAGATCTCCTCTTTGGTCTGGAAGTAGTTGTAGATCGATGTTCGGGTGAAGGAGGTCTTTTCCCCGATGTCCCGGATGGTGATCTCCTTGAAGCCCATGGTCTCATACAGGGCGGCGCAGGCGTTGACGATCTCCTCCCTCCGGGCGAGGGTCAGCTCTTCAGAAGCCTTTGGCATGGCCGGCTCACATCCCCAGGGCGGCCTTCGCCCAGCCAGCGGCGGTCCTGGCGGTGACCAGCTCCCCCTGTTCCCAGCGGAGCGCAGGGTACAGGCCCTGAAGATGCTGCTGGGCGTAGGCCATGCCGCTGCCGCCGGAGGTGGCGAAGGGGATCACCGTTTTCCCAGTGAGGTCCCGGCTCTCCAGGAAGGTGTCCACCACCCGGGGCTCCACGCCCCACCAGATGG
>ULTL01043783.1_pt1 | contig 23148 bp, 15 predicted proteins | sample 1957531 | NCBI WGS metagenome assembly ULTL01 (sample SAMEA4835732, study PRJEB28245) | human gut metagenome | biome: gut microbiome; material: fecal sample | place: Denmark | collected 2008 | reverse complement strand
GGCGTGGTCGGCGCCAGCCTCTGTCACGCCGGGGAGGGCCTCCAGAATTCTCTTCAATCTCCCGGAGCAGCCGCCGCAGTGCATCCCTTCGACCTTCATCAGCTTCTTCATAGTCCCTATATCCTCCTTAAAATTGATTTTCCTCTATATTGGAACACGAGTGGAGATCACTCGATGCCCAGCACAGCGTACCCGACCTTTTGGACCGCCTGCTTCATGGCCTCCAGATCGGCGTTGGGGGCCATGATGATGACGGCGGTGCCGTTCTCATGGTCAGCCGTGGCCTCCTCCACACCGGGGATCGCCTCTAAAGCAGTCTTTACCGTCTTTTCACAGTGGCCGCACATCATGCCCTCAATCTTCATGGTCTTTTCAACCGTGGTCTCCTGGACCTGCTCCACCTGCTTATGCCTGCGCTTTTTGTCATGGCTGGCGTCCCGCATGTTGAACAGGTTCAGCCGCAGGGCGTTGGACACCACACAGAAGCTGCTCAAGCTCATCGCCGCCGCGCCGAACATGGGGTTCAGGGTCAGGCCGAAGGTGACGAACAGACCGGCGGCCAGAGGAATCCCCACGCTGTTGTAGAAGAAAGCCCAGAACAGGTTCTGGTGGATGTTCCGCAATGTGGCCCGGCTCATGCGGATGGCGGCGGGCACATCGGAAAGGCGGCTCTTCATCAGCACCACGTCCGCCGCGTCGATGGCCACGTCGGTGCCCGCGCCGATGGCGATGCCGATATCCGCCCGGGTCAGGGCCGGGGCGTCGTTGATGCCGTCGCCCACCATGGCCACCTTTCCCTGCTTTTTCAGCTTGCGGATGACGCTCTCCTTGCCGTCAGGCAGCACACCGGCGATGACCTCGTCCACGCCGGCCTGGGCGCCGATGGCCTTGGCGGTGCGCTCGTTGTCTCCGGTGAGCATGACCACTCGGATGCCCATGTTCCGCATCTCACGGACAGCCTGGGGGCTGTCCTCCTTGATGACATCGGCCACGGCGATAATGCCCACCAGCTCCTTGTCCTGGCAGAAGAACAGGGGCGTCTTACCCTGCTCCGCCAACTGCTCCGCCTGGGTCTGGATGGCGGCGGGGACCTCCGTCTGGGTCTTGATGAACTTCAGGTTGCCGGTGGAGAGCTTGGCGCCGTTGAGCTCGGCGGTGACGCCGTTGCCGGGCAGAGCCTGGAACTGGGTGACCTCGTCGGCCTTCATGTTCCGCTCCTCGCCCTTCTCCATAATGGCCCGGGCCAGGGGGTGCTCGCTCTTCTGCTCCAGGGCCAGGGCCAGGCGGAGGAGCTCCTCCTCACTGACGCCGGGGGCGGGCAGAATATCTGTTACCTTGGGCTCGCCGCTGGTGATGGTGCCGGTCTTGTCCAGGGCAACAATGTCCATTTTCCCGGTCTCCTCCAGGGAGGCGGCGGTTTTGAACAGGATGCCGTTCTTGGCGCCCATGCCGTTGCCCACCATGATAGCCACAGGAGTCGCCAGACCCAGGGCGCAGGGACAGCTGATGACCAGCACGGAGATGCCCCGGGCCAGGGCGTAGCCAAAGGTCTGGCCCAGCAGCAGCCACACCACCGTGGTGATTACGGCGATGGTGATAACGGTAGGAACAAACACGCCGGAGACCTTGTCGGCCACCTTGGCGATGGGCGCCTTGGTCGCGGCGGCGTCGGAGACCATCTGAATGATCTGGGACAGGGTGGTGTCCTCTCCCACCCGGGTGGCCTGGCACTTGATAAAGCCGGACTGGTTCAGGGTAGCGGCAGAGACCGCGTCCCCCGCGCCTTTGTCCACAGGAATGCTCTCGCCTGTGAGAGCGGACTCATTCACCGCGCTGTGGCCCTCCAGGACCACGCCGTCCACTGGGATGTTCTCGCCGGGGCGGACCACAAAAATGTCGCCCTTCTGGACCTGATCAATGGAAATCTCCGTCTCGACGCCGTCCCGAACCACAGTGGCGGTTTTGGGAGCCAGCTTCATCAGACTCTTGAGGGCGTCAGTGGTTCTGCCCTTGGACCGGGCCTCCAGCATCTTGCCCACAGTGATGAGGGTCAGGATCATGGCCGCCGCCTCAAAGTAGAACTCGCTGTGCATAATATGCATCTGGGCCATCCCCGGCTCCACCGTGGTCATCTGGAACAGGGCGTAGCTGCTCCACACGAAGGCGGCGGAGGAGCCCAGGGCCACCAGGGTGTCCATGTTGGGGGAGCGGTGCCACAGGCTCTTAAAGCCGGAGATAAAAAACTTCTTGTTGATCACCATGATGATCACAGTCAGATAGAGCTGGATCAGTGCCTGAGCCATATAGTTCTCCGCCAGGAAGGACGGCAGGGGCCAGTTCCACATCATGGCGCCCATGGAGAAATACATCAGCACCGCCAGAAAACCAACAGACCAGATCAGCCGCTGCTTCAGGACCGGTGTCTCTTTATCCTTCAGGGCCTCCTCCGCCTCCGCCATGCTGCTGGAGGCAGCCTTCTGACCGCCGGCGCCCTTCTCCGAGGCACCGTAGCCTGCCGCCTCCACCGCCGCGATAATATCCGCGGGGGCGGCGGTTCCCTCAACACCCATGGAGTTGGTCAGCAGGCTCACAGAGCAGGATGTGACGCCCGGCACATGGGACACGGCTTTCTCCACTCTGGCACTGCAAGCCGCGCAGCTCATGCCAGTGACATTGTACTGCTTCATTTTAAATCCTTCTACCTCCCAATGCTCGTTTCTCGCTAATCTTCCCACATCGCTCGTACTTACTTCATCAATTTCTGCAGAGTTTTCAGCAGCTCGTCGATGGTCTCGTCGTTGCCCTCACGGATATCATGGGCCACACAGGTGCGGATATGATCGGAGAGAAGCTCCCGATTAAAGGCATTCATCGCCGCTGATACCGCCGCCGACTGTACCAGAATATCCGGGCAATAGGCCCCCTTCTCCACCATGCCACGGATTCCCCGTACCTGCCCTTCGATGCGGTTCAGGCGGTGAATCAGCTTTTTGTACTCCTCCGGTGTGCGCTCCTTTGTCCGATGACAGCAGCAAGTCTTTTCCGATCCCATTGCGAACTCCTTCCGTACAGCATACCTATACTGGGTATTTTTATAATATACCCCAGTACGGTATTTGTCAACACTGTTTTTTAATAATCTTGCGGCATTTTTACCCCGCCGCAGGGGTGCCCGGCGGCCCGACAAACCACGGCGAGCCTGTGTGAGAGCGATGTGGAAGATAGGATGAGAGAAGCCGTAAGGCAGCAGGGAAATTCGCGGAGCGATCTCATATTAGCCGCCGGTGACACACAGCTTGCCGTCAGCCTGGTAATAGGCCAGAACACCTGCCTCAGTCAGGCTCTCCAGCAACTCGCTGTCAAAGGACTCCGCAATGTAGAGCGGTGCGGCCAGAACCGTGAGCTCCGCGCAGGACAGAGACTCAGAATAAACCGCCAGCTCCGGAATGGCGCTGCGGTCCAATCCATCCCTTGGGTCCACATAGGGGCACCGGATCGTCCCGTCCTTATAGACATAATAGTTGCTGCTGCCGCCATTGTCAACCGGATAGTCCCGCAAATATACCATGCTGATCATTCCGGAAAAGCGCAGAGAAGCCAGGTTTGAAACCACATTTTCCTCCCGGTGCGTAAACGTGAGCGCGTACTCCACCCCCTGCGCATCTCCCAGGCTCCTGATAAAACCATCCTCGCTGATAAGCACCCCCCGGGTATAGCCGCCCTCCATCAGCGCCGCAGCCATGTAATCCGCCGCAAAGGCATTCTCCATCCAAAAAAGCTCCACAAAACGGGTGACCCCGTTTTTCTCCGCGAAAGCCAAATATTCTTCAGAAACACGCAGACACACAGTATCGTCCCCCAAGAGCTCCACGTCCACCGCGCCGGGATCGTTGGCGAAGTCGGCGGCCTCCTGGTAAAACCGGCGAAGGTCCTCATTTCGGTACGGATCAAAATGGAACGCCTCCTGGTCGCTCTCGGACTGGAAAAGGGAGAAGTAAAGCTCATATACAGGGGCCAGGTAGTGATATCGGCCCCCGCTGTTCTCCAACAGAGCCAGTGCGTTGTATAGGGCCGGTTCCACAGTCACCGGCTCATTGATAGACTGGTTGAGATACCACAGGTTTCCACAGCCCTCAAACTCCATATCCGCACTGAAAATTTGGAAAGCGTCGGTGGCGGCCTGTGTATACAGAGACCTGACCGCTCGCTCCTCATCGGTAGCGGACACCTCTCCCGACCCCAGACTATAATAAAATGTGAAGTCATCACCGCTGTTCATCTCTCCCGTGAGGGCTGTGATCTCACAGATGCCCGGCTCTGCGGTGAACAGAGCATTGACCCCGTAGGCAAAGGATGCTGCCGCAATTATCCCCAGCAGCACAAGCAGTACAGCTCTGAGCTTCACCCGGTCCTCAGACAGCACGATCGTCTCATGCCGATACATCGCGGGCCGATCATTCTGAAGCGGCCTTTTCATCTTACATCACAGCCGCCAGAATCAGCAATCCCAGCAGCAGTATCAAAACGCCCAGACAGATAAAGAACGCCAGCGCTCCCTTCCGGCAGGCCTTGAAGTTCCGAATGTGATTATGCTTCAGGAAAAGATATGCGGCAATGAGGCCGATAAGCGGCAGGAAGAAGGAGAGGATGACATACAAGGCGCTGCCAGTGTCATGGATAGGACGATCCAGAATCACCTCATGGGTGGACATGGACTCCTCCTCCCCCTTCTCTGGTGCCTCAGCGTTAACGCCAACAATGGACAAAGTCTTCAAGGGAACATTCCTCTCCCGGATAGACTTGTAGGCGGCAATCTCCTCCGGACTGCCGTAGACATAATGGTCATGTCCAATGAACGTAAGCTCCGGCTTCATCTCATCGCTGTAATTATGAGTCGATGGATCATACGTAAACAGGACTTTATGCTTTTCCAGCTGGGGATCCGGCAGCGGAATAGCGGAGATCAGGGAGCGGGTGTAGGGATGGAGGGGATAGCTGAACAACTCCTCCGACGTGGCGATTTCCACGATTCTCCCCTTATAGATCACGCCAATCCGGTCAGAGATATAGCGCACGATGGATAAGTCGTGGGCAATAAACAGATATGTGGTGCCTCGCTCCTCCTTGAACTTATTCATCAGGTTCAGTATCTGCGCCCGGATGGACACATCCAGCGCGGAGATCGGTTCATCGGCCACCACAAATTCCGGGCCCATAACCATAGCCCGGGCCAATCCTACCCGCTGGCGCTGGCCGCCGGAGAACTCATGGGGATAGCGTGTCAGATGCTCCGGAAGCAGGCCCACCGCCTCGATAATCCGCTCCACCTTGCGGACACGGTCCGCCTCGTCCTTGTACAGGTGAAAATTGTACAGTCCCTCAGAAATAATATAGTCCACAGTAGCCCGCTCATTGAGAGACGCCGCCGGATCCTGGAACACCATCTGGATGTTGCGGATCACCTCCCGGTCCAGGCTGCGGGGAATCTTTCCGGAGATACGGACGCCCTTATAGAGAATTTCGCCGGCAGAGCAGGTGTTCGCCCGGATAATGGCCCGGCCAATGGTGGTCTTGCCGGAGCCGGACTCGCCCACCAGCGAGAAGGTCTCTCCCCTGTACACGTCAAAGGATGCGTCCTGAACCGCCCGGACAATGTTGTCGCCCTTTCCGAAGTTAATGTCCACATGCTTCAGGGACAGGAGAACCTCCTTCCCGCTGTCGGACACAGGCCCGTGGTCTGGGAAGTGGGCGGCACTGGCGTCCAACACCATCGTATTCGTCATATTACCCATTGCTCTCTCCCTCCCCTCAGATGTTAAACACCTTCATCAGTGTTCCGTGAATGTCATGTATGATCTCCGGTTTTTCAATTTTTGGCGCCCGGGGGTCCAGCAGCCATGTCTTGGCGTAGTGGGTATCTGTGACCCGGAACATGGGCGGCTCCTTCAAAGTATCCACCTTAAGGCAGTAGGGATTCCGGGGAGCGAAGGCGTCTCCGGTAATCTTGTTGTACAGGCTGGGCGGCGTTCCGGCGATGGAGTAGAGCTTCTTCCCACGGTCCATCAGCTGAGGCAGGGACGAGAGCAATGCCCAAGTGTAGGGGTGGCGGGGATCATAAAAAATCTCCTCCACCTTACCGATCTCAATGATCTGGCCGGCGTAAAGCACCGCTACCCGGTCCGCCACATTGGCCACCACCCCCAGATCGTGGGTAATGAAAATGATGGTATAGCCAAACTCTTTCTGTAGGTCTTTGATGAGCTTCAGGATCTGTGCCTGAATGGTCACGTCCAGGGCGGTGGTGGGCTCATCGCAAATCAGGATCTTCGGCTGACAGGACAGCGCGATGGCGATGACGATGCGCTGGCGCATTCCCCCGGAGTACTGGAAAGGGTAGTCGTCAAAACGGTTTTCTGCGTTGGGGATGCCCACCTTCTTCATCAAGACGATTGCCCGCTTCCGAGCCTCCAGCTCAGAGACGTTCTGGTGCTTCATGATAACGGAGGTGATCTGCTTCCCGATGGGCATGATAGGACTCAGCGAGGTCATGGGGTCCTGGAAAATGGTGGCGATTTTCCGGCCGCGAATTTGCGTCCAATCGCTGACACAATCTGTCCGGGCCAGGTTCAGCACGGAGAGGCCGTGAAGAGTGGTATCCGTTTCATCCAGGTACTGGACCCGGAACATAGCGTGATGGAACACGCCGTTTCGCTGTGACTCATCGTTTAAGTCCACCCCCAGCCGCATGGCGTCCTTCATAGCCGCAAACAGCCGCCGAGTCAGTTTCGGCCACCGCTCGGAGGGATACCGGCTCAAGGAGAGATAAATTTCCTTGGCCAATATTTTATTGCGCTCTCTGGTTGCGGGGGAAAGCTCTCCCGCACACTCACACCGGTATCTCTTTTCCAGCTCCTGTCGTTTTTTGGAGTAGCTTCTGTTATAGGAAGCGTCTCCTCTGGTGGTCCTTTTATGTTCCCGAATCGTCACCTTTTTCCGCTTTTCCAACGCCCGGAGCTTTTGGTCATACGCAGCTATGGTACGCGAGACCTCCCGAATTTTCTCCTTCTCTCTGCTGCTGTCCAGCATCTGCTTGAAATTGTACACTTCCGCCCGGCGGAAAGCCAACTCCTTGCGTTCCGCATCAAAAGAAGCGGCGGCCTCCTCACTGAGGGTCAGCCTCTCCTTTCGCTCCTTCTCCAGCGCCAGGATCTCTCGGTAAGTTGCACTGCCCAGTTCCAGCTTGGAATCCTCATTGAGCCGTTTTTCGAAGCCGGAAATCATTCGGGCGGCTACTGGATTGATGTTTGCCACGGTATCAATGAATTCCTCATCATGAAAATAGATACCCCCATGGTCAATGAAGCCGTTGTTGTCCAGCATTCCGGCAAAGGTCTTGGTCAGCACGCTTTTTCCACAGCCGGATTCCCCCACGATGGCAATGGATTCATTCTCATAAATATCCAGGGAAACGCCCCGGATGGCGGTCAAAACCCGGCCGCGGACCCGAAACTTGACATACAAGTCTTTGACGGACAGCAGCACTTTCTTCTCTTCCATCTCTCTGCCCCCTCTTACATATGAGTTCTGGGGTCTGCCGCGTCACCCAGGCTCTGACCAATAAGAAACAGGACGATAGAGATGAACGCGGAAAGCATCACAGGGCACCAGAACTCCCAGCCCCAGCCCGGCGTAACCATGGCACTCTGCGCATTGTAGATGATCTTGCCTAGGGTAGTATCGGAGATCCCCAGGCCAATGTAGCTCAAGAACGCCTCGGAAGCGATATATGCCGGAATCTGGGCAGCCAGCACCGTTACGATAAAGGAAATCATAAAAGGAAGAATGTTCTTTACCGCAATACGCAAGGTAGAGGACCCCAAGCATCGAGAAGCCAGATTATACTCTCGATCCCGTATAATAATAACCTGCGTTCGCAAGCCATATGCGACGCCGATCCACCCGGTGACACACATGGCAAACAGCAGCGTGGCAAAGCTGGGAGAGAACACCAGCACCCATACAGAAATGATGAGGGTACCAGGCACATTGCCTACCACATTGCGAATCTCATTCATGACGAGATCCACCTTTTTTGAAAAGCCCCAAACGGCGCCGACCACGATGCCGATAGAAAAGTTGATCAGGGCGCACAGGAATGCCAGCGACAGAGAGATCCGGGCCCCGTACCACATAGAGTCGAAGGTGGACTGGCCATTGGCGCCGGTGCCAAATATCCAGCGGATGCTGAAGCCAAACTTCTCAATAGCCGCCGCAGGCGTCAAATGCTTGGTATCCGAGTCCATAAGATTGCCGTAGCGATCAAATCCATTTATCAGCGGGTAAATATAAGTGAATATGATAATAATGGCAAACAGCGCGAGGATCACTATATTGGACTTTTTTCGGAAAAACACACGAAACACGGAATGCCAATAGGAATACCGCGGAGCGGTGATCTTCTCTACCGCGGCGGTATCCTGGGGGATCTGAGTAAAAAGCTCCTCATCCGTCAGCCCCGTGTCATCAAGTCGGATCACATTCTCTTGAACCACAGCCATCTGTTGTCACCTCGCTTTGGAAGTATAGGAGATCCGTGGGTCCATCACAGCCATAAGTATATCGCCCAAAATCGTGGATATAATAAACAATATCCCATAGAAGAGGGCCACACCTACAATGACCGCGTTGTCGTAAGCGCCGATTGCCTGTACCAGCAATCCGCCAACACCGGGAATGGTGTAGACCTGCTCCATGATAATCGCGCCGGAGAGAGCCCCGGTGATCACCCCCGGGACACCGTGGGCAATGGGGATGGCGGCATTCTTGAAAATGTGCTTGGTAAAGATCTCCCGCTCGCTGAGCCCTTCCGCCCGGGCAAACTTTACATAATCAGAGTTCATCTGGTCCACCATGTACCGGCGCATCCACTTCATCTCACCAGCGATGGCGCCCAGGGTAGAGGAAATGATGGGCATGATGTACATGGCGGCGGTGGGGTTATCCAGGGAGAAGGTGGTGGGCAGGCCCAGCTTGGTGCCTATCGCCTTGAGCATCAGCATATAGGCCAGGCCAGGAACGGCCATCAGGACCACGATGTAAGCATTGCCCAGCCTGTCCACCCAGGTATCCTTCTTCTTGGCCATGAGGATGCCCAGGGGCAGGCCGATACAGTAGGCCAGGGCCGAGGCGATGATGCTCACCACAAAGGAGTAGGAGATCCGGGACCCGCTGTCCTTCACCAGGGACACGTTGGTGTAGTCGTCCGTATAGAGGTCGGCATACACCAGGTTCAGGTCCCGGGAGCCGGCCAGGTAGGTGGCGGTATGCAGGTTGTCCGCACTCTCCTCCACCACACCAGTGGGGTAGTAGGTGGTGGATTTTACGTAGTTGCCCTGGGGCTGGATCATGGTCTCAAAAGCGTCCACGCCCTTGTTAACGCTGTAGGAGGTTCCCAGCTTAATTGTCAGGAAATTCTGGTGGATATAAGGGAAGGTATTGTCAAAATACAGCAGGTATTTATGCAGCGTGCCATTACCCATGATGGCGGGCGAGAAAGTTTCTCCACCGTAGGCAGGGTCAAAGAGGGTGAATGTCAGCCCCCGCTCGCCTATATCCCCCTCCACATAGTTGATGTTGTCAAATTCTAAAATACCGGTGAAGAAGTTGAACAAGCGGATCAGCAGCGGCGTGTTCTGGTAGGCAAAGAGGCTCTGGCTCCCGCCGGAAGCGATCCGGGTAGGAGTAGCCATCACCGCGTCCAGGCGGACCACGGTATAGCCCTGGGCCTCGCACTCCTTGGTAAACTCCTGGACATACGCGCTGACTGTCTCGCTGTCCTCCTCCGCCGTGCGCCCCACCGTGGCCACGGCTTGGCGCTCCTCCTCCGTTATCTCGCCGGCGTTGGCCTTCTCGTTGAGCCAGTCGGTATAGGGGAGGTAATCCAGGTAGCCGTACTCCTCCCACTTCTGGTACATATAGGTGGTCTTTTGGTTGTTGCTGAGCTTGACGTACTGCTCATCCTCGGCGAAAATCAGCGTATCGTCCAGCCAGGAGAACACCATCATCATGATCAGGCATATGGCGATGACCACCGAGATGCAGCCCCGGAAAAACCGTTTGAAAAAATATTTTACCATAAGCTTGCTTCCTTCTGTGCGGCGGGGCGGATGACCCTATGCTCATCCGCCCCGCGGTTCTTACCAAACGCGTCTATTTTACCAAAGACCCATCTTGGCAGTGACCCAGCCGTCGCCGTAGGGCAGAAGGCCGTCCAGGAAGGTCTCCGGGTCACCGAAGTCGGCACCAATACCGCCGATGCCGCCCATGTCGTAGTTGTACTCTGAACCGTTCTGGGTATTGAACCAGGTGTTCTGGAACTCAGTGCCGTCGGTACAGTCCAGAAGGTTAACCTGCACCAGGCCGTCAAGAGCGGTCTCAATGCTGGTCTTCAGCACATATCCCTGATTGGCCGCATTCTCATTGTAGGATGCGTAGGGATAGTCGATCATGACGGGGTTCTCAGCCGAGACCTCATAGCCCATCTCCGCCAGATCCTGAAGGGCCAGCTCCATCTCCGCCATGGCGTTCTCCGGGTTGTACCACCCGTCGTAGCCGTCGCCGGAGTTGGTCTCAGCGTTCCAGACCTTAAAGGGATAGCCGTCGGCATCCACCTGAGCCTGAACGATCTCGCCGTAGAAGGTGCCAGCGGGGAAGGTCACACTCTCACCGTTGATATCCACCGTCACATCCTCTGCCAGAGAGGCGAAGGTGGCGGGAACGTAGCTGTTGCGGAGGCTGACCTCCTTGAGGTCTTCGCCCACAGTCTGGGACTGATAGGTGGCGCGGTCAATGGAGTAGGCCAGGGCCAGGCGGAAGTGCTGGTTCTGGAAGGCGGCAATGCTGACCTCCTTCTGCTCCTCTGTCTTGGGAGAGGCCACAGCGCCGTCGGCAATATTGGCGTAGGTCTGCCGGTGGAGATTGAACCACATCAGGAATACGTTCATGCCGTTGTCGGCGATGGTCACATACTTCTCGTAGTTGCCATCCTCCTTCGTCATGGTCAGCTGGGCAGTGTCCAGCATGATGGTGGTACCTACACCGTTAAGGAAATCATTGTACTCCCGGGTCACGTCGCTGCCATCGTCATAGATGAAGTTTACATCCTGAATTACCACATTCTCCGCATTCCAATAGTTAGGATTCGCTACATAGGTAACAGAGTTTTTATCCGTTACATTCGTGCACAGATAGGGGCCGCAGTATGCGATATGATCCTGGTCTGTGCCATACACATAGCTGGAGGAGGCCATATTCGCATCATACTCCGCGATGCCAAATACACCGCCCTGAGACACATAGTAGGCCCGGCTCATGGGGATAAACGCCGTCTCCGCCACCATGGTCATAAAATAGGGGCATTCCTCCGTCAGGGTGTACTGCAGGGTATAGTCATCCAGCGCCTTGATGCCAACGGTGGAAAAATCCGTGGTCTCACCACTGAGGTATTCCGTTATGCCTACCACAAGGCCGTTGAGGTTCTCAATAGAACTAGCGCCTGTATCCGCCAGATGCTGAGCGGCGGCCACCCAGTCGTCCGCCACCAGATCCGCGACCTTCCGGCCCTGGGAGTCCGTCCAAATCACGCCCTCCCGAATGTGGAAGGTGTAGGTCAGGCCATCCTCAGAGACATCATAGCTGGTGGCCAGCCGGGGAACCAGCTGTCCCTCGCTGTCGTACTTATAGAGGAAGTCCACGAAGGACTCATTGTCAAGAGCATCGCCGGGTGAAAGGAAGTCCCAGGTGGTGCCCACGCCGCCGAAGGTGGCGGTGTAGCTGTCGGCAAAGGTGTAGCCCTGCTCCGCCAGATAGGCCTTCGCGCTCTCCGTGTAGGTGCCGGTACCCGCCAGCTCGAACCACATGTCCACCATGTGCTCGTAGTCCTCTTTGGTGATAATCTCGTTGGTCAAAACCATTTGCTCATAGTTGACGCGGTCTCCCATCCAGGGGATATAGCCGCCGGTGCGGTAGGCCATGCGGCTCATCTTATAACCGCCGCCAGCTGTGTACATGGGCGTTCCCACACCACTTTCCAAAAATTTTGCCTCAGCCAGCGCCATAAGAGCCTGACGTTCAGACAACGTATCCGCTTCAAAAGCCAATAAATATGCATCATAAAATTCGCCAAGGGAAGCCATGTAAATGGACTCGTCGTCGGTTAAAATGCCAGAAGTCGATTCGCTTTCGACACCACCTGTGTCGGTCACATTATTGGTATTGTCCGCGGTTCCCACATTCCCGCCGCCATCCCCACAGGCGGCCAAAGAAAAGGCCATCAGCAGACATAGCAGCAGAGCCGCCACTCTTTTCATCCGTTCCTTCATTGGTTTCTCTCCCTTCACAACTTAAAATATATTCAAAAATGTCCCGGCATTTTTGAACCAACGCAAACGCGTGCAACACACCCTAAACTTGCGGCATACCTCCAGGGGTATATCAAATACCCCCCACCCCTATATTTTGTCTATATCATATGTCACATTTCGCCATTTGTCAATCCCATATTCAGAGACAATTTGGTGAATTTTATTTTTCTATGGTGGATTCTGTCGAAAATCGGGTGGCGAATTCCAAAGCGGCAGCCGCAGCGATGCTGTGCCATGTCTCAAAAGCCCTCTCAAATTCTGCATATTTACTGCATATCCAGCAGGAAAATACAGCCAAATCAGTAAATTTCCTACAATCCCGGCAGATTGGGCCCCAGCTCTTTGCTGCGGCCCAAAGCGTCGCCTGAGACCTCGGTGGAAAATTTCCAGAAAATCCTATGATGCCAAAATATAAGCTGCCAAAATAGTCCGGTTGGACTATTTTGGCAGCCAGAAAACGCAGCTTCTTTCACTTCGGGGGACATGGGAGTGTTTGCAAACCCCCATCCAAACTTCTGAGCTTATCCATCCTGTGCCGTCGATGCCAGCGCGCATGGCCCTTCCGCCACACTGCCGCCGTCTATCCCCGGCTCCGGGACCGGTCCGGCAGGAAGCACAGCCGTCCCGCCGCCCGGCTGGCGTTCAGATCAATAAGGCGCTGATTGGAGCTGCCCCGGAACCGGAGGGTCAGGTCCTTCAGCTCCTCCACGAACCGGCCATCCACCAGTACGTCCAGCAGGGACAGCATCTCGTCCGTCACCTCACATCGGGGGTGGCCGGCGGCTCCCGTCAGCTCCTCGTAGGTGAAGCCGGAAAAGCTCCAGATGGTCTTTTCCGGCAGCTCCCGCCGCACCCGGCGGAGAAAGGGCACCAGGGCCCGCTGGTTGGCCGGTTCGAAGGGCTCCCCGCCCAGCAGAGTCAGACCGTTGATGTAGCCGGGAGCCAGGAGGGCAAGGAGATGGTCCTCCGTCTCGGCGGTGAAGGGCCGGCCGTAGGTGAAGTCCCAGGTCTGGGGCTGGAAGCAGTTCTTGCAGCGGTTGGTGCAGCCGGAGACAAACAGGCTGACCCGGACTCCCTCGCCGTTGGCAATGTCGCAGTTTTTGATCTCACCGTAGTACATGGGGTGCTCCTTTCTTCCAGGAAAACGGCCCCCGCCGGGGCAGGGGCCGTTGGGGCCATATTGTGACTTACAGGTGCATCACCCTGTCCCGGATCTCCTGGGTCCGCCCCTGGTTCCAGAACTGGGTGCCGATGTAGCCGCAGGTGCGCCGGGCCACGTTCATCTTGTCCTGGTCTGTGTTGCCGCACTGGGGACACTTCCAGATCAGCTTGCCGTTCTCCTCCGCCACCTGGATCTCGCCGTCCCAGCCGCACTCCTGGCAGTAGTCGCTCTTGGTGTTCAGCTCGGCGTAGATGATGTTGTCGTAGATAAACTTCATCACCTGGAGCACCGCCTCCAGATTGTCCTGCATATCCGGCACCTCCACATAGCTGATGGCGCCGCCGGGGGACAACGCCTGGAACTGGGCCTCGAACTTCAGCTTGTCAAAGGCGTTGATGTTCTCCGTCACATGGACGTGGTAGCTGTTGGTGATGTAGCCCTTATCGGTGACGCCCTCGATGACGCCGAAGCGGCGTTGGAGGCACTTGGCGAACTTGTAGGTGGTGGACTCCAGAGGGGTGCCATAGAGGGAGAAGTCAATGTCGCTCTCCTCCCGCCACTTTTTGCAGGCGTCGTTCATATGCTGCATCACCTGCAGGGCGAAGGGGGTGGCGGAGGGGTCGGTGTGGCTCTTGCCGGTCATGTACTTCACGCACTCGTACAGCCCCGCGTATCCCAGGGAGATGGTGGAGTAACCGTGGTAGAGCAGCTCGTCGATGGTCTGGCCCTTCTTCAGACGGGCGCAGGCGCCGTACTGCCAGAGGATGGGCGCCACGTCGGACAGCGTGCCCTTCAGGCGGTTGTGGCGGCACATGAGGGCCCGGTGGCACAGCTCCAGCCGCTCGTCGAAGATCTTCCAGAACTTGTCCAGATCACCGCCGGAGGACAGGGCCACATCGGGGAGGTTGATGGTCACCACGCCCTGGTTGAAGCGGCCGTAGTACTTGTGCTTGCCCGGCTCGTAGTTGCCGGCGTTGGCGATGTTGCCCACCCCGGCGTCGGTGAACCGGTCGGGGGTCAGGAAGGAGCGGCAGCCCATGCAGGTGTACACGTCGCCCTTCAGCTCCAGCATCTTCTTGGCGGAGATGTAGTCCGGCACCATCCGGCGGGCGGTGCACTTGGCGGCCAGCTTGGTCAGGTACCAGTAGGGAGAGTCTTCGTGGATGTTGTCCTCCTCCAGCACGTAGATCAGCTTGGGGAAGGCGGGGGTGATCCACACGCCCTTCTCGTTCTTCACGCCCTGGTAGCGCTGCTCCAGGGTCTCCTCGATGATGAGGGCCAGGTCCTTCCGCTCCTGCTCGTTCTTAGCCTCCCCCAGGTACATGTACACCGTGACAAAGGGGGCCTGGCCGTTGGTGGTCAGCAGGGTCAGCACCTGGTACTGGATGGTCTGGACGCCCCGGCGCACCTCGTCCCGCAGCCGGGTCTCCACCAGCTCCTCGATCTTCTCCCGGGTGGGCTGGATGCCCAGGGCCTCCATCTCCTGCTCCACCATCCGACGGATCTTTCTCCGGCTCACGTCCACAAAGGGGGCCAGATGGGCCAGGGAGATGGACTGGCCGCCGTACTGGTTGGAGGCCACCTGGGCGATGATCTGGGTGGCGATGTTGCAGGCGGTGGAGAAGCTGTGGGGCCGCTCGATGAGAGTGTCGGTGATGACGGTGCCGTTTTGCAGCATGTCCTCCAGGTTCACCAGATCGCAGTTGTGCATGTGCTGCGCGTAGTAGTCGGAGTCGTGGAAGTGGATGATGCCCTCCCGGTGGGCCTCCACAATGTCGGCGGGGAGCAGCAGCCGCTCGCTGAGATCCCGGGAGACCTCGCCGGCCATGTAGTCCCGCTGGGTGGAGTTCACCACCGGGTTCTTGTTGGAGTTCTCCTGCTTGGCCTCCTCGTTGCAGCACTCGATGAGACTGAGGATCTTCTCGTCGGTGGTGTTGCTCTTTCGAACCAGAGAGCGGACATAGCGGTAGGTGATGTAGTTCTTGGCGACCTCGTAGGCGCCGTGGGCCATGATCTGGGACTCCACCAGATCCTGAATCTCCTCCACGGAGGGGGAGCGGTTCATCTTCTGGCAGCTGAGCTCCACAGACTCCGCGATACGCTGGATCTGGACAGGCGTCATCCGCGCGTCCTCTCCAACGGTGTTGTTGGCCTTGGTGATGGCGGCAATGATCTTCGTAATGTCGAAGACCACCTCCGTGCCGTTCCGCTTCATAATTTTCATGGGTGTCCTGCCTCTCTCGTTTCATGTATCATATGGTATATGTAGTACGTGAAGCTATCATACCATACTAGATATGGGATGGGAAGTTGCATTTGCCATAATGATCCACCAAATTTTGGTGAAAAATTTGTGGAGCCCGGAGAGCCCCGGCCCGGGAGAGACCGCCGCCACCCGCGCGGCAGCGGGGCACGCAGCTTCACGGGACGTTTCCCACAGCAGACGCCAAAAGGGCGCCCAGGCGGTCTTGAGACCTGGGCGCCCCTCTGGTTTTCATACAGACTGCTTTGAAGAGATTATTGTTCCCCAGACCCGCCGCCCCACCGGCGGGTCGGAAAAACACAGCGGTACAGGGGCAGTCTCGCCGCGTGGATACGCTCCGCACAGCAAAAGCGCCCCGGAGCCGAAAGCCCGGGACGCAAACAGCCCCGCCGCGTACACGCGGTGAGGCCGAACAGAAACAGCGCTTCCGGTTTCGGCAGAATGCTGTCATCCGCCGTGTATCTGACTTATCCCTCCACCGAGAGCTTCACAGTGACCGACTCGCGGGGCTTTGCACCCCATTCCACGTGCCGCCAAGGGCTGCGGATGACTTCTTGATTCGATTTGCAAAAAGTATAGCACAATTTCGCCGCTTTGTCAAAGAATTTTCCGGCCCCGGGCCGGGCCCGGAGCCGGGACACGCCGCCGCTAGGCTCTCTTTCTGTATAGAGCCGCAATAAGCAAGCCTATCGCCAGAACCAAAGCGCTGCCTGCCAGCAGCAAAAGCTGTCCAGACTCCTGGCCGCCCTGACCGCCGGGGAAGCCGTCAGAATCGCCGCCCTGCCCGGTGTCTTCCGAGAAACCGGGAGGCGTTTGGTTCCCGCCGCTCTCCGGGGCCTGGGCCCTCTCCCCGGCTGCGCCGCCTGTCTCCGGGGTCGTCAGGCTCTCCTCCGACAGGGAGCCGGCCTCCTCCCCTGCCGGAGCCTCCCCCAGCGGGGACTGGCCGGAGGGCGGTGTCCGCCCGGTACCCCGCCCCTGGAAGGTCTCCTGACTCTGGGTAGTCTCCTCCTGGGCGGTGTCCTCCTCCCCGGGCTGGATGTCCTCCGAAAGCACCGGGAATTGACCGCCCCCTGGGAGGCCGTCAAAGCCGCCCCGGCCGTCGCCCATGCCGTCGTTCATGCTGCCCATATCCGAAATAACGATGTGGGAGGCGTCGATGAAGCTGGCGCTGCCCGCCGCCTGGCCTTCGGAGGTGGCGGGGATGGTCCCCTCCAGCTGCCCGGACACGCTCTCCGCCCGGAGCAGGCAGAACTCCCGGAGGGTGTCCACGCCGGTCTGAAACTCCTCATAGGTGCAGAACTTGGTGGGGTCCTTCTCCACATAGGGGGCGATGAGGGTCTCCACCTGGTCCAGCATCTCAGCAAAATATCCGCTGTCGAAGTACTCTGCAAGAAACTCCGCGAAATACTGGTGGTAGAGCTCTGTGTAGGTCTCGTCGGCGAAGATCCAGGCCAGCATGGGCCGGGACTCCACCGTCCCGCCGGAGACCGGGTCGTCGATGGGGTAGTTCACCAGGGTGGTGGCATCATCCTGATCCTGAAAGCCGCCGAAGGCCAGTTTGTAGTCCCAGGGGATCATGGACAGTCGGCCGTCCTTCTCGTAGAGGTAGTAGTTGTGGATCATGGAGCCGGTGTAGCTGTCGAAGTTGCAGACAAAGTTGTGGACCACGAAGTAGCGGATCACCTGATCCACGTCCACCACCTCCTCAATATCCTCCCCCGCGTTGAGCCGCTTCAGGGAGGCGATGAGGCGGTCCCGGCCCTCGTCGGTGATGTCGGTCTTGGCGTTGTCGAAGATGTTCTGGTAGCTGTCGTAGTCGTCGTCGGTGTAGATGAGAGAGACGTCGTCGCTGCCCATGGAGAAGCCGCCCATGCCGCCTCCTCCTCCGCCCCGGCCGGAAAAATCCTGGGCGAAGTCCTCGGGGAGCTCCCTATCCTCCGGAGGCTCCCCATCCCCGGGCGGCTCCAGATTCTCCGGGGGCGCGAAGTCCCCGCCAGAGGCGTTCTCCGCCGGCTGCCAGTCGTCCATGTCAAAACCGCCGCCATTGCCCCGGCCGCCGCCCATATCTATGCTGTCTGGCTTGTAGAGCTCGCCGTAATCGCTGCCGTAATTCCGCTCCAGAAAGGACTCCTCCACCCCCTCCACCGCCAGGTACAAACCCCAGTCCTCCCCGTTGACGGTGATATAGACGTAGCTGCACAGGGGCGCGGCCACGCCGAACCACCCCATCATCTGGTAGGTGAGGTAGTCCTTCAGATAGGTGTTATCCTGGATGATGTTGTTCAGGCTCAGCTTGTCCAGACCGTGGTAGGTCAGGCCGCTGTCATAGTGGTCAAACTCGATCTTGAAGCTGTAGCGGTCGTTGCCGTAGTTTTCCACCTGGGTCAGGGAGGTGTTTCCCTTGGCCCGGATGGCCACGTTGGCGTAGGTCTCCCCGTCGATGACCACGGTGCAGTCGGCGTACTCCTCGCCGGCGCAGGTCTCCAGAAAAGCGTCCCAGTCGTCCATGACGATGTCCAGAGTATGGACCGCGCTGGTGTCGAAGAGCCGGTCCTCGTATCCCATGGACGAGGCGGCGGCCTGGATGCCCAGACTCTCCCCGTTCATGAAGATCACCGCCAGGAGCACCGCCAGGGCCATGGCCCCGCAGCAGATCCGGTCGATATACTTGTGGGTGAACATGGCGCGCCTCCCCGTCAGTTCATGTAGTCGCCGTTGTAGCTGACCAGCACGGCGCTGGCCACCCCCTCCATCTCCGCCAGGATGTTGATGAAATCGGTGTTGTCATCCCCCAGGCGGACCTCCATGTTCAGCTCAATGGACCCCGGCTGGGCGGTCTTGCTCTTGACCACGCAGCGCTTCACCTGGCTGCGGAGGTAGCCGGCGGCGGCGGTCTCGCTGTCGTGGTCCCGGCAGCGGAGGACCACGATGTAGGGGCTGGTGTGGGACTTCTTGTTGGCAAAGACCAGCAGGACCAGGCCGATGACCACGCTGCCGAACACCGCCAGGGGGATCATGCCGGCAGCCAGGACAATGCCCACGGCGATGGACCAGAAGAGGAAGGCGATGTCCAGCGGCTCCTTGATGGCGGTGCGGAAGCGGACGATGGACAGGGCGCCCACCATGCCCAGGGAGAGCACCACGTTGCTGGTCACCGCCAGGATCACCAGGGTGGAGATCATGGTCAGGGCTACCAGGGTCACACCGAAGCTGGAGGAGTACATCACCCCGGCGAAGGTCTTCTTGTAGATCAGAAAGATGAACAGGCCGATGGCAAATGCCAGCGTCAGGGCCACCACCATGTCCAAGATGGACACGCTGTCAATGTTCTCCAGAAAGCTGGATTTGAAAATATCCTGAAAAGTCATGCTGTCAGTCTCCTGTCTTTTATCGTGTCAGCCGTAGATCCGGCAGGCCGCGTATTTGGAAAAGGCCGATGTGTGGGCGCCGGGGACCTGGACCACGTCCCGGATCGCGGAGGGCAGAAAGGCGTCCCACTTCACCTCCAGGATCACCGGCGCGTCCCCCGCCGGCACCGTGACGCAGTCGGGGTCCAGAAAGTCCGTGCCGGTCAGACCGGTGCGGATATCGTAGTCCAAGGTCACCCGGACATTCCCCGCCTCACAGACATAGGCCTCCCGGGTGTAATCCACAATGGTCCTGGGCCGGAGGCCCTGGGTCTCCATCTTATAGCACAGCTCCCACAGCAGGGGATCACCACTGCCCGCCGGGGTCCGGAGCTCCCCAGAGGACACGGCCCGGGCCTGGTCCAGAGTGAGCTGGGCCTGCTCCTTGCGGCACAGGCCGTGGAGCTTGCTCTTCTTCTCCAGCAGGAGCAGGGAGAGGTCCCCGTTGTAGTACCGGACCCGGAACTTCTCCCGGCAGTCCACCCCGTCCAGCTTTTCCCGCAGGGCCTTGTCCCGCAGGTTGTCAAAGTACAGGCTGCGGATGGCGTACCGCCCGTCCACGCCGTGGCGGTCCCGGGCCATCACCGCTGTCAGCCGGGACCGCAGGGCCAGGAGATCGCAATAACCCACCATGTGCTTCCACTCATGGCGGAAGGCCGCCTCCCGGTTTTCTGTCGATTTTTGTACCTGATTTTGTCGCATTTGTCCTCACCTCGGACCTGGAGTATATCATTTTTTGCTTAACTGAAACTTAACGTATATTTAACATTGCGAGGCAAATCCTCAGCTTCTTCCCGATTTACAATATATTTACAAAACTCCCCGCCCCAAAAGCACAGAGAGGCGGCGGCCCCGATACGGGACCGCCGCCTCTCCTAGTTCATACTGTTTATTCTTCGCGCTTTACGCTGTGGGTGTTTTAAATTCATGGGCATCCTGGAGGACCATCTCCTTGACCTTCATCAGCCGGGTGATGTTGCCCCGCTCGTTCTCATCCAGCTTCATGGAGATGTAGCGGATCTTCTCCTGGAACTGGGGGATCATCACGTACTCCAGGGCGTTGACCCGGCGGCGGGTCTTCTCGATGTCCGCGGCCAGCAGCTGCATGGTCTTCTCCACCTGGGCCAGCTCCAGCATGTCCTGGAACACCTGGGAGAGCGCCTCCAGGGCGGCGTCCAGCTCACCGCTGGTCTGGGCAAAGCCGTAGGGGTAGATCTCCGTGGGGTCCTCGTTCCGGGTGTGGAAGCTGTAGACGGGGACGTTGACGGACATGATGTTCTTTGATGTCATGTCCAGCTCCACGCTCTGCTTCGGGTACAGCAGGGCCTGCTCCAGCATCTCCGGGCTCATGAGGGCGGCGGCCACAGTAAAGGCGGCGTTGGCCCGCTCCAGGCCGGCCTCCACCTTTTGGCGCAGCTCCCGGTTCCGCCGGACGATCTCCAGAAACTGCTTCATCAGTTCATCCCTCTTGTCCTTGAGGAGCTTGTGGCCCCGGGTGGCGGTCTTCAGCCGGCCCTTGAGCCGGGTCAGCTCCATTCTGGTGGGATTTATGGTAGCGGAGGGCATCGCTTCACCTCTTTTCTACTCGACGGCCTCTCACACCTGCTTTGGCAGGTACTTGTCGATCATCTCCGGCTTGATGCGCTTGAGCTCGCTGCGGGGCAGGATGCTCAGAAGCTCCCAGCCCAGATCCAGCGTCTCCTCGATGGACCGGTTCTCCTCCTGCCCCTGGGTGACGTAGCGCTTTTCAAACTCGTCGGCGAACTTGGCGTACAGCAGGTCCGTGGGACTCAGGGCTGCCTCGCCCAGAATGGTCATCAGCTCCTTGGCCTCCTTGCCGGCGGCGTAGGCGGCGAAGAGCTGGTTCATGGTGCCGGCGTGGTCCTCTCTCGTCCGCCCGGGCCCGATGCCCTTGTCCTTCAGACGGCTCAGGGAGGGCAGCACGTCCACCGGAGGCAGCACGCCCTTGCGGTATAGGTCACGGCTGAGGATGATCTGTCCCTCGGTGATATAGCCGGTGAGGTCTGGGATGGGGTGGGTCTTGTCGTCCTCGGGCATGGTGAGGATGGGGATCATGGTGATGGACCCCTTCTTGCCCAGCTGACGGCCCGCCCGCTCGTAGATGGTGGCCAGGTTGGTATAGAGGTAGCCGGGGTAGCCGCGGCGGCCGGGGACCTCCTTCTTGGCGGCGGAGACCTCCCGGAGGGCCTCGGCGTAGTTGGTGATGTCCGTGAGGATCACCAGCACGTGCATATCCTTCTCGAAGGCCAGATACTCCGCGGCGGTGAGGGCCATGCGGGGGGTGGCGATGCGCTCCACGGCGGGGTCGTTGGCCAGGTTGGTGAAGAGCACCGTCCGGTCGATGGCCCCGGTGCGCTTGAACTCATTGACAAAGTACTCCGACTCCTCGAAGGTGATGCCGATGGCGGCAAAGACCACGGCGAAGTTCCCCTCGTCGCCCAGCACCTTGGCCTGGCGGGCGATCTGGGCCGCCAGCTGGGCGTGGGGCAGGCCGGAGCCGGAAAAGATGGGCAGCTTCTGCCCGCGGACCAGGGTATTCAGCCCGTCGATGGTGCTGACCCCGGTCTGGATGAACTCGTTGGGGTAGTCCCGGGCGGCGGGGTTCATGGGCAGGCCGTTGATGTCCAGGTACTTCTCCGGCAGGATCTCCGGGCCGCCGTCGATGGGCTGGCCCATGCCGTTGAACACCCGGCCCAGCATGTCGCCGCTGACGGCCAGCTGGAGGGGGTGGCCCAGGAAGCGGACCTTGGAGTCCCGCAGGTTGATGCCGGCGGAGGACTCGAACAGCTGCACCACAGCCTTGTCCCCGTCCACCTCCAGCACCTGGCAGCGGCGGAGGGTGCCGTCGGCCAGCTCGATCTCGCCCAGCTCGTCGTAGGTGACGCCCTCCACCTTTTCCACCACCATCAGGGGGCCGGAGACCTCATGTATGGTACGGTATTCCTTCATCATTGGTCAGCACCTGCTTTCTCCGCCACAGCGGCGATCTCCTCCTCCATCTCCCGGGCGATGTCGGCATAGGCCTCCACGTACCGGTCGGCCTCCACGGACTTGGCCCGACCGATCTTCTCCCGGGCCGGGATGTTGATGAGCTCCTGGAGGGGCGCGCCCTTTCCAACGGCCTCCCGGGCCAGACGGTCGTAGTCCAGGATCATGGCCAGCAGACGCATCTGCCGGTCGTGGCTGGAATAGCTGTCCACGTCCATAAAGGCGTTCTGCTGCAAAAAGTCCTCCCGGACCATCTTGGCGGTCTCCAGCGTCAGCTGGTCGCCGGCGCCCAGGGAGTCCTTGCCCACCAGCTGGACGATCTCGTTGAGCTCGTTCTCCTCCTGGAGCAAGCTCATGGCTTTGCCCCGGTTGGCCATAAAGGCGGGGCCGTAGTGCTCGTCAAACCAGGGCTTCATGGTGTCCAGATACAGGGAGTAGGAGTTCAGCCAGTTGATGGCGGGGAAGTGGCGGCGGTAGGCCAGAGAGGAGTCCAGGGACCAGAACACCTTGACGATCCGCATGGTGCCCTGGCTGACGGGCTCGCTCAAATCGCCGCCGGGAGGCGACACAGCGCCCACGGCGGTGAGGCTGCCCCGGCGCCCCTCGCTGCCCACGCACTCCACCACGCCGGAGCGCTCATAGAACTGGGCCAGGCGGGAGGCCAGATAGGCGGGGTAGCCCTCCTCGCCGGGCATCTCCTCCAACCGCCCGCTCATCTCGCGGAGGGCCTCGGCCCAGCGGGAGGTGGAGTCGGCGATGACGGCCACGTCGTAGCCCATGTCACGGAAGTACTCGGCGATGGTGATGCCGGTGTAGACGGAGGCCTCACGGGCGGCCACGGGCATGTCGGAGGTGTTGGCGATGAGCACCGTCCGCTTCATCAGG
>ULTL01060428.1_pt1 | contig 23218 bp, 21 predicted proteins | sample 1957531 | NCBI WGS metagenome assembly ULTL01 (sample SAMEA4835732, study PRJEB28245) | human gut metagenome | biome: gut microbiome; material: fecal sample | place: Denmark | collected 2008 | reverse complement strand
CTCCCGGCGGCGCATCATCGCCTCGGAGAGCTCCGTGGGCAGGTCCAGATAGACCACCAGATCCGGCTCCGGCAGGGACAGGCGGTGGTACTCCAGATCAAAGAGCCAGCGCAGAAACTCCTCCCTCTCCTCCGCAGGCAGCTTGGATGCCTGGTGGACGGCGTTGGAGGTGACATAGCGGTTGGCCAGGATCACCTGCCCCGCCTCGTAGCTCTTCCCCCAGTCCTCCTTATAGGAGGCATAGCGGTCCACGGCGAAGAGCACCGACGCGGCGCAGGCGCTCACGTCCTCCGGCCTGTCTCCCAGGGCCCCCGCCAGATACAGCCGGGCCGGCTCGGCGAAGGGGTTGCCGTAGCGGGGGAAGTCGATCTCCTGAAAGGGCACTCCCTCCGACGCCAGCCGCCGGGCCATGAGGCGGGGCTGGGTGGCCTTCCCGGAGCCGTCTGTGCCCTCGAACACGATCAGCTTTCCCCTCATTTTCGTTTTCCTCTCTCCGCCCCCACGTGGACCAGAAACAGGGGCAGCTTCATCATCCGGCCAATGCGGCTGGGGTTCTTTGCCAACCGGTGGAGCCACTCCAGCCCCAGCCTCTGAAAAACCTCAGGGGCCCGCTGGACCGCGCCGGAAAACACGTCCAGGCATCCCCCCAGGCCCACCAGCAGATGGGCGCCGGTGGCCTCGCCGTTTTTCCGCATCCATTTTTCCTGCTTGGGAGCCCCCAGGCAAACAAATACCACGTCCGCCCCGCTCCCGCGGATGGCCTCGGTCACAGGCCCGTCCTCCTGAAAATACCCGTCGTGGGTGCCGGCAATCACAAGACCGGGGTACTGGGTCCGAAGCCGCCGGGCGGCCTCCTCCGCCACCCCTGGCTTGGCCCCCAGGAGGTAGAGCTTCTTTCCGTTCTTCGCCATCTCCGCCATCAGGCGCTTGGCGAACTCGATGCCCGGCAGCCGCTCCTTCAGCGGCGTGCCCAGGAGCTTAGCTCCATAGATGACCCCCACGCCGTCGGCGATGACAAGGTCGGCCCCGTTCACCGCCGCCCGGGCCTCCGGGTCCTCCCGGCAGACCTCAACAATCTCCGGATTGGGGGTGGCCACGTAGTGGGCCCCCTCGGCGCTCATCAGGCGCAGGCCCTCGGCCACCGCCTGGTCCATGGTGACATTATCAAAGCCTACGCCCAGTATATCAACGCGCATGAAGCGTCTCCTTTCTCAAATCTCCAGGCTCAGCGCCAGATGGCCATAAGCCGGGTAGTGGGATATTATACCACAGATTTCCCGCTCTGTCTACTCAGGAAGCCCCCGGCAGACTGGGAAGAAAGCGGCGCACCCCCTCACACTGGCAAAAAATCGACGTCAAATCCTCTCCCTGAGCTTGACAGATAAAATGAAACGTGCAATAATGCTGTCATCTGTCTACAGATACCGGTCGCAAATTTCCGGCAGCCGGCTCGCTGACGGCCGCGGTTTCCCTGGGAGGTCATCATAAAACAGGATAACGAGCGGTGTTCATCACGTAAATCCCCTGGTTGCGCTGATGAACGCCTCTTTTTTGTCAGAAAGGAGCAGAGAAAGAGCAATATGGTAAAACAGCTGGCAAAGAGCATACGGGAATACAAAAAAGAATCCATCGCCACCCCCATCCTGGTTGCTATGGAGGTCGTCATGGAGTGCATCATCCCCTTCATCATCTCCAATCTCATCAACGACATCAAGGCGGGCTGCGGCATGGACGTACTCCTGCGCTATGGGGCGCAGCTTGTGGTCATGGCCGGCCTGTCCCTGACCTTCGGGGCGCTGGCGGGGCGCACCTGCGCCACCGCGTCCTGCGGCCTGGCCAGGAATCTTCGAAAGGACATGTTCTACCGCATTCAGACCTATTCCTTCGAAAACATCGACAAGTTTCTCACCTCCTCCCTGGTCACTCGGCTGACCACCGACGTGACCAACGTGCAGACCGCTTACATGATGATCATCCGCACCGCCATCCGCGCGCCGTTGATGCTGGTGTTCTCCTTCGTCATGGCCTTTGTCATGGGCGGCCGGATGGCCTGGATCTTCCTGGTTACCCTCCCCCTGCTGTCCATTGGGCTGGCGCTGGTGATCTCCCGGACCATCCCCCTGTTCCGGAAGGTGTTCCGCAAGTACGACAAGCTCAACGAGTCCATTCAGGAGAACATCAAGGCCATGCGGGTGGTCAAATCCTTTGTCCGGGAGGACTATGAGCAGCGGAAGTTCAACGCCGCCGCCGAGGACGTGTGCCGGGACTTCACCCGGGCGGAGCGCATCCTGGCCTTCAACGGCCCCATGATGCAGTTCTGCATTTACGCCACCATGGTGTTCGTGCTGTCCTTCGGCTCCTACACCATCATCACCTCCCGGGGCCTGGATCTGGATGTGGGCCAGTTCTCCTCCCTGCTGACGTATAACTTCATGATGCTCAACAGCCTGATGATGCTCTCCATGATCTTTGTCATGATCGTCATCTCTATGGAGTCCTGCAAGCGCATTGTGGAGGTCCTCACCGAGGAGAGCACCCTGCACGATCCCGCCAATCCGGTGCGGGAGGTGGCGGACGGGTCCATCGACTTCGACAATGTAAGCTTTAAATACAACGCCAACGCCGAGCGGATGGCACTCTCCAACATTGATCTCCACATCGCCTCCGGCGAAACCATCGGCATCATCGGCGGCACCGGCTCCTCCAAGTCCTCCCTGATTCAGCTCATCTCCCGCCTGTACGACGCCACGGAGGGCACGGTAAAGGTTGGCGGCCTGGACGTGCGGAGCTACAGCCTGGAGTCCCTGCGCAACCAGGTGTCTGTGGTGCTGCAGAAGAACGTGCTGTTCTCCGGCACCATCAAGGACAACCTCCGCTGGGGCGACAAGGAGGCCACCGACGAGGAGATGGTCCGCGCCTGCCAGATGGCCTGCGCCGACGAGTTCATCTCCCAGTTCCCCGACGGCTACGACACCTGGATCGAACAGGGGGGCACCAACGTCTCCGGCGGCCAGAAGCAGCGGCTGTGCATCGCCCGTGCCCTGCTGAAAAAGCCGAAGATCCTGATTCTGGATGACTCCACCAGCGCCGTAGATACCCGCACCGACGCCAAGATCCGCCGGGCACTGCGGGACTACATCCCCTCCACCACCAAGATCATTATTGCCCAGCGGGTCTCCTCCGTGCAGGACGCGGACCGGATCGTGGTCATGGACGGAGGCACCATCAACGCCGTGGGCACCCATCAGGAGCTCCTGCGGAGCAACGCCATCTATCAGGAAGTCTACTACTCTCAAAACAAAGGGGGCGACAGCGATGCGGAATAATCAGGCAAAGATCGGAACCGTTGGCCGTATTCTGCGCACCGTCCGGCAGTTCTATCCCGTGCTGCTGCCGGTGACAGTGGCCTGCATCCTCTTCAACGCGGTTGTCAGCTCCATCCCCTCCATCTTCATGCAGAACGTCATCGCTCTGGTGGAGCAGAACTGGCAGAACGGGGACTGGAGCGTGGTGGGTCCCCAGATCCTCTCCCTGGTGGCCCTGCTGGCCACCTTCTACGGCCTGTCCCTGGCGGCCTCCCTGGCCTTCAACCAGCTCATGGCCATTATCACCCAGGGAACGCTGAAAAAGCTCCGGCAGAAGTTGTTCGGCGGAATGCAGCGCCTTCCCATCAAGTACTTTGACCAGAACGACCACGGCGACATCATGAGCCACTACACCAACGACATCGACACCCTGCGGCAGATGATCTCCCAGAGCTTCCCCCAGCTGCTGGCCTCCTCCGTCATGGTACTCACCGTCTTCTGCATCATGATCTACTACTGCCTGTGGCTGACCCTGGTGATCCTGGTGGGCGTGGTGGCCATGCTCATCGTCACCAAGAAGGTGGGCGGCCAGTCCGCCAAGTACTTCTTCCGCCAGCAGGCCGCCTTAGGCAAGGTGGAGGGCTTTGTGGAGGAGATGATGAGCGGCCAGAAGGTTGTCAAGGTTTTCTGCCACGAGGAGGAGACCGAGGCGGCCTTTGACGCCGTCAACGACGCCCTGTTCGCCGAGTCCGAGCGGGCCAACCGCTACGCCAACATCCTCATGCCCATCCTCAACAACATCGGCAACGTGCTGTACGTGCTGGTGGCCCTCACCGGCGGCCTGCTGCTGCTCACCGGAGCTCCCAACGTCAGCCTCTCCGGCATGGCTATGTCCATCAGCATCGCCGTTCCCTTCCTGAACATGACCCGCCAGTTCGTGGGCAACATCAGCCAGGTGTCCAACCAGGTCAACTCCGTGGTGATGGGTCTGGCCGGCGCGGAGCGGATCTTCGAGCTGATGGATCAGGAGCCCGAGCAGGACGAGGGCTATGTCACTCTTGTCAACGCCACCGAAAAGGACGGCCAGCTTGTGGAGTGTAAGGAGCGGACCGGGACCTGGGCCTGGAAGCACCCCCACAAGGCCGACGGCACCGTCACCTACACCAAACTGGCCGGCGATGTGCGGCTGTTCGACGTGGACTTTGAGTATGTGCCGGGCAAGCCGGTGCTCCACGACATCTCCCTATACGCCAAGCCCGGCCAGAAGGTGGCCTTCGTGGGGGCCACCGGCGCGGGCAAAACCACCATCACCAACCTCCTCAACCGCTTTTACGACATCGCCGACGGCAAGATCCGCTACGACGGCATCAACATCGGCAAGATCCGCAAGAGCGACCTGCGCCGGGCCCTGGGCATCGTGCTCCAGGATACCGTCCTCTTCACCGGCACAGTTATGGAGAATATCCGCTATGGCAACCTGGAGGCTACCGACGAGGAGTGTATCGCCGCCGCGCAGCTGGCTGGGGCCGACGACTTCATCACCCGTCTGCCGGAGGGCTACCAGACCATGCTGACGGAGAACGGCGCCAACCTGAGCCAGGGCCAGCGGCAGCTGCTGTCCATTGCCCGGGCCGCCGTGGCGGACCCGCCGGTGATGATCCTGGACGAGGCCACCTCCTCCATCGACACCCGCACGGAGGCCATCGTCCAGCAGGGCATGGACGCCCTGATGTACGGCCGGACGGTGTTCGTCATTGCCCACCGCCTGTCCACCGTCAAAAACGCCAATGTCATCATTGTGCTGGACCACGGCCGGATCATCGAGCGGGGCACCCACGAGGAGCTCATCGCCCAGAAGGGCCAGTACTACCAGCTCTACACCGGCGCTTTCGAGCTGGAGTAAGACAGCAACGGAACACGATGAAAATGGCCGGGACGCTTTCGCGTCCCGGCCATCAACTTTTTTTCCTTCCAGTTTCCTATGCAGACAAGAGCAGAAACAGCGGCCCTCTTACAAAAACCGCCCGCCAATCCAGGCCCCCGCCAGCATAGCCAGCTCGCAGACCTGCAAAAAGAACCCGGAGGTGTCTCCGGTGACCCCGCCGAACTCCCCCATGGCCATCCGCCGGTAGTACAGGACGCTGGCCAGGGCGCAGGCCAGCACCGCGCCGCCCACCACGGGGGAGAGAAACAGGAGCAGGGCCCCATCCGCCAGGAGCACGAGCGCCAGCGCCGCCACGGCCCGCTTCCGCTCCACCCCCGCCGTGAAGGCGCACAGCATTCCCGCCCGGCGGGCGTTGGGCATGGTCACGGCGCACAGGCCGGAGAGGCACCGGGACAGGACGAAGGCCGGAGCGAAGGCGTAGATCCACCCGGCGGCATATCCCTCATAGTACAGCGCAAAGGACAACAGCAGATAGACGCCGCAGTAGAGCACCGCGAAGGCCCCGCAGGCGGAGTCCTTCAGGATCTCCAGCTTCCGCTCCCGGCTCTGGTGGGAGGCCAGGGCGTCTACCGTGTCCATAAAGCCGTCCATGTGGATGCCGCCGGTGATGAGCAGAGGCAGGCAGGCCGCCGCCGCCGCGAAGAGCACGCCGCTGCCCTCCATCCACCGACAGAGCCAATACCAGAGGGCCAGCCCGCCACCGCAGAAGATCCCCACTACGGGAAAACAGCAGATGGCGTACCGGGTGTTCCGCTCCGTCCAGGGGAACTGGGGTACGGGGATAGCGCTGTAGGTGGAGACAGCCACCCCGATAGATTCAAGCAAAAGCATGGCGCCCTCCTTTGGCCCAGACCGGCCGGCCGCTCCGCATCTCCGCCACGCCGCCAAAAGCCTCGGCCAATTTTCCGTTTACTTCGTTCAAGGCCCGGATGTACCCGGCGGTCTCACCGTCATACCCCTCCTCGGAGAGGCCGGAGATGGTGACGGCGATCAGCGTCCCGCACCGGCGGGACAGGGCCAGGATGTCCTCCAGGACCTGACCGGGGCCTATATCCTTCTCAAACATGTTGTTGGCCAGCAGGTTGGACACGTCCTCCAGCAGCACCACACTGTCCGCCGGCAGCTCCAACCTCCCCAGAAAATAGGGCTCCTCCACAGTGACGAATCCCAGGCCCGCCCGCTGGCGGCGGTGCTTCTCAATCCGCCGCCGGTTCTCCTCGGTTTGACACCGCATGGTGGCGATGTAGTACCGAGGCCCGTAGGTCTCCCGCACCAAAGATTCCGCGAAGGCGCTCTTTCCGCTGCTGTTGGGTCCTGAAATTAGTATCGTTCTTCCCATATTCATACCTCGGCCTGGACAGCGTCTCGGCAGCGGACCCTCCGCCCGCTCCCACAGCTTTCCATCATAATACGGCCCGTTTCGTTTGTCAACGCCGCTTCGCCCGTCCCAGAGTTCCGCGCACCTTGAAAAAGCGGCGCTGTCCGCAGACAGCGCCGCTTGAACATAGATATCAGCCCTCGTAGCCCTCCGGGTGAGTGCTGTGCCAGGTCCAGGCGTCGGAGATGATGGTCTCCAGGTCCCGCTCCGGCTTCCAGCCTAGGACCTCCAGAGCCTTCTTATTGGAGGCGATGAGCACCGAGGGGTCCCCGGCCCGGCGGGGCTCCACCACGGCGGGGATGGCCTTGCCGGTGACCCGGCGGGCAGTCTCGATGATCTCCTTGACGGAGTAGCCCGTGCCGTTGCCCAGGTTGAAGGGACCGCTCTCCCCGCCCCGGGCCAGGTGCTCCAGGGCCAGCAGGTGGGCGCTGACCAGGTCGCGGACGTGGATATAGTCCCGGATGCAGGTGCCGTCGGGGGTGGGGTAGTCGTCGCCGAAGATGCCCACGTGGTCCCGCTTGCCCAGGGCCGCCTGGAGCACGATGGGGATCAGATGGCTCTCCGGGTGGTGGTCCTCCCCGATGCCCACCTCCGTGTTGGCCCCGGCGGCGTTGAAGTACCGCAGAGCGGCATAGTTGATGCCATAGGCCTGGTGGCACCACTTCAGCATCCCCTCGATGGCCAGCTTGCTGCCGCCGTAGGGGTTGGTGGGCTCGGTGCGGTCCGTCTCCTCGATGGGCTGCTTCTCCGGCTCGCCGTAGGTAGCGGCGGTGGAGGAGAAGACGATCTTGTCCACCTTGTGCTTCACCATGGTCTCCAGCATGGACTGGGACCCGGCCACGTTGTTGCCGTAGTACTTCAGGGGGTTGGTCACGCTCTCCCCCACCAGGGAGAAGGCGGCGAAGTTAATGACCCCGTCGATCTGGTGGTCCGTGAACACCTTGTCCAGGAACGCCCGGTCACGGACGTCGCCCACGCACAGCTCCGCCCCCTTCACCGCCTCGCGGTGGCCGGTGCACAGGTTATCCACCACCACCACGTCGTACCCCTTCTCCACCAGCAGCGCCACCATGTGGCTGCCAATGTAGCCGGCCCCGCCGGCCACCAAGATCGTTTTCATCGCAGGTACCTCCGTTTTTTATTTTGGTATACATCCTTTTCTTGTAAGAAAAGGATCAAAAGAACTTTTGCGCGAAACTTTGTTTCGCGTGGGGATCATGCTAGGCTAAAATAAAGAATCACGAAGAGCAGGATCAGGCTGATGGAAGCGCCGATGCCGTAAGGGATCGTGCGACCCCCGTCCCTCACCGCGTCCCGGATGGCGTAGATCAGAAAAAACACAAAAGTGAAAGGAACGGCCAGACACAGCAGCAGGATCAGCCAAGACAGCAGTACCGACATTGCTTCGTCACCTCTCTCACCACACTAACCCACGCTCTCCACAAACCGCAGGAAGGCGGCCTGGCCGGCCTCGTCCCGCTTGTAGACCCCGGCGTGCTCCAGGACCTGGGCGAAGACCTTGCCCACCTCGTCCCGGAGGATCTGGTCCACGTTCTCCGCGGTGAAGGTGTACTTCTCCCGCAGCTCCTCCGCCCAGGGGGCGTGCTTCGCAAGCTCCGGGTCCGCCGCCACGTCCCCGCCGGAGACCAGCAGCTCTCCCAGCCGCGCCAGCTCCTCCTTCAGCCGGGCGGGCAGCACCGCCAGCCCCATGACCTCGATGAGGCCGATGTTCTCCTTCTTGATGTGGTGGAGCTCCGCGTGGGGGTGGAACAGGCCCATGGGGTGCTCCGGGGTGGTCAGGTTGTTCCGCAGCACCAGGTCCAGCTCGAACTTCCCCGCCCGCCGCCGGGCGATGGGGGTGATGGTGTTGTGGGGCTCCCCGTCTGTCTCGGCGTAGATGGAGACGGCAGGGTCGCTGTACCCCCGCCAGGCGGTGAGGATCTTGTCCGCCAGCTCCACCAGCCGCTCGTCGTCCCCGCACCGCAGCCGCAGCACGGACATGGGCCAGCGGACGATCCCCGCCTCCACATCCTCGAAGCCTTGGAAGGTCACCGCCCGTTCCACCGGGGCCCGCTCCATGGCGAAGGTGTACCGGCCCCCCTGGAAGTGGTCGTGGCTGAGGATGGAGCCCCCCACGATGGGCAGGTCCGCGTTGGAGCCCACGAAGTAGTGGGGGAAAAGCTTCACGAAGTCCAGGAGCTTGCGGAAGGTGGCCCGCTCGATCTTCATGGGGGTGTGCTGGCCGTTGAAGACGATGCAGTGCTCGTTGTAGTAGACGTAGGGGCTGTACTGGAAGAACCAGTCCTTGCCGTCGATGGTCACGGGGATCACCCGGTGATTCTGCCGGGCGGGATGGTCTACCCGGCCTGCGTAGCCCTCGTTCTCCCGGCAGAGCTGGCACTTGGGGTACCCGCTCTGGGGGGCGGCCTTGGCCGCGGCGATGGCCTTGGGGTCCTTCTCCGGCTTGGACAGGTTGATGGTGATGTCCAGGTCCCCGTACTCCGTAGAGGTGACCCACTTCATGTCCTTGGCGATGCGGTAGCGGCGGATGTAGTCCGCGTCCTGGCACAGGCCGTAGAACCAGTCCGTGGCCTCCTCCGGAGAGCGGTCATATTTTTCCCAGAAGGCGGCGATGACCTGGCTGGGCCGGGGGGTCAGCTCCCCCATGAGCTTGGTATCCAGCAGATCCCGGCTGACCACGCCCCCGGGGATGATCCCCCGGGCCTCCGCGTCGTCCAGCAGGGGGGCCAGAATGTCCTCCAGGGGCAGGTCCTCCCCCGCCGCCGCCTCCGGGCCGATGGCGCTCAGCTCCAGGGCCTGGAGCAGACGGTTCACCGCCCAAGGCTTGTCTTCTTTTCCTATCAGGCCCTTTTTTACCCCGTAGTTTGCCAGGGCGTAGATGTACTGGTCGATCATATTGCTTTCCCCCCAACGGATGGTATTTTTCTTTTTCTACATGGCTGGGCTGTGGACGATGGCTCCCGGGGGCTCCGCCCCCCGTCCCCTCCTTGTGGGGCCTCCGGCCCCACACCCAGGGGAGGAAGAGTTTCGCCCCCCGGGGCGAGTGACTTTTTCGACGCCGAAAAAGTCACCAAAAAGGCGCCGGGGACACCCCGGTCCCCGATTCTTTGCCCAATCGGTCTGTATCAGATTTGGAACCTCTCTGCCACTGAATTGAGTTTTGTCATCTGATCTGTAGTCTGGTGGTCAACGATGCTTCGGCTGCCGCCCTGTTAAAGAGATAGATGTTTCTTTTGGTGTTTGTCGAAACATTCTTCTTGTAATGCACCCTCGGGAGTTTCCGTAGAACAACAGGACAAGTATAGAGCTGGCGGGGGAATCCAAAGGGGGGCGGGCGCCCCCCCTTTGTGTCGTCGTGGGGGTGGGGTCCGCAGGGGAGGGACCCCATCGAAAGGGTCCCTCCCCGCGCGCCCTTTTGCCTACTTTTCCGGCGGGGGAAAAGTAGGCCGGGGTGCGGGGCTGGAAGCCCCGAAAAGGTCGGGGTCCAAGGGAGAACCCCCCGGGAGCTGCCGAGCAGAATGGCAGTTTCTCGGGAGAAGTCTGACTATTGTCAGGCCAACCTGACCCCTCCCACAGGCCGAATACTGAGCACATGGCACGCGCCGGTGCCCAGCACCCGGTCCATCTCGGACCGGAAACGCTCCAACAGGTCAAAGGGCACGAACGCCTGGATGGTACCGGCGAAGCCCCCGCCGTGAACCCGGCAGGCCCCCCGGCCGTCCAGCAGCTTCTCCGCCAGGGCCAGGGCCAGGGCTACCTCCTGGTGCCGGGTGTAACCCGCAGGGACCACATTCTGGAGGAAGCGCCAGCTGGAGAGGCCGGAATCCCGGACCAGCGCCAGAAAGGCCGGGAAGTCCCCGGAGCGCAGGGCCTCCACCTGCCGCTCCACCCGCCGGTTGTCCTCGTAGACGTGGATGGCCCGGAGGACCGCCCGGTCACCGGCCTTGGCCCGGACCTCGGGCAGACGGGCGTAAAAGTCCGCCTCCGGCACCTCCCGGAGGACCTTTTTGCCGAAGCAGGCGCAGACCTCCCCCAGCTCGGCGGTGACGGCGGCGTATTCGTCCGTCAGGTCCGCGTGGTCCGCTCCGCTGTCGATGATGCACAGGGCATAGCCGGTGGCGGCGAAGTCGAAGTCCACCCGCTCCACCACCGGAACGGCGTTGTCCTTGAAGTCCACGGTGACCATGGCTCCCACAGAGGAGGCCATCTGGTCCAGCAGGCCGCTGGGCTTGCCAAAGTAGACGTTCTCCGCGTACTGCCCCGCCTGGGCCAGCTCCACAGGGGTGAAGCGGCTGTCGCAGAACAGGTCGTTGATGATGTTGGCCACCAGCACCTCGAAGGCGGCGCTGGAGCTCAGGCCGCTGCCCTTGAGGACGTTGGAGGTTGTGTAGGCGTCAAAGCCCTCCACCCGGCATCCCCGCTGGCTGAACCATGCCGCCAGACCCCGGAGGATGGACACGGACCGGTTGCGCTCCTCCTCATGGACCGACAGGTCGCTCAGGTCCACCACGTCCATGGGGAAGCCCTCGCTCTGGATGCGGATGGTTCCGCCGCCGCTGGGCTTCACGGCGGCGATGACGTCCAGGTCCACACTGCCGGCCAGAACCCTGCCGTGCTGGTGGTCGGTGTGGTTGCCGCCGATCTCCGTGCGGCCCGGGGCGGAGAACAGGGCGCAGCGCTCCGCCTTGCCAAAGGTCTCCTCCAGGCCGCGGACCAGCCCCCGGTACCGCTCCAGCTGCCGCGGAGCCTTCTCCCGGCCGTAGAGCTTCTCCAGAGGGGCGAGCAATTTTTCAAAATCAGTCACAGGAGCAAACGTGTATCCCATAAGCAGCCTCCCAAGCTATCCACAGATCACCAGGATTTTTCTGTCTCTTTTCATGTTCTATTATAGGGGCCTGTCTCCCCCCAATAACATGGATTTTTTTGTCATTCTAAAGTAATTTTTGGTCAACCCCTCCCCCACGGCTTCACCCCCGCCGCGCTTCAGTGCACGGCGGGGGTGATGGGGCGGGATAAAATCTTAGCTTTTCCCCCGGACAGAGTTGGCAAACTGCCGCGGAGAGAGGCCCTTGACCTCCTTGAAGGCCCGGGAAAAATAGAAGGGGTCCTCAAATCCCACGGAATTGGAGATTTCCTGAATGGAACAGTTCGTCGTCGCCAGCAGGACGCAGGCCCGCTCAATGCGGTACTCCAGCAGAAACCTCTTGGGGGACATCTGAAATCGCTTGATAAAGCGGCGGTACAGGCTGCTGTGGCTGACAGAGGCATAAGCCGCCAAGCCCTCCACCGTAATGGGCTCCTCGTAGTGGGTGATGATGTAATCCGCCGCCAGCTGGGCGCAGTCCCGGTCCTCCCGGCCGCTGTCCCCCTCCCGCTGGGCTGTCCGGATCAGGAAGGCAAGGAGGTCGTACAGCCGGGCCGTCATGCCCATCTCCTCCCAGGGCGACGTACCGTAGCCCCGGTAGACACTCTCCATCAGGGCCCGGATCTCCCCGCTGTCCCTGCCAAAAAACACAGGCTCCTCGGGGGAAAAATCCGTCTGGGCCACGCAGTCCGCCGCATCCATACCGCCGAAGCCCACCCAAACATACTCCCACGGCTGCTGTGCGTCGGCACAGTAGTGGATGGTCGTGTCGGGATAGATCAGGAAGGTATCACCGGATTTCAACTCATACCGCTTGTCCCGGCAAATGTACACCCCTTTCCCCCCGATCACATGGTGCAGCAGGAAATGGTTTCGTACACCGGGTCCCCAGCCGTAGCTGGGGGAACACTGCTGACAACCGGTGTTCTGTACATACAGGGACGCCGTTCTGCGCTCAAGTTTCATGGAGTGTTTGTAGATGCTGCTGTTTCGCTCGCTCATTGCCATCACCCCTTCCCGCAGTCATGGCACCCGCGCGCCGGGCCGGCCCGGCGCCTGGTCGCCTCCTTTGTCTCAGTTTCGCTTTGTTTTATTATACATGACTACCTGGCCATTTGTCTATATTCCCTGTAAATATTGACGAAAAAACACAGGTATCTAACCGAAAAGTCCCGTATCTCGTCATCGCCTTGTGAAAAGCAACAAGAAATCTCTCCATCTGCCGGGAAAAGTCATATATGTTTTGCGAAAAACTTCCGTTGACTTTTATGTTTTACCATATTATTATGATAAAGTACGAAAGTAATTAGGAGGCAGGCAATATGGATCTGTTTCAAGGCGAGGGGGCGGCCCTGCTGATACAGGCGCTCCTATCCCTGCGGGATGAGGCGGAGTGCAGGGCCTTTTTGGAGGACCTGATGACCAGCCGGGAGATTCAGGACTGCGGCCAGCGGCTGCTGGTGGCCCAGCTTCTGCGGGAGAACATGGTCTACAGCCGCATCGCCCAGGCCACCGGCGCCAGCAGCGCCACCATCAGCCGGGTCAACCGGTGCTACACCTACGGCACCGGCGGGTACCGCACGGTACTGGACCGCCTGGCCGGGAAAACGGAGGATGGCCCGGAGGAGGGGACCTGATGAGCGAAATCTCCATTTTGCGGCGGGATGAGCGGGCCGGATACCAGCTGCGGGAGCTGTACCGCCGCCACGGCTACACCCTCTACCGCATGAGCAAGTTTGAGGAATACGACCTGTACGTGCGGAACAAGAGCTTTTTGGTCAGCGAGCACATCCTGACCTTCACCGACACCGACGGGCGGCTCATGGCCCTAAAGCCGGATGTAACGCTGTCCATCGTGAAAAACAGCCCGGATGCGCCGGGGGCCACGCAAAAGGTCTGCTACAACGAAACCGTTTACCGCACCTCCCCCGCCGCCGCGGGATACCGGGAGATCATGCAGGCAGGTCTGGAGTGCATCGGGGACTTGGACGCCTACACCGCAGGCGAGGTCCTGGCCCTGGCCGACGAGAGCCTGGCCCTCATCAGCGGCGACCACCTGCTGGATATCAGCCACATGGGCGTGGCCGCCGGGCTGCTGGAGGGCATTCCCGAGGAAATCACCCACGCCCTTCTGGAGGAGCTGGGGCGGAAGAACGCCGCCGCCATCCGGGATATCTGCGCCCGGCGGGGTCTTCCCCGGGAGACAGCGGACCGGCTGGAAACCCTGGCCCTGCTTTATGGGCCTCCTGAGGAGGTACTGCCCCGGCTGGCTGGCTTGGTCCAAGGCCAGACCGCGGAGGCGGCGGTCCGGGAGCTGGTGGACCTCTGCGGCCTCATGGCCGCCATGGGCCGGGCCTCCCATCTCCGGCTGGACTTCTCCATCGTCAACGACATGCGCTACTACAGCGGCCTGATCTTCCGCGGCTACCTGCCGGGGCTGGCCAGCGGCGTGCTCTCCGGCGGGCGGTACGACAACCTGCTCCACCGGATGGGCCGCCGGGGCGGGGCCATGGGCTTCGCCGTGTACCTGGACCAGCTGGAGCGGCTGGAAACGGAGGAGCCATCCTACGATGTGGACACCCTGCTGCTCTATGGGCCGGAAGACAGTCCTTCCACTGTGGCGGAGCGGGCAGCGGCCATCCTGGCCCAGGGCCGAAGCGTCCGGGCGGAACGGCACATCCCCCAGAGGGTCCGCTTCCGGACCACGGAGCGGGTATCGGAAGGAGGCGAGCTATGACATGGACATGGTGAACATCGCCCTGCCCAAGGGCCGGCTGGGAGAGAAGGTCTACAACCTGCTGAAATCCGCGGGCTACCCCTGCCCCGCCATCGAGGAGGAGAGCCGGAAACTGATCTTCGAGAACCCGGAGGCCGGGGTCCGGTACTTCTGGGTGAAGCCCTCGGATGTGGCCATCTACGTGGAGCGGGGCGCCGCCGACGTGGGGGTGGCCGGGAAGGACATCCTGCTGGAGTACGGCCCCGACGTCTACGAGCTGGCGGACCTGGGGCTGGGCAGGTGCCGAATGTGCGTGGCCGCGAAAAAGGACTTCCGGGACCGCCGGGACCGGACGCTGCGGGTGGCCACCAAGTTCCCCCATATTGCCAGGCGGTACTACGCCGGCCAGGGCCGGGACATCGACATCATCCACCTCAACGGCTCCATTGAGATCGCCCCCATCTTAGGCCTCAGCGACGTGATCGTGGACATCGTGGAGACGGGCAAGACCCTGCTGGAGAATGATCTGGAGCCCCGGGAGACCATCGTCCCCATCAGCGCCCGGCTCATCGCCAACAAGGTCAGCTATAAATTCAAGCACCGGCAGATCTCCGCTCTCTGCGGCCGCGTCCAGGAACAGGCGAGCCCGAGACTTCCATAGCAAATATTCATTACATTCATCGCGCCGGGGCCGCCCCGGCGGGAATCGAGGTCCAGCTATGATCCCAATCTATGACTTTGACCAGGTCTCCCCAGAGGAGATCTTTTCCCGGGAGGCAGACCGGGCCGACGTGTCCGGCGCCGTGGCTGCTATCATCGCCGACGTGCGGCAAAACGGCGACAGCGCCCTGCTGCGCTACGCCCGGGACTTCGACCACGCGGAGCTCACCGCCGTCGAGGTACCCCGGGAGGCCATGGAGGCCGCCGCCCGGGGCCTGGACAGCGGGCTCCGGGCCGTTATGGAGGAGGCCGCCGCCAACATCCGGGACTTCCACCGCCGCCAGAGGCGGGAGAGCTTCGTGGTCAGCGAGAAGGACGGCGTGATCCTGGGGCAGAAGATCACCCCCATCGAGAAGGTGGGGCTCTACATCCCCGGAGGCACCGCCGCCTACCCCTCCTCCGTCCTCATGAACGCCATTCCCGCCAAGCTGGCCGGGTGCCGGGAGATCGTCATGGTCTCCCCCCCTACCTGCGGCGGCGACGTGAACCCCGTGATCCTGGCGGCGGCGTACATCGCTGGGGTGGACCGGGTGTTCCGCTGCGGCGGGGCCCAGGCGGTGGCCGCCCTGGCCTACGGCACGGAGACGGTGCCCAGGGTGGACAAGATCGTGGGCCCCGGCAACGCCTATGTGGCGGAGGCCAAGCGCCAGGTCTTCGGCCAGGTGGCCATCGACATGATCGCCGGGCCCAGCGAGATTCTGGTGGTGGCCGACGGAAAGAGCAACCCGAAGTGGGTGGCCGCCGACCTGCTGAGCCAGGCGGAGCACGACAAAATGGCCAGCGCCGTGCTGGTGACGGACGATATGGCCCTGGCCCGGGCGGTCCAGGCGGAAATTGAGCGCCAGCTTCCGGCCCTGCCCCGGGCGGACATCGCCCGGGCCTCCATCGAGGGGAACGGCAAGATCATCGTCACGCCGGACCTTCTCCGGGCCCTGGACGTGGCCAACCAGCTGGCACCGGAGCACCTAGAGCTGTGCGTGGACCAGCCCTTCGACTACCTGGCCCGGGTCCGGAACGCCGGGTCCATCTTTCTTGGCAGGAGCTGCCCGGAGGCCCTGGGGGACTATCTGGCGGGGCCCAACCACACCCTGCCCACCAGCGGCACCGCCCGGTTCTCCAGCCCTCTCAGCGTGGATGACTTCGTGAAGAAATCCCAGTTCACCTACTACACCGCCGCCGCCCTGGAGGCGGTCCAGGGCAAGATCGCCGCCTTCGCCCGGCAGGAGGGCCTGGAGGCCCACGCCCGCAGCGCCGAGATTCGATTTGAGACGGAAGGAGGGGACGAGAGATGAGCCGATTTCTCAGCCGCCGGTTCGCCGGTCTGGAGGCCTACGTCCCCGGGGAGCAGCCCCAGGACATGGAGTACGTGAAGCTCAACACCAACGAATCCCCCTTCCCCCCCTCCCCGGAGGTGGTGGCGGCGGTGAATGCCTATGAGGTGGGGCGGCTGAACCTGTACCCTGACCCGGCCTGCCGCTCTTTAAAGCGGAAGCTGGCGGACCACTTCGGCCTGGCCCCGGAGAACGTGTTCCTCTCCAACGGCTCCGACGATATCCTGAATTTCTGCTTCATGGCCTTTTGCGACGGGGAGCGGCCTGTGGCCTTCCCCGCCCTCAGCTACGGCTTCTATCTGGTATACGCCGAGCTCTACGGCCTGGACAGCCTGGCCGTCCCCCTCCGGGAGGGCTTCCGCCTGGACCCGGCGGACTACCGGAACCTGGGCCGCACCATCGTCATCGCCAACCCCAACGCCCCCACCGGCAGGGCCATCTCTGTGGAGGAGATCGCCTCCATCCTGGAGGCCAACCGGGACCAGGTGGTGGTCATCGACGAGGCCTACATCGACTTCGGCGGCGACAGCTGCCGCCGGCTCATCCCCCAGTACGATAACCTGCTGGTGTGCCAGACCTTCTCCAAGGCCTGGTCCATGGCCGGGGGCCGGCTGGGCTTCGCCCTGGGGGATCCGGGACTCATCGCGGACCTGGAGAAGATCAAATTCTCCACCAACCCCTACAGCATCAACCGCCTGACCCAGATCGCGGCGGAGGCGGCCTTGGGCAGCGCGAACTACTTCGCTGCCAACTGCCGGGCCGTGGCGGAAACACGGGCCTACACCGTGGCGGAGCTGGAGAAGCTGGGCTTTGAGACCGTGCCCAGCGTGGCCAACTTCATCTTTACCCGCTGCCCCAGGGTCCCCGGCGGGACCCTGTACCGGCGGCTGAAGGAGAAGGGGGTCCTGGTCCGCCACTGGGACAAACCGGACATCGCGGACTACTGCCGGGTCACCATCGGGTCCCGGGGGCAGATGGACGTGTTCCTGGAAAAGGTGCGAGAAATTCTGGAGGAGGAGAGCAGCCATGCGTAGTGCGGAGATCCGGCGGAAAACCGCCGAGACGGACATCCAGCTGGCCCTGGACTTAGACGGAACGGGGAAAGGCGACGTCGCCACCGGCTGTGGCTTTTTGGACCACATGCTCACCCTCTTCGCCCGCCACGGCCGGTTCGACCTTACAGCCCGGTGCTGGGGGGACACCTATGTGGACGACCACCACACGGTGGAGGACATCGGCATCTGCCTGGGGGACGCCCTCCGGCAGGCCCTGGGGGACAAGCGGGGGATCGCCCGGTACGGCAGCTGCATCCTGCCCATGGACGAGGCCCTGGTCCTCACCGCCGTGGACCTCTCCGGCCGGGGGCTGCTGTGCTGTGACCTGGACATTCCCACGGAGAAGGTGGGGACCTTTGACACGGAGCTGACAGAGGAGTTCCTCATGGCCCTGGCCCGCCGGGGGGACATGACCGTCCACGTCCGGCAGCTGGCCGGGCGGAACAGCCACCACATCATCGAGGGGACCTTCAAGTCCCTGGCCCGGTCCCTAAGCCAGGCCGTGGCTCTGGACCCCCGGTCCGCCGGGGAGATCCCGTCCACAAAGGGCGTCTTATAATTCGACATGAAAGACTAAAGTCTTTCATGTCGAGTGGGGGGGTATCGCTGCGCTCTGCGCCTCGCGGCCGCAAGCGGCCCCTGCGACGCTCGCTCCGCGCAAAGAGTTTTTCCGACGCCGCAACGTAAGCAAACATGCCGGTGGCATGTTTGTAGCGTAGGCCGCAGCGGCTATGCCGCGAGGAGGGGATCCTGCGGTTGCATTTTCGCGCCGTGCACGGCGCGAACTCTGCGAGGCTTCTCCTTCTAAGTTAAGGAAAGGAGTTTTCCTTTATATGATCGCTATCATCGACTACGGCGTGGGGAACCTGTTCTCCCTGCGCTCCTCCCTCCGGGCCATCGGGGCCCAGGCGGAGGTCACCGGCGACGCCGCTGTTCTGGAGAAGGCGGACAAGCTGATCCTCCCCGGGGTGGGAGCCTTCGCCGACGCCGCCGCCCTCCTGCGGCGGGACGGCCTGGACCGGGTGGTCATCTCCCAGGCCCGGGCGGGGAAGCCCCTGCTGGGCATCTGCCTGGGGATGCAGCTCCTCTTCGACCGGAGCCTGGAGTACGGGAAACACGCCGGTCTCGGCCTGATCCCCGGCACGGTGGAGCCCATCCGGGAGGTGATCCCCGCCGGGTACAAGGTGCCCCACATCGGCTGGAACGCCCTCCACTTCCCCAAGGACAAGCCCGCCTCCCCCCTGTTCCGGTACATCCGGGAGGGGGACTGCGTATACTTCGTCCACTCCTACTACGGCGCCCACTGCCAGGCGGACACCATCGCCACGGCGGAGTACGGCCCGGAGCTCACCGCCGCTGTGGGCCGGGACAACGTGCTAGGGGTCCAGTTCCACCCGGAGAAGAGCGGCTCGGTGGGGCTGAACATCCTCCGGGCCTTCTGCGAGGGGGTGGGGACATGCTGATCTTCCCCGCCATCGACCTGAAGGACGGGGCCGTGGTGCGGCTGTACAAGGGGGACTTCGCCACCGTCCACCAGGTGGCCGACGACCCCCTGGCCACCGCCGAAGCCTTCCTGGCCGCCGGGGCCCGGCACATCCACATGGTGGACCTGGACGGGGCTAAGGGCGGCAAGCGGAAAAACGGGGACATCGTCCGTGCTGTTGCCACCACCGACCTCCGGGTGGAACTGGGGGGCGGCATCCGCTCCATGGCGGACCTGGAGGCGGTGTTCGACCTGGGGGTCTGGCGGGCGGTCATCGGTTCCGCCGCCGTCAGTGACCCGGACTTCGTCCGGGAGGCCATCGCCCGCTACGGCCCGGAAAAGGTCGCCGTGGGCATCGACGCCAAGGACGGCCATGTCCGCACTGCCGGCTGGGTGAGGGACGAGGGGCTGGACTACCTCCAGTTCGCCAAGTTCATAGAATCCATTGGGGTAAAGTATATTATCTTTACAGATATTGACACCGACGGCACCCTCGCCGGCCCGGCCCTGGGGCGACTGGAGGCCCTGCAAAAGGCGGTCAGCTGCCGCGTCACCGCCTCCGGCGGGGTGAGCTCCAACGGGGATCTCCGGCGGCTCCGGGACATGGGGCTCTACGCCGCCATCGTGGGCAAGGCGTGGTACGCCGGGGCAGTCGATCTGGCCCTGGCGGTGGAGGAAGGAGGGGTTCAGGCGTGATCACTAAGCGGATCATCCCCTGTCTGGACGTGAAGGACGGCCGGGTGGTGAAGGGGGTCAATTTCTTAGGGCTCAGCGACGTCAGCTCCCCGGTGAAGCTGGCGAAGTTCTACAGCGACAACGGCGCTGACGAGCTGGTGTTCTACGACATCACCGCCTCCGCCGAGGGCCGGGCCCTGTTCACCGACATCCTCACAGAGGTGGCCTCCACCATCTTCATCCCCCTGACGGTGGGAGGCGGCATCAACACGGTGGAGGACTTCGACCGGGTGCTCAAGTGCGGCGCGGACAAGGTCAGCGTCAACTCCGGGGCCATCCGGGACCCGGACCTCATCACCCGGGCGGCGAAAAAGTACGGGGACCAGTGCGTGGTCCTGTCGGTGGACGCCAAGCGGGTGGACGGGCAGTTCCGGGTCTTCGCCAAGGGGGGCCGGGAGGACACCGGCCTGGAGGCCATAGAGTGGATCAAAGACGGCGTCCGCCGGGGCGCCGGGGAGATCGTCCTCAACAGCATCGACACCGACGGGGTGAAGGGCGGCTTCGACCTGGAGATGCTCGCCGCCGTCTGCGACGCCGTGGACGTGCCGGTCATCGCCTCCGGCGGCGCCGGGTCCATTAACGACTTCAAGGTCCTCTTCCGTTCCCTGCCCAAGGTGGACGCCGGCCTCGCCGCCTCCATCTTCCACTTCGGCGAGGTTTCGATCCCCGCCCTCAAACGCGCCCTCGCCGCCGATGACGTCAACATGAGGCTATAAGGTCTACATCCTTTTCTTTTAAAGAAGAAAAGGATCAAATACCCGCAGGGCACTTAGAAAATTTTATTCGCGAAACATTCGTTTCGCTTATGTTTTTCCGATGGGGCGGCAGGTCCCATTCTACCCTATGATAAGCGAAACGTAGTTTAGCGTAAAAAAGTCTTTTTGATTCTTTTTCTTCAGAAAAAGAATGGATACCGACACAGGAGGCAGATATGCTGAACACTGACGAGTTAAGGTTTGACGAGCGGGGGCTGATCCCGGCCATTGTGGTGGACGCCGCCACGGGGAAGGTGCTGACGCTGGCGTACATGAACCGGGAGAGCCTGGAGATCACCATGGCGGAGGGGCGGACCTGCTTCTGGTCCCGGTCCCGGCAGGAGCTGTGGCGGAAGGGGGAGACCAGCGGGAACGTCCAGCGCGTGGTGGACATCACCGCCGACTGCGACCGGGACGCTCTGGTGGTCCGGGTGAACAAGGAGGGCCCCGCCTGCCACCTGGGGACGGACTCCTGCTTCAACGACCTGGTCTGGGAGGGGGACGAGCCTCTTCCCTTCTCTGTGGAAGGTCTGTACGGCCTGTTGATGGGCCGGAAGGAGAGCCTTCCGGAGGGGTCCTACACCACCTACCTCTTCCAAAAGGGCCTGGACAAGATTCTGAAAAAAGTGGGCGAGGAGTCCACGGAGGTCATCATCGCCGGGAAGGCCCGGGACAAGGCCGAGACCATCTACGAGATCGCGGACCTGATGTACCACGTGATGGTGCTGATGGTGGAGCTGGGCATCTCTGTGGAGGAGGTCCGAGACGAGCTGGCCTCCCGCCACGTCATCGACCACAAGGTCAAGCAGGAGAAGATGACGAAATGACGATACAGAACCTCCACACCCACACGGTGTTCGGCGACGGCAAAAACACGGCGGAGGAGATGGTCCTGGGGGCCATTGCCGCCGGGTGCCAGTCCCTGGGCTTCTCCGAGCACAGCCCTCTCCCCGACGGCCTGGACCCCGAGGGCTGGTCCATGGAGGCGGCGGACATCCCTGCCTACCGTGCCGAGGTCCTGCGGCTCCGGGAACAGTATGCCGGGCGGCTGGACATCTTCCTGGGGCTGGAGCAGGACATGGATTCCCCCACCCCGGCCTTCCCCACAGACTATCTCATTGGCTCCGTCCACAGCGTCTGGGCGGAAGGTGGGTATTTGTCGGTGGATAACTCCAGTGAAAAAACAGAGCAGGCCATCCGTGAGTTCTTCGGCGGCGACCCCTACGCCTACGCGGCGGCCTACTACCGCCGGGTGGCAGAGGTAGCGGAAAAAACGTGTTGTCAAATCGTGGGCCACTTCGATCTGGTGACCAAGTTCAACGAGGGTGGGCGGCTCTTCGACGAGGCGGACCCCCGGTACCTCTCCGCCGCCCAGGAGGCTCTGGACGCCCTGGCGGGTCGGGACGTGATCTTCGAGATCAACACCGGGGCCATGTCCCGGGGCTACCGCTCCGCCCCCTACCCCTCCCCTGCCCTGCTGGACTTCCTCCGGGACCGGGGCGGCAGGATCTGTGTCACCAGCGACAGCCACAGCGCCTCCACCATCCTCCACGCCTTCCCCCAGGCCAGGGAGCTGGCCAAGAGCCGGGGCTTCCGGGAGGTGTGGGTCCTGACTAAAAGCGGCTTTTGCCCCGAGGCACTATAAATTGGCGGAAAAGGAGCCCTCCGGCCAGTGGCCGGAGGGCTTGCTTTACCTATGTTGGTTCATCGTTACTGGGCCATGGTCCCCGCGGCCCGGGCGTACTCCCGAATGCCGGAGGCGCCGGCAATGGTCTCTATCTGATCTCCGTGGCGAATCACCAGGGTGGGGGCCTGGAAGACGTGGTACCGGCGGGTGAGGTCCCGGGCCTCCCGGGCGTCCACCGCCTGATAGAGGATGCCCGCCTGGTCCAGAGCCGCCTTGGCCCCGGGGCAGTTGGGGCAGGTCTGGGTGGTGAACAGCAGCAGCTCATCCGCGGGGGTCGCCGCGGGAATGGCCGCGGATACGGTCTTCTCACTGTGGGCCGCCGGCTGTTGGGCCGCCGTCTCCTCCCGGTCGCACAGGCGCTTGCCCTCAATGTGGGAGTTGGGGATGTCGTAGAGCTTCCGGTCCTTGAACTCCTGGGCCTTGCCGTTGTTCCAGTTCTGGACGGGCCGGTAGTAGCCGGTGATCCGGCTGTAGACCTCCGCCGGGCCGCCGCAGACGGGGCAGGTAAAGTGCTCCCCGGTGATGTAGCCGTGCTCCGGGCAGATGGAGTAAGTGGGAGAGATGGTGTAGTAGGGCAGCTTGAAGTTCTCCGCGATCTTCCGCACCAGGGCCGCCGCCGCCTGCCAGTCGGGCAGCTTCTCCCCCAGGAAGGCGTGGAACACCGTGCCGGAGGTATAGCGGGTCTGGAGGTCGTCCTGGATGGCCAGGGCGGAGAAGATGTCCTCGGTGTAGCCCACAGGCAGGTGGGAGGAATTGGTGTAGTAGGGGGTGTCCCCGGGCTTGGCGGCGGTGATGATGTCCGGCCAGCGCTCCACGTCGTGCTTGGCCAGGCGGTAGGTGGTGGACTCCGCCGGGGTGGCCTCCAGGTTGTAGAGGTCGCCGTACTGCTCCTGGTAGTCGCTCAGCCGCTCCCGCATGTGGTCCAGCACCTGCTGGGCGAAGACCTGGGTCTCCGGGTGGGTCAGGTCCTTCCGCAGCCACTTGGCGTTGAGTCCCACCTCGTTCATGCCGATGAGGCCGATGGTGGAGAAGTGGTTGTCGAAGGTGCCCAAATACCGCTTGGTGTAGGGGTACAGCCCCGCCTCCATCAGCTTGGTGATCACGTCCCGCTTGATCTTCAGGCTCCGGGCGGACAGGTCCATGATCTTGTCCAGCCGCTGGTAGAAGTCCGCCTCATCGCTGGCCAGGTAGGCGATCCGGGGCAGGTTGATGGTGACAACGCC
>ULTL01034677.1_pt1 | contig 23348 bp, 20 predicted proteins | sample 1957531 | NCBI WGS metagenome assembly ULTL01 (sample SAMEA4835732, study PRJEB28245) | human gut metagenome | biome: gut microbiome; material: fecal sample | place: Denmark | collected 2008 | reverse complement strand
TCTTTTTATTCTTTTGTCCAATATGTATTGTAGTGCTACACGACAGCAAAGGCAGCTGCTTGTCCACTCTCTTGTTTCTTTTTGCGAAAAGTGTTATAATTGAGGGTATTAAAAAATTTAGGAGATGAAAAATTATGCAACAATCTAACGATAAGGTCGTTCTGTTTGAACAGACCCCAATCCCGAAAGCAGTTGCACAGCTGGCGGTCCCCACCGTTCTCAGCTCGCTGGTTATGGTCCTCTACAACCTTGCCGATACCTTTTGGGTAGGAATGCTCAACGACCCGATTCAGAACGCCGCTGTCACTTTAGCTGCCCCAGTCCTGCTTGCTTTCAATGCTGTCAACAACCTGTTCGGTGTCGGCAGCTCGAGTATGATGAGCCGTGCTTTGGGACGAAAGGATTTTGATACCGTTTCCCGCAGCTCCGCCTTCGGTTTTTACTGCTCGGTCATCTGCGGCGCCATCTTTTCTTTGTTATGCACTGTTTTCCAGCAGCCGCTGCTGGTGCTGCTGGGTGCGGACGCTTCCACATTGGAGGCAACCCGTTCCTATATGTTCTGGACGGTCAGCTGCGGCGCAGTGCCTGCCATCCTCAACGTGGTCATGGCCTATCTGGTCCGCTCGGAGGGCGCTGCCATGCACGCAAGCATCGGCACAATGAGCGGCTGCCTGCTCAACATCGTCCTTGACCCAATCTTCATTCTCCCATGGGGACTGAATATGGGTGCCGGCGGTGCAGGTCTTGCCACCTTTATCTCCAACTGTGTCGCCTGCCTGTACTTCTTTGTACTGCTGCTGATCAAGCGCGGAAAGACCTATGTCTGCATCAACCCCAAGCAGTTCTCCTTCCGTCGGGACATCGTTTCCGGTGTGTGTGCGGTTGGTGTTCCGGCTTCTATCCAGAACCTGCTCAACGTTACCGGCATGACCATCCTCAACAACTTCTCCTCCGCCTACGGAGCGGATGCGGTGGCTGCCATCGGTATCTGCCAGAAAATCTACATGGTGCCGATGTACGTTTCACAGGGCATCTCGCAGGGCGTCATGCCTCTGGTCAGCTACAACTATTCCAGCGGCAACGTTGCCCGCATGAAGCACGCCGTCAGCTTTGCCCGTCAGGCTGCTTTGACGGTCATCATCTCGGTGGCTGTGCTCTTCTTCCTCTTCCCCGGCTTCTGGGTATCCTTGTTTATGAAGAATGAGGTCATCATCGAGTACGGCACCCACCTGATGCGCGGCTTCTGCCTGGGTCTGCCCTTCCTTTCCATCGACTTTCTTGCGGTCGGTGTCTTCCAGGCCGTCGGCATGGGACGAGAATCGCTGCTGTTTGCCATCCTGCGAAAGATCGTGCTGGAAATCCCTGCGCTCTTTATCCTCAACAGCACGGTGGGACTGTACGGTCTTGCCTATGCGCAGTTCTGCGCCGAGGTCATTCTGGCAACCGCTGCCATCCTTGTGCTGCGCCGCCTGTTCAGCCGTCTGGAGGCTGCCGATAACCTGCACCGCCAATAATACATCAAAGTATGCAAAAAAGGACAGACAAAAGTCTGTCCTTTTTTTCTGGTCTACTTATGAATGGAATTTCTCCTTTATCATTACATTTGCATTGTCAATCGAGCTATCGATTGCTTTTGTATTCACAGAATTTATTCCGTTCTCCTGTGTGCTTTTCTTTACAAGTTCCACTTTACACATGTTGTACAGCAAACCTACGATTAAAACGGTATTCTCCGTCATCATCTTTTCTCTTGGGGTAAAATCATTCCAGTCACAATTTCCCTGAACCTCTACCATCTGTCTCAGATTAAACAGATAAAACTGGTACATATTATTTACCTTGTAAAGACATTCATAATATTTTTCAGAGGCTGCGCACAGCTCTCCCAGATAGGCACAGATTTCATTTATTTTTCCCTCTGCCTCTTCCATCTGTTCCCACGCTTCATCTGCCTTTTCTGACAACTTTCCGCCTGTAACATTAAAAATAATGCCACCTACCAAAAGCCCTACGCCTAAGGTAGAAGCTCCCAAAATTGTCGTGCCCAGTGCCATTCCTCCTCCGCCTGTCGCAATAGAACCTCCTCCCAATGCAGCTAGCGTTGCATTGGTTGCCGCTACTCCAGTTAGCGAAGAGATTGCTGTTCCAGTAGAAGCTGTACCCAATGCCATCACTGCTGTCGTAGTGACTCCCGAAGCAGCAAATGCGCCTGCTGCACCTGCTCCTGCTCCTCCAAGACCTCCCAGAAGAATACCAGCACCAACAGATACCTCTTTCAATTTCTCGCCATTATATTTGGGAAGAACCACACCGCCTTTTGAGTACTCCTTAAAGGTTGGTCTGTTCTTAATCTTTTCAAAAAGATCCGCAAAATCTCCAAAACTCTTAGTGATTTCCAGCTCCAATCTTCCGAGCTTGTCCATCGCTTGATTGGTCTCTTCTTCTGTTTCCTTAAAACGCTGCTCATTCTTCTTATGGCGATACTGCGCAACCTCTATCGTATCCTTGGCATCCTTCATTTTGACTGCGCCGCTAACCTATCCTGTTTTTCTCCGCTCATGATGGCTCCCCTTTATCATTGCTATTATTTTTCACATAATTCGGAGATAAGCGATTTGCTCATTCGATTAGAGTCTACCCCTTTTTTGTAGCTTCTGTCAATAGCTGCCTGCTTCCTTCTCTTTTTCTCTTTTTATTATAAAGAAAGAACCGGACATCCTTCTGTCCGATAAAAATATTTTTTGTTCGAAATAGAGACCATTTTCAGTCTCTATTCTAGCACAGATTTCAGCTAAAATAAGGTAGACAAGTGTACAATCTTTAGAAGGTGAGTTTGTGGCAGAATCAAAAATTAAACGCGATGACCAAATCGACATCGGCAGCAACATCCGCCGGATTCGCCTTTCTCAAGGCATCAAGCAGATTGAGGTCATCCGGCAGCTACAGCTGCGCGGGTTCAACGTCACCAAGGAAACGATGGTAAAGTGGGAGCATGGAAAGAAACACTTTTCTGCCAGCCAGCTCAAAGCCATCAAGGAAATCCTCCACACAACTTACGATGAACTGATGCAATAAGGGCAGGTACCACAGTTGGTATCCTGCCCTTTTGTTTATCGGTCAAACAAGCCCTTGAACAGCCCGCAAATCCTTACGCCGATTGCACCCACCAACATTCCGACAATCGCTCCGCGAATCCCGGCAATCATCCCTCCGATTACACCGCCGGTTTCAAAGCCGTCGTCGATACAGTCCTTGAAAATATCGCCAAAGGAGCGGGCGATGGATTCGCTGTAATTTTCCTTTCCATCATCATCGGTCCACATACTCTCGTCCTCGTTGATGTTGTCTGCCAGCACAAGTACCTTTTCACCTTTGACCGCCCGAAGGATCTGAAGCAGCAGCTTATTCAGGTTGTAGGCTCTTCTCTGTTCCCCGTTTTCGTCTGTGTATCCCGCACAGTAATAGATGGGGTCAGTCTGTAAGCCGGTTGATTCCAAATTTGCCCTCCATCTGTTTGAGCAGCTCCAGTAGGCGCTGATGCTCCTGCGTAGAGCCTGCCATTTCCGAAAACTGTTCGCGAATCCGTTCAAAGATATTGTTTGTGTTCATAAAAGTCCCTCCTGAAAAGATGTCAGTGTTTTTCTCTGTCCCTTCAATATACCCCTTTAAGCGGACAACTGCATGTTCTTCTAAACTTTTTATTTGTAAATCCTCATCATTTTTATGACCTGTGCCCTTTTTTAAATCATCACAAGCTCAAGTACATCCCATTTATTCACACCCAAACCTTTGCCACAGCTGTTTTGTGCTACAAGAATTAAAAAACACAGAATCAAGGCAAAGCTAAAGGACTTGCCGCCTGCAATTCACAGACAGCAAGCCCTTTCGGCTGCTTGAACAATTTTTACTTCAAAATATTGTCCAACTTTTGGAGGTCACTTCAAATTCCCTGACCTCTCCTTTTATCCTATTTGCAGAATTTCTGTTTTCTCATTCCCTGTCCCCCGTTTTGTCAAAGCAGGTCTTCAGCTTCCCCAGCGCCTTCTTCTCAATGCGCGATACATAGCTCCTGGAAATATCCAATTTTTTTGCCACCTCCCGCTGTGGCAGCGGTCTGAGGTTGTACAAGCCATAGCGATAGGAAAGAATTTTTTGTTCCCGCGGCTCGAGGTTGGTTTCCAAAAAATGGTAAAGTTTTTGTGACTGGATACTCAAATCAATGCTTTCCACAATATTCTCGTCACTTTGTACAATGTCCATCAGAGTGATCGAATTTCCATCCTTATCCATGTCAATCGGGTCGTTGATGGAAACATCCTGCATCGTCTTTTTCTTTTGTCTGAAATACATCAGGATTTCATTTTCAATACATCTGCTTGCATAGGTCGCAAATTTTGTTCCCTTGCTGCTATTGAAGGTAGAAGCTGCTTTGATCAGCCCAATCGTTCCAATCGAAATCAAATCCTCCTGGTCACGGTAGCTGGCATAGTACTTCTTGATGATATGTGCTACCAGCCGCAGATTGTGCTCAATCAGCTCATTCTTTGCCTCTTCATTCCCTTGCTTGATTCGCCTAAGACACTCCTGCTCCTCCTCCTTGCTCAGCGGCTGCGGAAAACAACTGCTTCCGGTCACATGCAGTGCAAGATAAATCATGTTGCACAGGGCGCTCAGCACCATTGCAGTATACATCGTTCATCCCTCCAAAATCATTTGATAAAAAAGCTCTCCTTTCAAGATATGCCCAAAAGTTTGCTGATTTGTTTGTCCATTACATAAAATGTCAGCTTTTTGTCTGTTTGTGGTGAATCTTTCCTTCCTTCTTTCGGCACAATATCATTTTCTTGGCATCTTAGACCTTAAAGCGAACAGGCTAAAATTCAACATATTCAAAAATCCGAATTGCACCCATACCTCCTCGGCAAATACGAGTACAAAAGAACAGTGACCTGTAAAACAGGTCACTGTTCTTTTGCTTGTATAAAATACTATTTTAAAAAGTCGATTTCACCGTTTCCAGAATAAGCGGCGATACCGTCTATCCAATTCTATTAGAATCCACGCCCATACTGCGAGAAAAGATTTTCCCGTATACACATTGCTTTGCTTTATGAATGAAACTTTTGTATAGTTGAACATCCGTTTTTCACTATATCCCTTTTGGGATATTCCGAACTCTTTACGCGCAACCGTCCCGCTTCCCAATCCATTTCAGTCGGTCGATATGACTCAAGCTATATTCTGTTGCTTTGGAATATCCATACAAAAGCTCCAGTTTCCAACTCTTTGACCGTTCTTCTCCAAGGTACGCTGAGAAAACTCCTGGAATCCATTTTTTGCATAAAATTTGCGGTTGCCCTCGGTGTTGGTGATGAGGGTCAGTTCCTGTCCGCCCTGCTTTTGAACATAGGGAATGAGGCAATCCTGCAACATACCACTTCCCAAACCACAACCCTTCATCGAGTTATCCACTGCCAGAACTTCGAGATACCACGCGGATGGGTGTTTATGGTCACAATCTGCACGTGCATCCTCTGAAAAATGGAAAAAATCCAAAATTTTTGAAAGACCAACCGGATAAACCAGGCTCAAACCTCCGGCTTTTACATAATCCTCAACATCTGCCTTCTTTTTTGCAGGGTCTTGTATCAACGCCGCAGAAACAATCTCCCCATCTTTTACGCCAACAAAACATTTATTCTGCTGTGCATTGGCTTTGATATTGACCCGATGCAGCTTTTCCATATAAGTGTTGTAGCTTTCTTCATTTTTAAATGCGTTACGAAAAGCACAGTCAAAATAGGGATAATGTCCAAATGATTTGGCAGATAACTGGGCAATGCGATTAAAATCCTTTGTTCCCGCTTCACGATAATCAATCATAGAACCTTTTGACCTCCTTTATATGATGGATTATTTTATCCCATACTTTTGGATAAAGATAGACAGAACGGTGAACAGGCAAATAACTTTCGGAGAATTTTTTTCATGCAAATCAAACAAACTTCCGGCAGGGCACCAGCCGTCTATCTGCTCCATAAAAATAAACAGCCGGTTGGGAAGCTGTTGCGCTCCAGCCGGCTGTTTGTATGATAGATAGAATTGTTGTGTTCCCGGGTAGCTACTTACCAAAATTCATATTGGCATAGACCCGCTCCATTCGTTCGTCGGGGAAGCGTTCATCCACCATCTCCCAGAAGCTGTTGGAAGCAGGAACATCATGGACACGCTCGGACCAGCGGTAAACTGCGACCATCGAAACCACGCAGTTGACCACCAAGAAGGCAGCAACACACCAGGTTGCAATCTTGCCAAAGCGGTTGGGCAATTTTAAAATCCACTTTGCCATGCGCGGGTAGATGTCCTTAATCCAAAGTACACCCAGCACACCCCAGAAGCAGGAATAGAGCAGACAGATTCTGCCGTTCAGATTAAACGGCATCCGGCTGTAATCCCACGAGCGAGAACCCAGAATCAATTCCTGTCCCCAGGAGCAGACATATTCCACTACGCTGCCGACCAGCATTCCTCCCAGGAAGGAAAGCCAGCGCCCGCGATTTCGGAAACGGTACAGTGCAAGGGTCAAGGTCAACGCACCCACTCCGTACAACAGGTTAAACGGTCCGTATACTAAGCCCGCCCGGCTTTCCAGATAGCCGTGGCGCAGGATGCACCAGATGGATTCTACCACTACGCCTGCAAAGCTGCCCACAAAGCAAACCAGCATCAGTTTATAGCCGTTGATACCCTGCGCAAAATGCTTGCGCTGGCGCTCCTCCAGGTCGATGGTGCCGTTTGCCGGCGGGTTCAGGCGATACCACTTGCGGTCGCGGCTCTTCTGCATATCCCGAAAACGTGCGCTCAGCTCATCCTCCATCGCCATTGTGCGCTGATGCGCCTGCTTGAGGTCATTATTGACCTCCTTTAAGCTGTCGATCTCCTTTTGAATCTTCTGGTCCAGATGAGCATTTTCCCCATTTTCCTTTGGCTCCTCTGCCAGTGTCCGATAGCTTTTTTCCAGCTCCTTTTCAGCTTCTTCCACCGCAGAAAGCAGTTGTGTGGTTTCTTCCTTCAGCTTCTGCTGTGCGCCGCTGTTTGTATCCTTCTGTTTTTCGTTCATCGCTCTGCCTCCTCTTGTATGATTCCCTATTCTTCTTTGCTCCTTGCTCCCTCACCAAGCTGCGGATGTTCCGCAAGATTTTCCAGCATCCGCTCTGCCACCTCTGCCACCTGCCGAAACTCCTCTCCCGAGATTCCCTGCGCTACCTCACTGATAAAATAGCTTTGTGCGACACGCAGTCGTTTGACCAGCTCCTGCGCCTTCTCCGTCAGATGAAGGTGATAGATTCGGTTATCCTGTTCATCCTTTTGGGAGCAGATATAGCCGGCTTCCCGCAGGCTTTCCAGACTTTTGCTCACCATCCCCGCCGAAAGCTGGGAATACTGTGCGATGGCATGTGCGGTATCCTCGTCTGGAAAATTGTAGAGGTAAAGGACACACAGCATCTCACTCATCTTGATGCCCAGAGGAGCAACCGCCTGATAGCAGTATTTTCGATATGCTTTTTGCAGCTGGTTAAAAGCGCCCAGCACATCCTTCATCCAAAACCTCTCCTTTGCTTGACTCTCCTGTTTTCCAGGAAAATAGTTGAATTTTAAACTATTTATCTTTATGATAGAAAAATATGCGCCATCTGTCAAGGCATCTCCAGCTATTTTACATTTCATTCACAGTTGTCATTCCAGTGCCACGGCTGCTAGCTTTTATAAAAGAAAACAGCCCTTGTATCCCCAGTACCAAAATGTACCTTCCATACAAAAGCTGTTTTATCCATTATTTTCTATTTTTCCCTTCCAGCAGGTCGTACAACGGCTGCGGGGCCTCGGCGTCCAGACCCACCATCGGCAGGTCGATGCCCTCCTCCTGCATCATCTGCGACAGCACCTCCATCAGTACACCACGTTCCGGCACACAGCGGACATCCCGGAGTAGCTGTGGTAGGTCGTCGTGACTGGAAAACTCCCCTCCCCATGGAGCAGAGCAGGTGAATTTGACCCCGCAGCTCGGGCTTCCATTGATACCGACCACGCCCAGCACCTGAAACTTTTCCTGCTCACGCGGCTGAAGGTAGCCCTTCATCTGCTGGATAATCGGCTGTAAAATTTTTCGGCAGTGGTCGCGAAAGAAAGGATTGTCAAACTGTTCCTTGACATGACCCCAACGGCTTGCGCCATAGAGGGTAAATTCCGGGCAGGGCAGCTGAATCAACTGGATGCCTTGGTCGACGACCCGGTGCAAAAATTCCCTGCGCAGTTTTTCCTCCTGCTCTCCCTCCTGTGCCGAACGCTGCACCTTGGCAGCGGTATTCAGCGCACAATGACTAACGAATACAATCTTCTGCTGTTCCATTGTAAGCTCCTTTTTATCGTCTTGTCTCTGCAAATGTTTTTCTTCCTTTATTATAATCATCCGCCTTTGCAAAATCAACCGCTTTATTATTCCAAATTGTATAAACAGCTATCAGTTTTCCTATTTTTAAATTTCCACCGGTAATCTCCTGTTATTTCCCGGGAAAAAATCCCTCTCTCCGAAAAAAGAGAGAGGGATTTTCAGCCTCATTATTTGCCCTGTGCTGCCAGAATTTCTTTTACCTCGTCCACGGTGTATCCGTCTGCTTTGGTTTCCCAGTTCTTCATTCTGGAACCGCTGAATTCAGCATGGACATTATAACGGGTCAAGCACCAGCCAACATTGTAGTAGCATGGGAGCATATGTGCTTTTTCCAAAGTGTAGGCTTCTGCATCTGCAAATGCTTCATATCGAGCATCCATGTCCTTGGTGATTTTATCTGCTTCCTCTACCATCTTGGTATAGGTGCGGTAAGAATCCAGCAGTTCTTTGGTCACATCGTTTTCTTCCACTTTATTGATATTGGAGTAAGAATCTGCATACCAAGCGTTATCGTTGCCGATAACAGTCGAATCCAGATAGCCCTTCGGGTCATTGTAGTCGGTACTCCAACCGCTGATAATAAAGGAGTGGAGTCTTGGCTCGCGAACCTCTTTACCCAAGCTGGAGATGTAGGTCTTAATGTTGAATTTTACATAGTCGCTGCCCAAGCAGTTTTCAAAGCTGTTCTGTAAAACAAGAGTATTGTCCAGTTTGGTCTGGTCAGAACCAGCGATGTAGTAGTCGATTTCGACCGGGAAGGTCACGCCCAAGGCGCTCAGCTCTTCCATTGCTTGTTTCTTATACTCGGCTGCCTTCTCTGGATCATATCTTCTTGGTGTTTCGCCGTTCGATTCGGGCAGCTGCAAACGCTCTTCTACCAGGTCAACATAGTCGGTACCGTCCGAGGTGCGCACCAGATTGCGACAGGTAAAAGCGTTGTTTTCACACTGGAGCGGTTCCAGTGCATTAAATCTTCCAAAAAATCCGGTCAAATCCAAACCATAGTAGATGGATTTTCTGAACGCTTCGTTTGCAATCGCAGTATTCCAGTTGGTATCCACCGTACCATCTTCCTTGTTCTTTGCATAGTTCCAATGCATCTGATAAGAACTGCTGCTTGGTTTGTCCGGTACCATATACTTGTAGAACTCATGGTTCTGGTTCTCGCTGATGGTCTTGATCATACTTTCGGTCAGTTTGACGTAATCCACTTCGCCTGCCTGATACAGCTGATAGGCGGTATCCCAAGACTCGACCATGCGATGGGTCGCAGTATCGAAACGTACCGAATCCGCATCCCAATATTTCGGGTTCTTAGTGAAAATCTTTTCATTTCCTTGGATGTAGGAAGTCAGAGTATATGCACCGTTATACCACATATTTTCGTTGTTCATTCCATTGACACCGTCTACACCCAGCTCGTCAACCAAAGCCTGTGACAGAGGATAGACACAGGTGGAGGTTGCTACACCCTCAAAATATGGCTTTTCGGAGATACAATGGAAAACGATATTATTTTTGTCGACAACCTCCATTCCAACTGTTTCGCGGAATTTGGAGCCTTCGCCTGCATTCAGTGCCTGTGCTTCTTCTTTGGACAATTCCTTAGTGTACTCATAATATTCCTCTGCGCCCTTGATCATTCCCATCGCCAGAGAGGTGTTGATCGACTCGTTCTTGTGGAAGTTGAGGACCCATTCCAAGCCGGTGGCAAAGTCTTCTGCTGTGCAGTCCGCTTTTTCGTTGGCGTTGACGTCCACCCACTTGACCCCATCACGCAGATGGAATTTCCAGGTCAGACCCCCATCCTCAGTTCCCCACTCGTCTGCGATTCCCGCAACAATTTCACCGCGGCTATTGGAGGTCAACAAGCCGTCCCACAGGTTTACCAGCACTCTCGAATCTTCCGTTCGTTGGCTGTGCAGGAAGTTGAAGGTTTCAATCTCTTCCGTCGAAATTACAGGAATAACAACCTCTTTGAGTTCATGCTTTGTTTCCTCTCCCGCCTGCTGCTCTTGCGTCTGTTCCTGCTGCTGTTCTGCTTTTTCCGCCGTAGATTCTTCGGGTGTTTTGGTTTCTGTGGAGGTGCCGCCACAACCGCTCAGTACCATCATAGCCGCCAGACCCAGTGCCAGCACCTTTGTAAACTGCTTGCTCATACTTCTCCTCCTTTGGTGAAAACCTTAGCCGATACCAGTTTTTCCTTTATTTATCAAAGACAAATATTTTACCTTCCTTTTATTTTGAAAGTAAACACTTGAATTGATTGACCCTAGAATATCAGATAAACGCAGTATTGTCAATCATAAATAAAAGTTTTTCTCATATATATTTAATTTTTATTTATATTGATTCAATCCATTCTATCTCTTTTGGATTATATCACCAATTTCTTTTAGCGATGTAAAACAGTTTTAATTGTAAAAAAATGGCAAAATTTCATTAAATCCTGCTATCTTATACATTTTTACCCAATAATTGATTATATATCAAACTATTTTGCTATTAAATTAATTTTGAATAAACCAGCAAAAGACAAAAAAAGTGCAGCCTGCCAAATAAAAGGACAAGCTGCACTTTTTTAAATCATTCCCCTGCCTTTTAGCATCCCCAGCACAACGCAGACCACAATGCCCACTGCGCAGGCTGCAATCAGATAATCCAGATAGCGCACCGGAACCTTTCGAAAGCTGTCATAGACACGTTCCTTCCCGGTCATCTGCTCTAGGCGCTCCTCCTTCTTCTTTAGCTCTGCTTCCCGTTGGGCAAGCTGCTGCTCTCGCTCACGCAGCCATTGCTCCTGCTGCGAAAGAGGGTTTATTTCCTCGGAAATTTCCTTTTTTTCTTCATCCATTGTAACAAACTCCTTCTGCGAAAGAAAACAACACGGAAAAATCGTGTGGATTTCTCCGTGTTGTTATAAGAATCGAACAGCGATTACTTCTTAGCCAAATATTTGCGCAGGTCCAGAGCAACTGCGACGATAATAACAAGACCCTGTACGATGTAAGTGTACGCCGGGTCCACACCCAGGAACTGCAAGCAAATCTTCAGAATTTCAAATACCAGTACACCAATCAGTACGCCACTGACCTTACCGACACCACCGTTGGTGGATACGCCGCCGATGGTACAAGCTGCGATTGCTTCCAGTTCATAACCGAAACCGGTAGCAGTAGAAGCGCCGCCTGCTTTTGCGCCCAGCAGGAAGCCGCCCAGAGCGTACAGGATAGCAGCCAGAACATAGATGCGGATGAGGGTGGCAGGAACGTTGACACCTGCTACCTGTGCTGCGTTTTCGTTTCCGCCGATTGCATACATATATTTGCCATGACGGGTCTTATTGTAGAGAACCCACATAAATACGCCGACCACAACTGCAAACAGTGCCAGGAAAGGAATTGCCCAGATAGGATTCATCTGGTACAGTCCAGGAATCGGAATTTCGCCGCTTGCTACTCTGGCGTAGCTCTGTTTATAGCCGCCCATTGGCTGGTTATTGGTGATAACACTGCACAGACCGTATACGATGGTCTGCATACCCAGGGTAGCGATGAACGGAGGAACCTTCAGGAAAGCAATAACGCAGCCGCTGACAGCACCAAAGACTGCACAAATCAGCAGAACGGCAATCAGACCACCGAACACCGGGATGTCCGGCAACCACGGGAGCATACGACCTGCATAGTTAACATCCTGCAACAGCATAGCGGACAGACAAGCGGACAGACCTACCATACGTCCGGCAGACAGGTCGGTACCTTTTGTAATCAGACAGCCCGAAACACCACAAGCGATGATGAATCGAGGAGAAACGTTGATCAGCAGGTTTTTAAAGTTTCTCAATGTAAAAAAGTTTTCTGTAAAAAGACCGACAAAAATTGCAAGAAGCAGAATCAGAATAATAATTGCGTTGTTGGACAAAAAGTTTCCTACACTTTTTGCGGTGATTGGTTTACCTTTGGATTGCACTTGTACCATAGTCATTTCCTCCTTATTCAAACTGTGTAGCCAGTTCCATGATATTCTCCTGGTTTGCTTTATCACCGTCGATAAAGCCGGTAACGCGACCGTCGCACATAACCATAATGCGGTCGGACATACCAATCAGTTCGCCCATCTCGGAAGAAATCATGATAATCGACTTGCCCTGTCTGGCAAGCTCTTCGATAATGCAGTAAATCTCATACTTTGCGCCGACGTCGATACCGCGGGTCGGCTCATCCAGAATAAAGACATCCGGGTCATTGGCAAGCCAGCGGCTGATCAAAACCTTCTGCTGGTTACCGCCGGACAGCGACTGAATCAACGTCTTTGAGGAAGGTGTCTTGATGGAAAGCTTTGCAACGTTGTCCTGCACCAGCTTTTCAACCTTCTTGTCGTCCAACAGGATACCGCCAATCAAATACTTATCCAGCGATGCGATGGAGACGTTGTCGGCAATGGAAAGCACGCCCAAAATACCGGTCGCTCTGCGATCCTCGGTCAGCATCGCAATGCCTCTCTTGATAGCGTCTGCCGGCTGATTGATGTTGATTTCCTGACCGGCATAGCGCACATGACCCTTTTGGTGTCTGCGCAAGCCGAACAGACCTTCCATCAGTTCGGTACGCTGCGCACCTACCAGACCTGCTACGCCGAGAATCTCTCCCTTGCGCACATTGAAGCTGACATTGCGGAAGCTCTTGGGGTTGATGGAAGTAAAATCCTCGACCTCAAAAATGACCTCGCCGGGTTTGTTCTCTCTCTTCGGATAGAGGTTGGTCAGCTCACGACCTACCATCTTGGTGATGATGAAATCGATGTTCAGGTCCTTTGCAGCCCAAGTTCCGATGTACTGACCATCTCGCATGATGGTAACTTCATCAGAGATACGAAGGATTTCATCCATCTTATGGCTGATATATACAATCGCAACGCCCTTGCTGCGCAGTTCGTCTACAATCGTAAACAGTGCTTCTACCTCTGCCGCGGTCAGCGACGAGGTCGGCTCATCCAAAATCAAAACCTTACAGTCAGCGGAAACAGCCTTTGCAATTTCAACCAGCTGCATCTGCGAAACGCTCAGTGTACCCAGCTTTGCTTTTGGGTCAAAGTCCAGATGTACCTCTTTAAGCACCCTTGCGGCATCCTCATACATCTTGTTGTGGTCGATGACCTTGAGCGGTCCAAAGTTTTTAGTAGGATAACGCCCTACATAAATGTTTTCACCGATGCTGCGCTCAGGAATCGGCTGTAATTCCTGATGTACCATTGCGATTCCTTTATGCAGCGCATCCAGAGGGTTTAAAATTTTGATTTTTTCCCCTTCGTAATAAATCTCGCCTTCATCCATGTGATAAATGCCGAACATACATTTCATCAGAGTGGACTTACCTGCGCCGTTTTCTCCCATCAGTGCATGGACCGTACCCGGACGCAGTTTCAACTGCGCATGGTCCAGCGCCTTTACACCCGGAAAAGTCTTGACAACATCGCGCATTTCCAAACGATATTCAGACAATTCACTTGCCCCCTTCTCTGCTTGCTCCGCTGTGTTCTGCTGCTTTCAGAAACAGGTGCCGCCTTCGGAATTTGACCTATACCCGCTTCTGAAATCAGCCGAAACAGCGTTGTAATTCATCCGCCTGTGCGGAAAATTCGCCTTCTATTGCGTGCAATTTCACCATATCTTTAAAAAAAGGGTGTGTGTGCGTTCAACGCACACGCACCCTGAGTGACTAAACGTGCTTATTTGATAAACTCGCTTGCGTTTTCTGGGGTAACCTTTACGTAGTCAACATAGATGGACTGTTCGCCTTCAGCAAAGGTCTTGCCGCCGAGCAGGTCTTCCATGCTTGCTACTGCCTGGCTTGCCTGGCTCTGTGCATCGTTGAGAACGGTACCGGTCAGGTTGCCGTTTACAACTTCGTTCAGAGCAGCGTCCAGAGCGTCAACACCTACCAGGTAGATGTCTTTGTTAACGGTGCGTCCAGCAGCCTGGATAGCCTGCAGAGCGCCGATTGCCATGTCATCGTTGTTGCAGAATACAACTTCGATTTGATCGCCGAATTTTGCAAGGTCGTTCTGTGCGATTTCCTGACCTTTGTTGCGGTCCCAGTCACCACGCTGCAGGTCGAGTTCTTCCACTTCCATGCCTGCATCCTTCAGAGCTTTTACAGAGTACTCGGTACGCAGCTGAGCATCGATGTTCTCCGGGTCGCCCTGAATCATGATGTAAGAAACTTTGCCGTCGCCGTTGATGTCTCCCTTGTTCTCGGTTTCCAGAATGATTTCGCCCTGGAAGGTACCGGACTGTGCAGCATCACAACCAACGTAAACCAGCTTGTTGTATGCAGCCATCTGTTCTGCGGTTGGCTCACGGTTGATCAGTACGGTTGGAACATCAGCCTGCTGAACTGCAGCGATGATGGTGTCTGCTGCGGAGGTCATAACAGGGTTGATGATCAGAGCGTCAACACCCTGGGTGATGAAGGTGTTTACCTGCTCGGTCTGTTTTGCCTGGTCGTTGTTGCCGTCAACAACGGTTACTTCGTAGCCTTTTCCCTCAAGCATTGCCTGAAGAGCGTTACGGTAGGTGGTCATAAAGGCATCGTCGAATTTGTAGATGCAAACGCCTACTTTACCGCCAGCCGGTACTTCTGCTTCGACTTTCTTAGCGTCTTCGCCGGCTTTGTCCTCAGCTTTTTTCTCCTCGGTAGCTGCAGGCTCGGTAGTTTCGGTTTTGCTCTCTTCTGCTGCTGGCTGTTTTTCGCCGCCGCAAGCTGCCATAGACAGTGCCAAGCATCCTGCCAACATCAGTGCAAGAATCTTTTTCATTGGAAATCTCTCCTTTTGTTGTGCCGCAGTACCAACGACGGACCGTTCTTTTTAAACGACGGACCTTCCGGCTTTTGTGGAAAAGTCCGCTAAACCTTATCCGAACAAACGGTTTCCAGGTGCTGTACTGCGATTTTAATCCTCATAAGAACCTGTCGGAATCTTATAAGGTCTGAAAAAATGATAGCATCATTTCGGCTAATTGTCAATAAAAAAGTCTATTTAAATGGGTTTTTTATCGATTTTCAATAATAGTTGTAGGCTTTCACAAAAACAACAGATACGATTTGTTTGTTTTACCGCTTGAAATCCATATTGATTTATCCCCCAGACAGGTCTTTGTTTATTTGCAACTTAAATTGTTGAATATTTTAAACAATTTGCCCGAATGCTTTGTCTTGAGCACACAACAGCTGCTTGTTTGGCAACATTGGCTTCCCTCTTCTTTTATTTACTTTAGTCTGCTAATGTATTATCAGAATGTCAAATAATTTCATTCTTTCTTTGTCAATATTCACTGGCATTTTGTACATATAATCAGAGAAGTATTTTAAAAAATTGTAGAATTTTCTCATGGAATCCACCTTTCTATTTGACAGCGTACCCTTTGTCTGTTATCTTGATATTAAAGGGTCTGCTGCACAGACATCCGGTCAAACGGACACCGGTACAGCAGAAGAAAAAACTGTTTTTATTTTTGAGAAAAGGGTGAATGTAACATGAATTTGAATCCATCTACCATCCATGAAGTTGTCATCGACGGTCACAGCCTGACCATCGAAACCTTTCTTGCCGTTGCACGTTTTGGCGCAAAGGTAAGCGTTTCCGAGCAGGCTCTGGCTCAGATGCAGCGTTCCCGTGAGCTGGCAGAAAAAATTGCCAGCGAAAAACGTGTTGCTTACGGCATCACCACCGGCTTTGGTGATTTTGCCCGCGTCGCTGTTCCCGAAGAGATGTCCAACACCCTGTCCACCAACCTCATCCTCAGCCACTGCACCGCTACCGGTGACCCTTATTCCGAAGAGGTTGTCCGCGGTATGATGCTGCTGCGTGCCAACGCTTTGTGCGGCGGTGTGTCCGGCGTTCGTCCTCTGCTGGTGCAGATGATGGTGGATATGCTCAATAAGGGTGTCATTCCTGTCGTTCCGCAGAAAGGCTCTCTGGGTGCTTCCGGCGACCTGGCTCCTCTGGCACATATGACCCTGCCGATGCTGGGCAAAGGCAGAGCCGTTTACCAGGGTGTTGAGATGGATGGAGCCGAAGCAATGGCAAAAGCAGGCATCCAGCCGGTTGAAACACTGGTTTACAAGGAAGGTCTGGGCATGACCAACGGCACCTGCGCCATGACCTCGGTCGGTACCCTGGCATGGTACGACAGCTTCTGTGCCGCTCAGCTGGCAGACGTCATCGGTTCGATGACCCTCGAAGCCCTGACCGGTCTGCTCAACGCTTACGACGAGCGTGTTCATCTGGTGCGCGGACACAAAGGTCAGCTGCAGGTTGCCAAAAACTTCCGCCTGCTCACCGAAGGCTCCGAAATCCTTTCCAACTGCCAGAACGACCGCGTGCAGGATGCTTACTCGCTGCGCTGCATCCCACAGGTACACGGCGCTATCCGCGATGCACTGGACTATGTCAAAGATAAAATCGAAATTGAGCTTAACGCAGTCACCGACAACCCGCTGCTCTTCCCGGATGACGAAGCGGTTATCTCCGGCGGCAACTTCCACGGCGAACCGATGGCATTGGCATTTGACTTTATGGGCATTGCCTGCTCGGAAATCGCAGACATCTCCGAACGCCGCACCGAGCGCATGGTCAACGCAGCTCTTTCCAACGGTCTGACCCCATTCCTGACCACCGAGGGCGGCGTCAACTCCGGTTACATGATTGTGCAGTACTCGGCAGCTTCGATGGTTTCGGAGAACAAGGTGCTGGCACATCCGGCTTCGGTCGACTCCATCCCATCCTCTGCAAACCAGGAAGACATGGTTTCGATGGGTACCACCGCTGCCAGAAAATCCGGCTGGATCGTTCAGAACACCCTGTCTGTCCTCGCTGACGAGCTGTTGACCGCCTGCCAGGCAATCGACATCCGCCGCAGACTCAACACCCACGGTCAGGGCATTTCTCCGGTTCATCAGAAGGTATTCGACCGCGTCAGAAAGGACATCGCCTTCTATGAAACCGACCGCGAGCTGTGGCAGGACATCCAGGCTGCTGAAAAGCTGGTCCGCAGCGGAGAACTGCTGGAAATCGTACACGAAACTGTTGCCGACTTCGAATAGCAGGCTGAGCCTGCACCCATTTCGCCTACGGCGGCGGGTTGAACCCGCGGACGTTTCGCGTTATCAGTTGGGTGTAAGTACTCAGCTTAATCCGCTCGCGCTGGTCGCTTAAAAGCAACACCAAAGTTTTACTCAATTTTTTTCAAAAAATTGTGGGTTTCCAAAGGGCAAAGCCCTTGGCGCTCACCGCAGTGGGCGGAACTTTATCGTTCAAGCGCTCTTTGGAGAGTTTGAGAACCTTTCTGCAAGAGGAAAGGTTCTCAACATCCTGAGCTTGCACCCTGTTCGCCTACGGCGCAAGGACGGGTAGTAAGAGAAAAAATAAAAGTTTTCGTCCACCTTTTGCAGGCTGAGCTTGCACCCGTTTCGCGTTGTCAGTTGGGCACAAGCCCGCAGCTTGACGCTCGCGCGCAGCTCGAGAGCCCTCCGGTCTCTCTCGTTCGAGCAAACCGCAACTTTCTCATATTAGGCTGAACCTGCACCCATCCCCTATCGTAATTCATTCTTTTTAATCTTATTTATAAGATATTTAGGAGGTTTTCTTTATGTCCTATAAACCTGAAGAAGCCATGATGATCAAACTTGATTATGAGCTTCCAGAATATCCTGCCTTTGAAGAAGGCATCCGCCGCGCTCCCAGAAGAGAATCCCATCTGAGCAAATCCGACAAAGCGCTGGCAATCAAAAACGCACTGCGCTACATCCATCCTGACCACCATCAGCAGATGGCAAAGGAATTTGCACAGGAGCTGGAGGAGCACGGCAGAATCTATGGCTACCGCTTCCGCCCGGCAGGAAAGCTGCACGGCAAACCAATCGACGAGTACAAAGGCAACTGCATCGAAGGCAAGGCTTTCCAGGTCATGATCGACAACAACCTGGACTTTGACGTTGCCCTGTATCCATACGAGCTGACCACCTACGGTGAAACCGGTCAGGTCTGCCAGAACTGGATGCAGTACCGTCTGATCAAAAAATATCTCGAGGTGCTCACCGATGACCAGACGCTGGTCGTTGAATCCGGTCACCCGCTGGGTCTGTTTAAATCCCACAAGACCTCCCCGCGTGTTATCATCACCAACGGTCTGATGATTGGTATGTTCGATAACCAGGAAGCCTTCAACCGCGCTGCTGCTCTGGGTGTTGCCAACTACGGTCAGATGACCGCCGGCGGCTGGATGTACATCGGTCCACAGGGCATCGTACACGGCACCTTCAACACTCTGCTCAACGCAGGTCGTCTGGTGCTGGGTATCCCGAAGGAAGGCAACCTGGCAGGCAAACTGTATGTTACCTCCGGCTTGGGCGGAATGTCCGGCGCACAGGGCAAAGCGGCTGACATCGCAGGCGCTGCCTCCATCATTGCTGAGGTGGACATCTCCCGTATCATGACCCGATACACTCAGGGTTGGGTAGACAAATACACCGACAGCCTCGAGCAGGCTTTGGAATGGGCGCTCCAGGCACAGAAAGCCGGCGAACCATGCGCTGTCGCTTACCACGGCAACATCGTTGACCTGCTGGAATTCCTGCTGGAAAAGAACATCCATGTCGACCTGCTTTCCGACCAGACCTCCTGCCACGTTCCATACGACGGCGGCTACTGCCCACAGGGTCTGACCTTTGAACAGCGCACCGAGATGCTGGACAAAGACCCTGAGCACTTTAAAGAGCTGGTCAACAAGACCCTGCGCCACCACTATGAGCTGATCTGCAAGATGCACGAGCAGGGCACCTACTTCTTCGACTACGGCAACAGCTTCCTCAAAGCGGTCTATGATGCCGGCGTACCGGAAATCTGCAAAAACGGTCACGACGAGGTGGACGGCTTTATCTTCCCATCCTACGTTGAGGACATCCTCGGTCCATGCCTGTTCGACTACGGCTACGGTCCGTTCCGCTGGTGCTGTCTGTCCGGCAAACCGGAAGATCTGGATGCTACCGACGCTGCTGCGATGGAGTGCATCGACCCGAACGCACGCTATCAGGACCGCGACAACTGGATTTGGGTCCGCGATGCCAAAAAGAACAAACTGGTTGTCGGTACCCAGTGCCGCATCCTGTATCAGGACGCTTACGGCAGAACCAAGATTGCTCTTAAATTTAACGAAATGGTCCGCCAGGGCAAGATCGGTCCGGTCATGCTCGGTCGTGACCACCACGATACCTCCGGCACCGACTCCACCTTCCGTGAAACCTCCAACATCAAGGACGGTTCGAACATCATGGCAGATATGGCAGTTCAGTGCTTCGCAGGCAACTGTGCCCGCGGCATGAGCCTGGTCGCTCTGCACAACGGCGGCGGTACCGGCATCGGCAAAGCAGTCAACGGCGGCTTTGGCATGGTGCTTGACGGCTCTGCGCGTGTCGACGAAATCCTCAAGGTTTCGATGATCTGGGACGTTATGAGCGGCGTTGCCCGTCGTTCCTGGGCAAGAAACGAGCACTCGATTGAAACCTGCGTCGAGTTTAACCAGTCTCATCCGGGTCAGTACCACGTTACCCTGCCTTACATCGCTGACGATGCCATCGTAAACGAGGCTGTCGAGCAGATGGGCAAATAGCAGGCTGAGCCTGCACCCTGTTTCGCGTTATCAGTTGGGTGTAAGTACTCAGCTTAATCTACTCGCGCTGGTCGCTTAAAAGCAAAACCAAAGTTTTACTCAATTTTTTTCAAAAAATTGTGGGTTTCCAAAGGGCAAAGCCCTTGGCGCTCACCGCAGTGGGCGAAACCTTATCGTTTAAGCACTCTTTGGAGAGCTTGAGAACCTTTCTGCAAGTGGAAAGGTTCTCAACAGGCTCAGCTTGTGCTGAGCCTGCACCCTGTTTCGCGTTATCAGTTGGGTGTAAGTACTCAACTTAATCCGCTCGCGCCGGTCGCTTGAAAGCAAAACAAAAATTGTGGGTTTCCAAAGAGCAAAGACATTTCGCTCGTTGCGACGAGCGCCCAAAGGCTCTGCCTTTGGAATCCGCCACCTTTTGAAAAAGGTGTACAAAAACTCCCTCATTTTTATAAAAGGAGATTGATTACTATGGCAAGAATCATCGAATGTGTACCAAACTGCTCCGAGGGCAGAGACAAAGAAATTATCGAATACATCGCAGACGCTGTCCGCAGCGTGCCGGGTGTCGCTTTGATGGACTACTCCTCCGATGAAAACCACAACCGCAGCGTTTACACCATCGTCGGTGACCCGGACCAGATGGGCGAGGCTGCATTCCGCTTTGCAAAAGCCTGTGTGGAAAAAATCGACATGACCAAACATCACGGCGAACATCCGCGTATGGGCGCTGTCGACGTAATCCCGTTCACTCCTGTTAAGGACGTTTCGATGGAAGAATGTATCGAGCTGTCCAAAAAGGTTGCACAGCGCATCTGGGAAGAACTGAAAATGCCGGTTACCCTGTACGAAGAGTCGGCTTCTGCTCCGCACCGCCGCAACCTGGCTGCCATCCGCAAGGGTCAGTTTGAAGGTATGCCGGAAAAATTGCAGGACCCCAAATGGTATCCTGACTACGGCAACCACGAAATCCACCCAACTGCCGGTATCGTAGCAGTCGGCGCACGCTTCCCACTGGTTGCCTTCAACATCAACCTCTCCACCTCCGACGTCGAGATTGCAAACAAGATTGCAAAGACCATCCGTGAGTCCTCCGGCGGTATGAGATGGGTAAAATCCATCGGCGTTATGCTCGAAGAGCGCAACACTGCACAGGTTTCTATCAACATGACCAACTACACCAAGACCCCAATCTACCGCGTATATGAAACCGTCCGCTTCGAGGCTGCCCGCTACGGCGTACAGATCATCGGCTCCGAGCTGATTGGCATCGTTCCGATGGATGCGCTGACCGAAACTGCCGAATACTACCTCAAGCTGGAAAACTTTGATAAAGACAACCAGATCATGGAAAAACACCTGCTGTAAGGCAGCGTGATTTCTAAGGAGGTATCTTGATGGCTTCCCTTCTTATCAAAAATATTGGTATGCTGGCGACCGCCTGCGGCGACCGGGCAAAATCCGGCAAGGCACAGGGCGAAATCCTGACTTTGCAAAACGCCTATGTTCTGGTGCAGGACGAGCAGATTTTGGAAATCGGACAGGGTGAACCGACAATCGACCCTGCGTGTGAGGTCATCGACGCACAGGGCAAACTGGTCACCGCCGGTCTGGTGGATGCACACACCCATCTGGTGTTCGGCGGCTGGCGCGAAAATGAACTTGCCCTTAAACTGCACGGTGTCCCCTATCTGGACATCCTGGCGCAGGGCGGCGGCATACTGTCCACCGTGCGCAGCACACGCGCTGCCAGCGAGGACGAACTGTTTGACAAAACTGCCAAAGCACTGGACACCATGCTCTCGCTGGGCACTACCACCTGTGAAGCAAAAAGCGGCTACGGGCTGGACTTTGAAAATGAGTGTAAACAGCTCAACGTTACCCGGCGGCTTAACCAGTCGCAGCCGGTGGAGCTGGTATCCACCTTCATGGCGGCGCACGCGCTGCCGGAAGAGTACAAAAACGACCGCGAGGGCTATCTGTCGCTTGTCATCGACCGGATGCTCCCCTATGTTGCCGAGCATCAGCTTGCCGAATACTGCGACGTGTTCTGTGAAACCGGTGTCTTTACACCGGAGGAATCCCGCCGCATCCTGACAGCAGCACAGAAGCTGGGTCTGGGAGCCAAAATCCACGCCGACGAGATCGACCCCATCGGCGGCTCGCAGCTTGCCGGCGAAATCGGTGCAGTTTCTGCCGAGCATCTCATCGTTTGTCCGCAGGAAGGCATCCAATCCATGGCAAAGGGCGGCACCATCGCCTGCCTGCTGCCTGCGACCTCCTTCTATCTGGGAGCGACCTTTGCTCCTGCCCGACAGATGGTTGAAGCCGGTGTACCGGTGGCAGTCGCCAGTGACTTCAACCCCGGCTCCACACCGAACCTTTCGCTGCAGCTGGCAATGAACATCGCCTGCTACCGCTATCGTCTGACTCCCGAGGAGGTCCTCACCGCTGCCACCCTCAATGCCGCAGCCGCAATCGGCAAAGCAGAACAGGTCGGCACCCTGGAGCCCGGCAAACAGGCAGACCTGCTCATCTGGGATGCGGACAATCTCAACTTCATCTTCTACCGTTATGGCAACAATCTGGTCAAAACGGTCATCAAAAAAGGCAAGGTCGTCAAACACAACTAACCTCTGTGCAGGGCATCTGACACAGATTGCTCAAAATTGAAAGGATGGATTTCCCATGAAACTGACCGATATGCAGGTTAAGGAATTTATCAACGTTCTGGCATCCGATGCACCCGCTCCCGGCGGCGGCTCCGCTTCTGCTCTGGCAGGCGCGATGGGTGTCGGTCTGGCAAAAATGGTCGCTTCGCTGACCCTGGGCAAGGCAAAATATGCCGAGCATCAGGAAACCGTACAGCAGATTCACGACCGCGCCAATGAGCTGGTCAGCCAGCTGACCGCAGGCATCGACCGCGACACCGAAGCTTTTGACGGCGTTTCCGCTGTATTCGCTATGCCAAAGAACACCGACGAAGAAAAAGCTGCCCGCAAGGAAGCCATGCAGAAGGCGCTGAAGGAAGCGACTCTGGTTCCTTATTCGATCATGGAGCTGTGCCTGGAATCGCTGAAGGTGACCGAGATGGGTCTGGGATGCACCAACACCAACGCTGCCAGCGATTTGGGCGTTGCCTCCCTCAACCTGAAATCCGCCGTACAGGGCGCATGGCTCAACGTGCTCATCAACCTGGGCGGCATCCGTGACGAAGCTTTTGTCAAC
>ULTL01029012.1_pt1 | contig 23374 bp, 15 predicted proteins | sample 1957531 | NCBI WGS metagenome assembly ULTL01 (sample SAMEA4835732, study PRJEB28245) | human gut metagenome | biome: gut microbiome; material: fecal sample | place: Denmark | collected 2008 | reverse complement strand
GATATGCGGTTTGGTTCTTTCAAACTTCTGTTTTGCCATTTTATTTTCCTCCTAAAAAGGTGTTAAAAGTTAAATTTATTTGTTTATTTTTTCCAATAAGTTGTCAGGCAGCTTTTCGAAGTGGTCCATCTGCATTACATATACTCCGCGTCCCTGAGTCTTTGATCTCAGGTCTGTGGCGTATCCGAACATCTCCGACAGAGGTACCATGCCCCTTACGGCAACGGCTCCCATGTTCATGTCGGTGCCTTCGATCCTTCCTCTCCTTGAGGAAATATCGCCGATGACATCGCCCATATATTCTTCCGGTACAGTTACCTCTACCTTGAATATAGGTTCCAGGAGTACAGGTTTTGCTTTCTTTACGGCTTCTCTGAAGGCCATGGAAGCAGCGATCTTGAATGCCATTTCCGATGAGTCTACTTCGTGATAAGAACCGTCGTAAAGCTCAACGCCCACATCTACAACCTGATATCCGGCAATCGGGCCGTTTTCCATAGCTTCTTTGATACCTTCCTCGATCTTAGGGATGTATTCCTTAGGAATAGCTCCTCCCACGATGGAGTTCTTGAACTCGAAGCCGGAACCTGGGTCTCTCGGATAGATCCTGATCTTTACATGACCATACTGTCCGCGTCCACCGGACTGCTTGGCATACTTGTGATCCACATCTGCCGTGGTGGTGATTGTCTCTTTGTAGGAAACCTGCGGTTTGCCCACATTGGCCTCAACCTTGTACTCACGGAGCAGCCTGTCTACTATGATTTCAAGATGAAGTTCTCCCATTCCTGCGATTATGGTCTGTCCGGTATCGGCGTTGGTGTAGGTCTTGAAAGTAGGGTCTTCCTCAGCCAGCTTGGCCAGGGCGATGCCCATCTTTTCCTGACCTGCCTTGGTCTTAGGCTCGATGGCGATCTCGATCACAGGATCAGGGAATTCCATGGATTCCAGTATGATCTCATGTTTTTCATCACAGAGGGTATCTCCTGTGGTGGTATCTTTGAGACCTACGGCTGCAGCTATGTCGCCGGCATAAACTTCCTGGATCTCCTCTCTCTTGTTGGCGTGCATCTGGAGGATCCTTCCGATCCTTTCTTTCTTGCCTTTAGTTGAGTTATATACATAGGATCCGGACTGGAGTGTTCCGGAATATACTCTGAAAAATGCCAGCTTGCCTACGAACGGGTCAGCCATGATCTTGAAAGCCAGGGCCGAAAACGGTTCTGTATCGCTTGTATGGCGCACATCGTCCTCTCCTGTCTCAGGATTTACTCCCTTGATCGGCGGGATGTCCAGCGGAGACGGCATATAATCTACGATACCGTCAAGCAGCATCTGAACGCCCTTGTTCCTGTATGCGCTTCCACACATCATAGGGATCATCCGTCCTGCAATGGTCTCTTTTCTGATAACGGATTTGATCTCCTTGGTGGTCAGTTCTTCGCCTTCGAGGAATTTCATCATCAGTTCCTCGTCAGTCTCTGCAACTGATTCAACCAGTTTCTCTCTCCATTCGTCTGCAAGGTCCTGCATTTCGGCCGGAATATCGGTTATGTCGAATTCCTTACCCAGCTCGTCCTTGTAAATCTCTGCCTTCATCTCTACTAGGTCGATAATTCCAACGAAACTATCTTCAGCTCCAATAGGCAACTGGATAGGTACTGCATTGGCCTTGAGTCTTTCCTTGACCATGTTCACAACTCTGAAGAAGTCGGCACCCATGATGTCCATCTTGTTTACAAAGACCATCCTCGGTACACCATACTTTTCAGCCTGTCTCCATACGGTCTCAGACTGCGGCTCAACGCCTCCCTTGGCACAGAGTACAGTTACTGCGCCGTCCAGGACTCTCAGGGACCTCTCTACCTCAACGGTAAAGTCAACATGTCCCGGAGTATCTATGATATTGATTCTTGTGTCCTTCCATTGTGCTGTAGTAGCGGCAGAGGTTATAGTGATACCACGCTCCTGTTCCTGCTCCATCCAGTCCATGGTGGCAGCGCCTTCGTGGGTTTCTCCCAGCTTGTGGGTCCTGCCTGTGTAGAACAGTATTCTTTCAGTCGTAGTGGTTTTGCCCGCATCTATGTGGGCCATTATACCAATGTTTCTCGTTCTTTCCAGTGGGAACTTTCTTGGCATACACATCCTCCTTTCTGCCGTATTGAGCGCCCAACAAAGGCGCTCGTTTTGTCGTGTTGCGCTTATATCATAAGGCCAAAATCGCGCAGGAAAAATCGTTTGTGGCTAAGTGAGCTCATCGCTGAGGCGCGGAGTGTACATCCGGTACATGAGCACCGCAAGCGATGAAGCGAACAACGCCACAGGCGATTTTAACAAGCGATTTACCAGCGGAAATGAGCAAACGCCCTGTTGGCTTCCGCCATCTTATGAGTATCTTCTTTTCTTTTTACTGAAGCGCCGGTGTTGTTCGCAGCGTCCATCAGTTCTTTGGCGAGCCTTTCTTCCATGGTCCTTTCGCCTCTGGCTCTTGTAAATTTGGTGAGCCATCTGAGGCCTAAGGTCTGTCTTCTTTCAGGCCTTACTTCTACAGGAACCTGATAGTTGGCTCCGCCGATTCTTTTGGCTTTTACTTCCAGTACAGGCATGATGTTGTTCAATGCCTTTTCAAATACTTCCAGGGGTTCTTCGCCAGTCTGCTCTTTGATCCTGTCAAAGGCGCCGTAAACTATGGCCTGGGCTGTACCCTTTTTTCCGTCCAGCATTATGCTGTTTATCAGCTTTGCTACAGCAACGCTGCCGTAAACAGGATCCGGAAGTATATCTCTTTTTGGTATATTACCTTTTCTTGACACTTCTCTTCCCTCCTTGCTGACCGTTTCGAGTCTGTCTTATCTAGTACGAAACGATCCGCACAATATCATATTTAATTGCGCTTTCTCTTCACCTTTGCCGGTATTGTCCGCAGGGCCTGAGCCAAACCGCCTCCATATCCGGAAAAGATTACTCTGCCGGCTGTGCAATCAGGCAGCCGCCAGTGTCTTTGGGGGTACTCGACGGTACTCATATGACCGCCGTGAGCGCCTTGATATATCGTGAGAATATAAAGGAGCTCTACTTAATTTCCCAAAACCAATAGTCTTATTTCTTTTTAGGCCTCTTGGCGCCGTATTTTGAACGGGCTTTGAGCCTGTTGGCAACGCCGGCTGTGTCGAGAGTTCCTCTGATGATGTGATATCTTACACCTGGGAGGTCTTTTACCCTGCCGCCTCTGATGAGAACAACGCTGTGTTCCTGCAGATTGTGGCCTATGCCAGGAATATAAGCTGTCACTTCAATACCGTTGGTCAGACGAACCCTGGCAACTTTTCTCAGAGCTGAGTTAGGCTTTTTAGGAGTAACAGTCTTTACAGATGTGCAAACGCCTCTTTTCTGAGGTGAATGGGTATCTGTTGCTACTCTCTTGAGTGAGTTCATGCCCTTGTTCAGCGCAGGAGCAGTTGACTTCTTAACAGAGCTTGTTCTGCCTTCCCGTACTAATTGATTGATAGTAGGCATCCTTTTTCTCCTTTCTTCTGAATTATATTATTTCAAGCCGAACCGGACCGGACATCCTGTCCGCCCCGGTTAAGCCCAAAACCAAATTTTATTTTATCACGAACCGATATCTAATGTCAATCTAATTCGATGATATCAGGTGTTTCAGGTTCATTGGCCGCAGATGCCTCCACTACGGAGTCATCTGCCTGATGATCCTCGTAAAGAGGATCCTCGCTGGCAGCAGTCATGGCCGCCAGTTCCTGTTCGCGCTCAAAATTTTCCATGATCTCAGCGTTCACGCCGTAATCGATTTCGATATTCTTGTAGCGCTTCATTCCTGTTCCGGCAGGTATCAGCTTACCTATCATGATGTTTTCTTTAAGACCGGTGAGCCTGTCATTCTTGCCCTTGATGGCGGCATCTGTCAGTACCCTTGTGGTCTCCTGGAATGACGCTGCTGACAGGAATGAACTGGTTGCCAGGGAAGCCTTGGTGATGCCCAGCAGAATCCTGTTGGCTGAACAAGGCTGGCCGCCTTCTTCCTCTGCCTTTGCATTGGCCTCCTCGATCTCGTATTTGCCGTAAAGACCTCCAGGGAGCAGGTCAGTGTCTCCCGCATCGTCTATCTTGTACTTTGAAAGCATCTGGCTTACGATGACCTCAATGTGCTTATCGTTGATATCAACACCCTGCTGTTTGTAAACTCGCTGCACTTCCTTGAGCAGATACTGGTAAACACCCTCTACTCCGTTGAGCCTGAGTATATCGTGAGGGTTCAGCGGACCTCTTGTTATCTGTCCTCCGGCGAACACCTTATCGCCCTCTTTGACATTGAGCCTTGCTCCGTACGGGATCACATAGGTCCTGTCGCCATCCTCGCCTCTGACGATGACTTCTGTCTTGTTATCTTTGCGTCCCTCGATGGAGATGACCTCTCCGTCAGCTTCGCAGATCTCGGCGATACCTTTAGGTTTTCTGGCCTCAAACAGTTCCTCAACCCTCGGAAGACCCTGGGTGATGTCTCCTCCGGCAACTCCTCCGGTATGGAATGTTCTCATGGTCAGCTGTGTACCCGGTTCTCCGATGGACTGGGCGGCGGTTATGCCGACAGCTTCACCGATGTTGACTTCTTCACCGGTAGCAAGATTGCGGCCGTAACATTTGGCGCATATCCCGGTCCTGGAGTGACAGGTCATTACTGAACGGATAGCTACGCTTTCGATTCCGCAGGCTTCGATCCTTTCCGCAGCAGCTTCGAGGATCTCCTCGTTCTGTTCAACTATCACCTCTCCGGTATCCGGATCGGTGATATCCACGAGGGCTGTCCTGCCCACGATCCTCTGCTTCAGAGGTTCGATAACCTCTTTTCCATCGGTAAATGCTCTTACCTCAACACCCTCGTCAGTACCGCAGTCGTATTCTCTTACGATAACGCTGTGAGATACATCGACCAGTCTCCTTGTCAGGTAACCTGAGTCAGCGGTACGCAGGGCCGTATCGGCCAGACCTTTTCTTGCTCCGTTGGAAGAAATGAAGTATTCCAGTATGGACAGGCCTTCACGGAAGTTGGACTTGATAGGGATTTCCACCGTACGTCCGGTAGCGTTGGCCATCAGGCCTCTCATGCCGCTTACCTGTCTTATCTGGTTCTTGCTACCTCTGGCTCCTGAGTTGGCCATGATGAACAGGTTGTTGAGGGTTCCCAGGGAATCCATCAGCACATCTGCCACATCATCGGTAGCTTTATTCCAGACTTCGATGATCTTTTCATACCGCTCCTGCTTGGACATAAGGCCCATGCGGTATGCCTTTTCGTACTTGTCGACCATTGCATCGGCTTCGGCGATGATGGTCTCTTTTTCTTTAGGGATCTCCATATCGCTGATACTGATGGTAACGGCGCCCTTGGTGGAGTATTTGTATCCCATGGATTTTATATAGTCGAGCATTATCACAGTGCCGGTGTTGCCGTGCTTACGGTAGCACTTGTCTATGATAAGTCCCAGTTTTTTCTTGTCGCAGAGGAAGTCTACCTCAAGGCTGTACGGGTCTGCTTCTCTGTCTACAAAGCCCAGATCCTGAGGTATGCCCTGGTTGAAGATGAATCTTCCTACATTGGATTCTACCAGTTTGCCCGGATCGTCTTTGTCTTTATACATCCTTACCTTGACTTTGGCATGGATGCCTACTACTCCTGTCTGGTACGCCATGAGCATTTCGTCCAGGTCGGTAAATACCTTTCCGTCACCTTTTTCTGCGTATGAGTTTCTCTCCTCAACACCCGGATGGGTAAGATAGTAGCTTCCCAGTATCATGTCCTGAGTAGGAGTGGTTATAGGTGAACCGTCCTTAGGAGCAAGGATGTTGTTGATGGAAAGCATGAGGAACCTGGCCTCAGCCTGCGCTTCTACAGAAAGCGGTACATGAACGGCCATCTGGTCTCCATCGAAGTCGGCGTTGAAAGCGGTACATACCAGCGGGTGCAGCTTGATGGCCTTGCCCTCTACCAGTACCGGCTCGAAAGCCTGGATACCCAGCCTGTGCAGGGTCGGCGCACGGTTGAGCATTACCGGGTGCTCTTTGATGACACCTTCCAGTACATCCCATACTTCCGGTCTTACCTTTTCGACCATCCTCTTGGCGCTCTTGATGTTGTGAGCATAACCCTGCTCCACCAGCTCTTTCATGATGAAAGGCTTGAACAGTTCCAGGGCCATCTTCTTAGGCAGTCCACACTGATAGAACTTGAATTCCGGCCCTACTACGATAACGGAACGGCCTGAATAGTCGACACGCTTGCCCAGCAGGTTCTGTCTGAATCTTCCCTGCTTACCTTTGAGCATGTCTGACAGGGATTTGAGCGGTCTGGAGCCAGGGCCGGTAACGGCTCTGCCCCTTCTGCCGTTGTCTATGAGGGAGTCTACTGCTTCCTGCAGCATCCTCTTTTCGTTCCTTACTATGATGTCAGGCGCGCCAAGCTCAAGGAGTCTGTTGAGCCTGTTGTTCCTGTTGATCACTCTCCTGTACAGGTCGTTCAGGTCGGAGGTGGCGAACCTGCCGCCGTCCAGCTGTACCATAGGCCTGATGTCAGGCGGGATAACCGGGATAACATCCAGGATCATCCACTCAGGTCTGTTGCCTGAGAGTCTCAGGGCTTCGATCACCTCAAGGCGCCTGACGATCCTGACTTTTTTCTGTCCGGTGGCACCTTTGAGCTTGCTTCTCAGTTCCTGCGAAAGCTGGTCAAGATCTATGTCGCAAAGCAGCTTCTTGATGGCTTCTGCTCCCATGCCTGCCTTGAACCTGTCGCCATACTGATCCTTTTTTTCTCTATACTGCTGTTCAGTAAGGATTTCTTTATATACAAGGTCAGTGTCCCCCGGATCGGTAACGATGTATGCGGCAAAGTACAGGACTTTCTCCAGGTTTCTCGGAGTGATATCAAGGCAGAGCCCCATCCTTGACGGGATTCCCTTAAAATACCAGATGTGAGATACAGGAGCGGCCAGCTTGATGTGGCCCATCCTCTCTCTTCTTACTTTTGCCTTTGTTACTTCTACGCCGCACCGGTCGCAGACGATCCCCTTATATCTGATCCTCTTGTATTTTCCGCAGTGGCATTCCCAGTCCTTCATAGGGCCGAATATCCTCTCGCAGAAAAGGCCGTCTCTCTCAGGCTTGAGAGTTCTGTAGTTGATGGTCTCCGGCTTGGTTACTTCTCCGTGTGACCATTCCAGGATCTTTTCCGGTGACGCCAGGCTTATCTGTATTGACTCAAAATTGTTCAGTTCGTATTCGTTATTATTGTTATTCAAGGAGTACCTCCCCTTTCTTCAATTACTCACTCTTGAAATCATCGTCAAAGTCGAAGTCGGACGGCTCTTCGTCGAATCCGTAGTCATCGTCTTCATCGTCGGCGTCCTCCTCAGTAAAGCCATCGTTTAAAAGATTTTCGTCATCACCTATCTCATTTTCAGCATCCATTATGCCGCTTATGGTAGGCACATCGTCATCATATTCCGAGGCTTCTTTGATCTGGATCTCTTCATCGTTTTCTGAAAGGACTTTGACATCAAGTCCCAGCGCCTGCATTTCTTTTATCAATACCTTGAAGGATTCCGGTATTCCCGGAGTAGGTATATTTTCTCCCTTGACTATAGCTTCATATGTCTTTACCCTTCCGACTATGTCGTCAGACTTGACTGTCAGGATCTCCTGAAGGGTATAGGCTGCGCCGTAAGCTTCAAGGGCCCATACTTCCATCTCGCCGAAACGCTGTCCGCCGAACTGGGCCTTTCCGCCGAGAGGCTGCTGTGTCACCAGCGAATACGGACCGGTGCTCCTTGCATGTATCTTGTCATCTACCAGGTGGTGCAGTTTGAGCATATACATGTATCCTACGGTAACAGGATTGTCGAAAGGTTCTCCCGTTCTGCCGTCCCTGAGCTGGAGCTTTCCGGTCTCCGGATAGCCGCACTCTTTGAGAAGGCCGATTATATCATTCTCTTTGGCGCCGTCAAATACCGGGGTTGAAATATACCAGCCTTTTTTCTTGGCGGCAAGACCCAGGTGTACTTCCAGTACCTGTCCTACATTCATTCGGGAAGGTACGCCCAGAGGGTTGAGCATTACCTGGAGCGGCTGTCCGTTATCCAGGAAAGGCATGTCTTCTTCAGGCAATATCCTGGAGATAACACCCTTGTTTCCGTGGCGTCCTGCCATCTTGTCTCCTACATTGATCTTTCTCTTGGTGGCAATGTAGCATCTTACCAGTTTGTTCACACCCGGCGGCAGTTCATCACCGTTTTCGCGGCAGAAGATCTTTATATCTACGACGATCCCGGTCTCTCCGTGAGGCACTCTCAATGAGGTATCTCTCACCTCTCTTGCCTTTTCGCCGAATATGGCTCTCAGGAGCCGTTCTTCGGCGGTAAGTTCAGTTTCTCCTTTTGGGGTGACTTTTCCTACCAATATATCTGATGAGTTGACTTCGGCGCCTATCCTGACTATACCTTCTTCGTCAAGATCTTTGAGGGCGTCCTCGCCGACATTCGGTATATCTCTTGTTATTTCTTCAGGTCCCAGTTTGGTATCTCTGGCTTCTGCTTCGTATTCCACAATATGCAGGGAAGTCAGTACATCGTCCATGAGGAGCCTCTCGTTGAGGATGATGGCATCCTCGTAGTTATAGCCTTCCCATGTCATGAATCCTATGAGCAGATTCTTGCCCAGAGCTATCTCACCGAGGTCTGTGGAAGGTCCGTCTGCAATGACTTCTCCTTCTTCAACATGCTCGCCGTGGCTTACGATAGGTCTCTGGTTGATGCATGTTCCCTGGTTGGATCTTTTGAACTTCAGAAGTTTATATGAATCGGTCTTGTTGTCTTCGTCTCTTCTGATCACGATGTTTTCAGCGTCAACAAACTCAACAGTACCGCTGTTTTTTGCAAGGATCACAACACCGGAATCTCTGGCGGCCTTGTACTCCATTCCTGTTCCCACTATTGGGGCTTCGCTCACCAGCAGAGGCACTGCCTGTCTCTGCATGTTGGATCCCATCAGGGCACGGTTGGCGTCGTCGTTTTCCAGGAACGGTATCATAGCTGTGGCCACGGATACTACCTGCTTAGGGGATACATCCATGTAGTCGATCTCTTCTCTCGGCATGAGGGCGATCTCTCCGTGTTCGCCTCTTGAAGCAACCTTGGAGTTGATGAAATGGCCTTCACTGTCCAGCGGTTCGTTGGCCTGAGCGATTATCATCATTTCTTCTTCATCGGCTGTCAGATAGTGTATCTCATCGGTTACACGGTGAGTTTCCTTGTCTACTACTCTGTATGGTGTCTCGATGAACCCGTATTCATTGACTATGCCGTAGGTTGTCAGGGAACCGATAAGTCCGATGTTCGGACCTTCCGGTGTCTCTATAGGACACATCCTGCCGTAGTGGGACTGGTGGACATCCCGGACTTCAAATCCGGCCCTTTCCCTGGAAAGACCTCCCGGTCCAAGGGCAGACAGTCTTCTCTTATGAGTCAGCTCTGCCAGCGGGTTGTTCTGGTCCATAAACTGGGAAAGCTGCGAACTTCCAAAGAACTCCTTGATGGCTGCGGTTACCGGCCTGATGTTCATCAGGGCCTGCGGAGTAGTCACATCTATATCCTGAATGGTCATTCTTTCTTTGACCACTCTCTCCATCCTGGCAAGGCCTATCCGGAACTGGTTCTGGAGCAGTTCTCCTACAGTCCTTAACCTTCTGTTGCCCAGATGGTCTATGTCGTCTATATCTCCGATTCCGTAGTTGAGGTTCAGGATATAGCTGATCGAGGCTATTATATCTTCTATGATGATGTGTTTAGGTGAAAGGTCGTGCTTTCTCTCCTTGAGCTTTGTTCTGATCTCATCGTCAGTCTGGCAGCTATCGAGGATTTCCCTCAGCACAGGATAAAAAGCCTTGTCTGCCAGCTTCAGTTCTGAAATGTCAAAGTTTACATAGCTCTGGAGATCTACGAAATTGTTTCCGATTATTTTGGTCACCACATCTTCTTTGTCTTTGTCGAGACCATATGCGTAAACATAGCGCACTCCGGCATTTTCTATTTCCATGGCAAGATCACGACCGATCTTCTGGCCTTTTTCAGCCATTATCTCGCCCGTTTCCGGATTGATAACATCTTCTGCTACAGTCACGCCGTTTATTCTGTTAGAGATGCCAAGTTTTTTGTTGTATTTGTATCTGCCTACTTTGGCCAGATCATAACGCTTAGGGTCGAAGAACAGAGAGTTGAGCAGCGCCCTTGCGCTTTCCACCGTTGGAGGCTCAGTCGGTCTGAGTTTCCGGTAAATTTCCTTCAGACCTTCTTCGTAATTGGAAGCTGTGTCCTTTTCAAGGGTCTTTTTCAGTCTCACATCTTCTCCGAAGATTTCCAGGATCTCCTGGTCGCTCCCGAATCCCAGCGCTCTCATCAGTGTGGTCACAGGCTGCTTTCTGGTACGGTCAACTCTGACGGAGATTATCTCGTTGGAGTCTGTTTCGTATTCGAGCCATGCTCCTCTGTTGGGGATTATGGTCGTCGAGAACAGCTTGTTGTTTGACTTGTCATAGGTCACATCATAATATGGTCCCGGCGAACGGACAAGCTGAGTAACTACAACTCGCTCCGCACCGTTATATATAAATGTACCTTTTTCGGTCATCAGCGGGAAATCCCCCATAAAGACTTCCTGCTCTTTGACCTCTCCTGTTTCTTTGTTGATGAGTCTGACTTTTACCTTAAGCGGAGCAGCGTATGTCACATCTCTTTCCTTACATTCTTCCTGTTCGTATTTGGGAGAGTCTGTAATGGCGTAGTCGATGAATTCCAAAACCAGGTTGTCTGCGTAATCCTTGATGGGGGAAATGTCCTCGAACACTTCTCTCAAACCTTCTTCGATGAACCATTTATATGAGTCGGTCTGGATCTGAATAAGGTTCGGCATTTCGCAGACTTCGTTGATCTTAGCGAAGGTCATACGTTCTTTCCTGCCTACTTTTATAGGTCTTGGCATCTTTATCACTCCTTATATTCTTAACAAATTACTTTGTATGGCAGTCTAATATTATATTACATTGGCGTCAAATAATCAAGCAAAATCTGCTGTGTTTTTGGAATTTTTTTGCTGACCTTTTTGGCGGCGGCCAGGCCTACAGGCGGACAGTGAGGACGGCATCAGGGATGGAAAGGGTACTGCCTGGTTCGCATAAGCAGCGGTGACTTTGGCTCGCGGCGGTGGCTTTGGCTCGCGGCGGATTTCCACCGAAATTGGTTTTTTTGAGCTTTTCAGGGGGACTCATACCCCCTGAAAAACTTTTTTCGGTAAAATAAGGGGGAACATTTTGGGAAGTAAAGCAGGGTCTGGGCGCCATTTTGACAACTTTAGTTGTCATTTTTCGTTTTTTCTGCGGCTGAAGTTCCCCCTAAATTGCAAAAAGACACCATATCAGGTGGAAGTCATCCCCCTATTGTTCGTTTTCCTTGTTATTCAGGGGGAGCGGCTCCACCTGTAATGGAAATATTCCTCTGTTTGGGTGGACTCGTACCTACATTTTCCAATACATCGCCAGATAGTTTTTCAGAAGCATACACATAACAAAGTGGAAACAAAAAAAGGATACCGATCTTCAATACGAGATTATTTCCGGAAAGAAAAGTTTTTTACAATAGCCGGGCAAGCTGCATCATGATCTGCAAGCTGCATCATGATCTGCTGGTCCGGCAGACACCGGCAAAGACTACCGGCTGTCCGTTCTGCCGGCAATGGACCTGACAGTCATGATCATATCCTGATGTTCTATTTCTTCAGGGCAAAATTTCATTAGCTGAAATACAGCCTGCATTATAGGACCTGTAAAAAATGTACCTATTATAGTGCCTATACCCACAGGTCCGCCGAGAGACCATCCCAGGGCCAGCACTGCCGCCATTATCATCACGCTGACGATACCGATGGGGACCCTTGATATCCGTCTGCTCAGTCCCACAAGAAGCGCGTCCCTCGGACCGCAACACAGAGACATCTTCATATATATGTACTGGCCGAAGCCTATCACTGTCAGTCCGGCAATCATCACCGCCACACCGGCGATCATGCTTTTCTGTTCCGGAACGAGCCCAAGGGCTGTACAAAGGTCCACAACCTTTCCGACCAGCACGGCGTCCAGCAGAGTCCCTATCCCTATCTTTTCCTTCATCAGCATATCTAAGGCGATCACAGCGAAAGAAGTGGCAACAGACACATTTCCGTATTTGAAACCGAAGGTTTCTTCCATACCCAGATAAAAACAATCCCAGGGTGCGACCCCGATATTTGCCTGTATGGTCATATATGTTCCTATTCCGCAAAAGACCAGCCCCAATGCCGCAGTGCCGCTGCGCACTGCGATCTGCAATGGGGCTGTATTTTTCTTTGAGCCCTGTTTTTTATATTCCACTTCATCCTCCACCGTTTTTTCCGTGTCTTAGCATTCATATGCCATGCTGCATTCAGGTTTGTGCCGGCTGCGGGTTTTCGATCACTTCACCGCGGAAAAATACATATCTTGGTCTGTTCCTCATAACATAAATATCTTCATCGGGGTTTCCTTCAATTACGACCAGTTCTGCATTCTTACCCGCTTTGACCGTCCCCTTGCAGTCATCCATTCCGGCGATCTCTGCGCTGTACCTGGTAGCCTGCAGCAGTATATCCTTGTATGCGAAGTCATACCAGTCAGTCCTTGCTATAAACTCCAGCCCCGGATCGCGGACAAATCCGGAATAGTCAACATCAGAACCGAACCCCATTTTGAGACCTGCTTTATATGCATTGTTCACACAGGTCCTTTCAATCTCCTCATACATGGTACTCTTTTCGGCTGCCCCCTCACGCAGACATTCCCTGTCATAAATGGATGCCATGCTGACTGCACCCGTCGGTACCATAAAACAGCTGTCTGTGTCCTTGAACATTTGGATCGCCTCATCGTCTATGAAGCAGCAATGCTCTATGGTCCTCAGCCCGCAGCGGATCCCCAGCTTGATTCCGTCTGCCCCGTGAGCATGACCCATGACATAAGAGTTCTTCATCTCAGCCACCTGCACCAGTGCCCTGAGTTCTTCTTCCGTTACGATCGTCTGCCCCGGATCTCCGCTTTCATTGAGGAACGCACCGGTTATCATAACCTTTATGATATCGTTACCTGCTTCAAACTGCTTTCTGGCCGCTTTCCGGAATTCATCGGGACCATCGGCAACAGCGTACAGAGTCTTGTACTCGTCATTGCCGTTTTCCGTAGGAGTTATGATCTGGCCGGAGGAAATAATGTCAGGCGTGTTGATTATCCCTTTTCTGCGTGCGGCCATAAGCCCCCTTGTCACATTGTCACGGCATCCGGCATCTCTGATGGTGGTATATCCCTGGCGAAGGTATTCCCTGCTGAAAGCGTATGTATCAAAGACTGTCTCAACCGTACTTTTGTTATCTATCAGCAGCAGATTCAGCCCCGAAAGATACAGATGTGCATGCAGATCAAAAAAACCCGGCAGCAAAGTATTCCCTGCAACATCTATTATACGGCCGTTAAAGTTCTTTATCTCTCCCGGTTCAGTTATGCTGAGTATCTTTTCCTCATCTATGACCACATCAGCCTTCTGCTTGTCATAACCTTCGGTCAGTTCCGGGATCAGCCTGCAATTTTTAAGTAATATCATTCCCGCACCTCACATGTTTTATTTTATAAGCATATATCATAATCAAAAAAGGCGCAATAGCATGCGGGACAAATATATCAGCATGCGGGACAAATATATCAGCATACGGCAGAAAATCTTGCAGCCTCGTATGGCCTCAGCATATGCCGGATATCTTATATATAAATATGTAAGAAAAAAAGATCTTTATGTCTAAAAAGTACATTTCCAGTCAGAAAATATCCTTTCCCCGCCGTCTGCAATCCATACTTTTTCCCGGCCTAAATGCCTGCCGCCTGAGTCACCTTTTGTAAAGTTTTTAATAAGAATCGCCTTTTTTCAATGTTTACAGGGTTTTTAAAATCTTTTGTGATTTTACATAGATTTTACAAAAGGGTGATAACAAATCTTACCTGCCGGCGATATCATTTATCTGTAATCAAATTTAGAAAAAAAGAAAAAATAATTTAATAAGGAGAGTTGCAGAAATGAAAAAGACAAAGAAATTTATCGCCCTCGGACTTGTAGCTATCATGTCCCTGGCTATGTTCACCGGATGCTCCAACAGCGACGGCGGAGATGCCGCAGGCGGAGACTTTGATACTTCCAGCGAGATCGGCGTTCTGACCCGTGAAGATGGTTCCGGAACAAGAAGCGCATTTATCGAACTGTTTGGTATCGAGCAGGAAGATGAAAACGGCGAGACTGTAGACATGACCACCACAAGCGCAGCCACCACTAACTCAACTTCAGTAATGATGACAACTGTTGCCGGAGACCTTTACTCCATCGGATACATATCCCTTGGTTCTCTGAACGACACAGTTAAGGCCATCCAGATCGACGGAGTTGACGCTACTGCCGAAAATGTTGAAAACGGAACTTACCCAGTATCCCGTCCGTTCAACATCGCTTACAAGGAAGGCTCACTGAGTGAAGTTGCTCAGGACTTTGTAAACTACATCATGAGCGCTGACGGCCAGGCTGTTATCGAAGAAGAAGGATACATCCCTGTATCTGATGCAGAAGCTTACACTGCCAGCGGACTTACCGGCGAAGTTGTCCTTCACGGATCCAGCTCAGTAACTCCGGTCATGGAAAAACTTGCTGAAAGCTACATGGCCCTCAACGAAGGCGTTACAGTAACTGTACAACAGAGCGATTCTTCAACAGGCATGACTGACGCCATCGAAGGAACCTGCGACATAGGTATGGCTTCAAGAGCAGTTAAAGACGAAGAACTTTCACAGGGTCTGACATCCACTACAATAGCTATGGACGGTATCGCAGTGATCGTTAACAACGACAGCCCTGTTACCGGTCTGACTACTGAACAGGTAAGAGACATCTTCACCGGAGCTCTTACAGTATGGAGCGATGTAATCAGCGAATAATCCTGAGTGATAAATGTAGATTCAAAGGTTACGGCCATCGCCGTAACCTTTGTTATATGAGGAGTGTTTCTAATGAAGAATGCTAAAGAAACGATAATGAAATTTGTATTCCTGCTGGCTGCCACCGTTTCCATAGCGGCAGTTATCCTCATATGCGTATTTCTCTTTGCCAGCGGCGTTCCCGCCATCAGGGAAATAGGCGTATTTAACTTCCTCTTTGGCACTACATGGCGGCCGGCTAACGATCTGTACGGAATACTTCCTATGATCGTAGGCTCCATATATGTAACAGCCGGAGCCCTTGTCATAGGAGTACCGATAGGAGTGCTTACAGCCATATTCATGGCAAGATTCTGTCCCAAGTGGCTTTACAAGATAATGAAGCCTGCCGTGAACCTTATGGCAGGGATACCTTCAGTAGTATACGGTTTCTTCGGTCTGGTGGTCCTGGTACCTTACATAAGGGATACCTTCGGCGGCCGCGGGCTGAGCGTCCTGACAGCTTCAATACTGCTGGGGCTGATGATCCTGCCTACCATAATAAGCATGTCCGAATCTTCTCTTCGGGCCGTTCCTCAGAGCTATTACGAAGGCGGCCTGGCACTTGGGGCCTCACATGAAAGAAGTGTGTTTTTTACCGTCGTTCCGGCAGCTAAAAGCGGTATCTTCGCCAGCATTATCCTTGGCGTCGGCCGTGCGATAGGCGAGACCATGGCCGTTATCATGGTAGCCGGAAATCAGACAGTCATTCCGGAAAAAATAACAGACGGAGTCAGGACTCTGACCACCAACATAGTTATGGAAATGGGATATTCCACGGGCCTGCACCGGGAGGCGCTGATCGCCACCGCGGTCGTACTGTTCGTGTTCATACTTATAATAAATCTTGCTTTCTCACTGTTGAAGAGGAGGAGTTAGCATATGAAACCGATCAATGTAACAACTTTTAAAGATAAATGGAACGCTTACAAACACGATCCCAAGTCTCTGATAATGTTCCTGCTTGTATGCCTGGCCGCATTTATCACCCTGGCAGCCCTGGCATTTGTGATCGTATATATATTGATAATGGGCATACCAAATCTGACCCCTGAACTGTTTGCATGGGAATATAACAGCGACAATGTTTCCCTGATGCCCGCCCTTATCAACACCCTTTATATGACGGCTCTTTCCCTGCTGTTTGCAGTGCCTATCGGCATCTTTTCAGCAGTATATCTCAATGAATACGCCAAGAGAGGCAACAAACTGGTAGGGATCGTCCGTATAACCACAGAGACTCTTTCGGGAATACCTTCTATAGTCTATGGCCTGTTCGGTTCTCTGTTCTTCGTCAGATCTCTCCATCTGGATCTTTCACTGCTTTCCGGAGCGCTGACTCTGAGCATAATGATCCTGCCGCTTATAATGAGATCCACCGAAGAAGCTCTTATCGCAGTACCGGACAGCTACAGAGAAGGAAGCTTCGGTCTTGGCGCAGGCAAGCTGAGGACAGTTTTCCGCATCGTACTGCCAAGCGCTGTGCCTGGAATACTCTCCGGTATCATCCTTGGCATAGGCCGTATAGTCGGAGAGTCAGCCGCTCTCATATACACTGCCGGAACCGTTGCTAAGGTTGCGACCAGCGTGCTGGATTCCACAAGGACATTGTCCGTACACATGTATGTGATATCAGGAGAAGGCCTGTATATAGATCAGGCATATGCTACAGCGGTAATTCTTCTTGTAGTAGTTATAATCATCAACGGGCTGTCAAGTCTCGTGGCGAAAAAGATAGGAGGAGAAAATAACAATGGATAAACTCACTGTAGAAAACCTCGACCTCTATTATGATAACTTTCAAGCGTTGAAAAATATAAACCTCAAGATGCAGGCCAACGAGATCACGGCTTTCATCGGCCCTTCCGGCTGCGGAAAGTCCACTCTGATAAAGAGTCTCAACAGGATGAACGACCTTGTGGAAGGCTGCAAGATCACCGGCAGCATAAAGCTGGACGGCGAAGATATATACGGCCGCAATATGGACATCAACATGCTCCGCAAACGGGTGGGAATGGTATTTCAGAAGCCAAACCCATTCCCGATGAGCGTATATGACAATATCGCATACGGTCCAAGGACCCACGGTATCAAATCCAAAGCCAAGCTGGATGACATAGTGGAGCGTTCTCTCAGAGACGCAGCCATATGGGATGAGGCCAAAGACAGACTGAAGAAATCAGCTCTCGGTATGTCCGGCGGTCAGCAGCAGAGGCTTTGCATAGCCAGAGCGCTGGCAGTTCAGCCGGAAGTTCTCCTGATGGACGAACCTACCAGCGCCCTTGACCCGATCTCAACGGCAAAGATAGAAGACCTTGCTATCGAGCTGAAAAAGCAATATACTATAGTCATAGTCACTCACAATATGCAGCAGGCCGTGCGTATTTCCGACAAGACCGCATTTTTCCTGCTGGGTGAGATGGTAGAGTTCGCCCCTACGGAAGAGATGTTCTCCATGCCAAAGGATAAGCGGACAGAAGATTATATCACAGGGAGGTTTGGATGATATGATGAGATTTAAGTTTGATGAACAGCTGGCGCGTCTCAATGAAGAGCTGATCACCATGGGTTCACTTTGCGAAAAGGCCATAGCCACATCTGCAAAGGCTCTCACCACAGGAGATTTTGCCCTTGCAGAAGATGTTCCTGATATAGAAGCACAGATCAATCAAAAGGAAAGGGATATCGAATCTCTCTGTCTCAAACTTTTGCTCCAGCAGCAGCCTGTTGCCAGAGACCTGAGGACCATCTCCTCTGCCCTTAAGATGATAACCGATATGGAGAGGATCGGAGACCAGTCGGCAGATATAGCCGAGATCATTTCCACCGCCCACATATCAGCTCTTGACGATACACTCAACATAGGCGATATGGCCGATGCCGCCATCAAGATGGTAACAGACAGCATAGACGCCTTTGTAAAAAAAGACATCGCCATCGCCAGGTCTGTAATAGAATATGACGATGTGGTTGACGGATATTTTGACAAGATCAAATTCATGCTCATAAATCTGTTCAGCCAGCCGGAAAGCGACGGCGAGTACGCTCTGGATCTGCTCATGATAACCAAATATTTTGAAAGGATCGGAGACCATGCGGTAAATATCGCTAATTGGGTCCTGTTCTCAATAACAGGTAACAGAGAAAAGGAGGCGTAAAATGATATTTTGCGTTGAAGACGACAGCAGCATACGCGACCTTATGATATATACTCTCAGCTCGGCCGGTTTTGAGGCAGAAGGGTTTGCTGACGGCGAGGCCCTCTTTGACGCTCTCAAGACCAGGATACCACAGCTTATAATGCTTGACATAATGCTGCCGGGCGAAGACGGCATAACAATACTTAAAAAACTCCGTTCACAGGTCCGTACAGCTCAGATCCCTATTATTATGGCAACAGCCAAAGGTACCGAATATGACAAGGTCATCGGCCTCGATCTTGGGGCTGACGACTACCTCACAAAGCCCTTCGGCATGATGGAAATGGTTTCCCGTATCAAGGCGGTGCTCCGCAGAGCAGCGCCTGCTGAGGAAAACAGGACCCTCCGCGTCGGAGACTTGGAGCTGGACATGAACCAGCATATCGTTACTGCCTGCGGAAAGCGGGTGCAGCTGACGCTGAAGGAATATGAGCTTCTTCGCCTGTTCATGGAAAATCTGGGCCGGGCATATACCCGCGACCAGCTGCTTTCCAAGATATGGGGCGCCGATTACATCGGCGAGACGAGAACTGTGGATGTTCACATAGGGACCCTCCGCACCAAACTTGGTTCATGCGGAGACTACATTGAAACAGTCAGAGGCGTAGGCTACAGAATGGAGGGGAAGATATGACAAAACGCATTTTCCGTTCCATCTGCCTTGTTGCTCTGGCCGTTCTTGTAGCCACTGTAGCTCTTATTATGGGCGTGCTTTACGGATATTTCACCGACATGCAGCACGACCAGCTTAAAATGCAGACAGAGCTGGCAGCGCAGGGTGTCAATAACGAAGGCCTTGATTTCTTTCAGGATATGAATATGAAGGATTACCGTATCACCCTAATCCAGCCTGACGGTACCGTGATATACGACAGCCAGGTCCAAAGCGGAGATATGGAAAACCATCTTGAAAGGGAGGAAGTCCAGGAAGCCCTTTCCTCCGGATATGGAGAAAGTGAGCGTTATTCGGCCACTCTCATGGAGACATCCCTCTATTCCGCCATCCAGCTGGATGATGGTTCCATACTGAGGATGTCCATATCACAGAGCAGTATACTTACACTGCTGCTGGGCGCTCTTCAGCCTATCATAGTCATCATCGTCATCGCCGTGATCCTGTCACTGTTCCTGGCTTCAAGATTATCCAAGAAGATCGTGAAGCCTCTGAACGAACTGGATCTGGATGATCCTCTTTCCAACGAAGGCTACGATGAACTTTCTCCGCTGCTCCTGAGAGTCTATAACCAGCAGAAGCAGCTGAAGAAACAGGCTGCAGCCCTGCAGAAGAGCCAGGATGAATTTGCTGCCGCAACGGCCAGCATGAGCGAAGGGCTCATACTTTTAAACGATAAATGTACGATATTAAGCATAAATAAAGCTGCCACAGTGCTGCTGGACACTGACCAGCACTGTGTCGGCCAGAACATACTGACCGTTAACCGCGACCTTGAGCTGCAAGATGTACTCTCCAAGGCCCTCAACGGTGAGCAGAACGAGATCATCCTCGATCTCCACGACGGCCACTATCAGATAAGCGCAAGTCCTGTGATCTCAGACAGCACAGTATCAGGCATAGCTCTCCTGATCTTTGATGTGACGGAAAAGGAAAACGCCGAACAGATGCGCCGGGAATTTACTGCCAATGTTTCCCATGAACTCCGCACGCCGCTCCACTCCATTTCCGGATATGCGGAATTGCTCAAGAACGGCATGGTAAAAACAGGCGACATCAGGCCGATAGCTTCAAAGATCTACGGAGAAGCCCAGCGCATGGTACAGCTTGTGGAGGACATAATAAACCTGTCACATCTGGATGAAGGGGCAGAAGACATGCTCAGAGAGAAAGTCGACATGTTCGAGATCGTCAAGGCCACCGTACAGAGCCTTGAACCTGAAGCCGAGTCAGCCGATGTCTCCATCAACATGACCGGGGAGCAGGCTGTGATCACCGGCGTGCCTCAGCTCCTGGGCGGCATAGTATATAACCTCTGTGATAACGCCATCAAATATAATCACAAAGGAGGCCGGGTGTCAATAAATCTCAAATCTTCAGCAAATGAAGTACTTCTGACCGTTTCAGACAACGGTATAGGCATACCTGCCGAGGACCAGAACCGTATATTTGAGCGGTTCTACAGGGTAGACAAGAGCCACTCCAAAGAGGTGGGCGGCACGGGCCTTGGCCTTTCAATCGTAAAGCATTCAGCCAAGATCCACAACGCCAAGATCTCTCTTGAAAGTACCGTAGGTAAAGGCACGACCATAACCGTAAGATTTCCAAAATAGAAGAGATCAAAAAATCCTGCCTGCGTCGCAACGCAGACAGGATTTTTCTTTATCAGCAGATCATATGGTGATCTGGTCATTCATATCGCTCAGGGCGTATCTCCCTGCAAATCTGTCGTATTGATCCATGAATTCCTGGTTATCAACCCTGAACTCCCTCAATGCTTCGTGGAGGCCCACATTGTTCCTGGCTGCATCAAGGACGCATCCTGCTATGTTGGAACAATGATCTGCAACCCTCTCCAGGTCGGTCAGCAAGTCTGACCATACAAAGCCGGCGTCAATGGAGCACTCTCCCCTTTGGAGCCTTATCATATGCCTTGTCCTCATGGACTCTTTGAGATCGTCCACCACCTGCTCAAGAGGTTCAACTTTGGCCGCTGCTTCGAGATCGCTCCTTACAAATGCGTCCATGGACAGATCGAGGATCTCTCCTACAGCTCCCGTAAGGGATCTTAGTTCATCCATGGCAGCCTCTGAAAAGCTCAGCCCTTTTTGTCTGAGTTCTTCCGCCGATTCAAGAACATTAACCGCATGGTCGGATATCCTCTCAAAGTCTCCGATCATCTTGAGCAGCTCGGTAACCTCTGCGCTGTCCGCATCACTGACACGATTGCTGCTAAGTTTTACAAGATATGTTCCGAGCATATCCTCGTACCGGTCGGTCTTTTCTTCCTTTTCCCGTATATCTTCGGCCAGCTTGTCCGTATACAGGGTAAGGATTTTTATGCTTTCCTTCATGGCAGAAACAGAAAGTTCGCCCATTTCGGCAGTTACTCTGCGGCAGCTTTCCAGCGCCAGAGGAGGCGTGTCAAGCAGGCGCTCATCCAGTTCGACATCTTTTTCGCTGGTCTTGGCATCAGGGATTATCTTTTTGGCCACAGCCTCAAGTACGCCTGACATTGGCAGAAGCAGCGCCGTACACAGGATATTAAAAGCCGAGTGGGCTACTGCTATCCCCACAAGGGAAGCTGACTGATCCAAAAGAGCCGGTGAAAAAATGTATTTCACAACGCAGAAAACGCTGAGCCACACCATTGTTCCTATCACATTAAATGACAGATGTACCACTGCCGCCCTTTTGGCGTTCTTGTTGGTCCCTATGGAAGAAAGCATGGCTGTTATGCATGTTCCTATGTTCTGTCCCATTATTATCGGTATGGCTGCTCCATAGGATACCTGTCCCGTAATGGCAAGAGCCTGCAATATTCCCACGGAAGCTGAACTTGACTGGATTATGGCTGTCAGCAGCGCTCCTGCCAGTACTCCCGGTACCGGGTTCTGGAACATGAGGAAAAGGTTGCGGAACTCTTCCACTTCGCTTAGTCCTGATACGGCTGAGGACATGGTATCCATGCCGAACATCAGTGTGGCAAATCCCAGCAGTATGGCCCCTGTGTCTTTTTTCTTGCTCCCGTTGCAGAACATGTACAGTATTATGCCCACAAGGGCAAGTACAGGCGTAAATGATGTTGGCTTCAGAAGCTGTACAAAGAAGTTCTCACTCTCTATGCCGCTGAGGCTCAGGAGCCATGCGGTCACCGTCGTACCCACATTGGCGCCCATTATCACATTGATGGCCTGTTTCAGATCCATCAGCCCTGAGTTTACGAACCCTACGACCATTACCGTAGTCGCCGAAGAACTCTGTATCACCGATGTTACTCCAAGGCCCGTCAGAAAGCCTGTCATCTTGTTGGTGGTCAGTCTGCTCAGCAAAGTCCTGAGGGCGGAACCTGCCCGCCTTTCCAGAGCATCACCCATGATGTTCATCCCGAAAAGGAACAGACATAGTCCCCCTATAAGAGAAAGTGCGTCAAAAATATCCATGTTTTATCCTTTCAATAAGATCCATATGTGCAAGATCTGTTATATGGTGCAATATCTGCTTTGGCGCGCCTTTCTTACAGGCGGCTGACATTTGTCTCTTTTGCGGCTTTGCCCACGGCTTCTGCCACAGCCCTGGCGATCCTCTCGTCAAACGGGTCAGGCATTATGTAGTCGGCGCTCAGTTCCTCCGGCCCGACAACATCGGCTATGGCATAGGCTGCGGCTATCTTCATTTCTTCGTTTATCTGCGACGCCCTCACATCGAGAGCCCCTCTGAATATCCCCGGAAAAGCCAGCACATTGTTTATCTGATTTGGGAAATCGCTCCTTCCGGTCCCCACTATGGCGGCCCCTGCGGCCTTTGCTTCGTCCGGCATGATCTCCGGAAGCGGATTTGCCATCGGGAAGAGTATAGGGTCCTTGGCCATGGTCCTTACCATTTCACCGGTCACGGTTCCCGGAGCCGATACTCCGATGAACATGTCGGCGTCTCTGAGCACATCGGCCAGAGAGCCTTTTTCGCCGTTTGGATTGGAAATGGCTGCGATTTCTTCCTTCTCGCTGTTGAGGCCTTCCCTGCCCTTGTATATGGCTCCTTTGCGGTCGCAGAGTATAATGTTCTCCATGCCCAGCTTGAGGAGAAGTTTCATTATGGCGGTCCCTGCGGCTCCTGCTCCGGACAGGACAGTTTTCATTCCGGCCATGTTGCGGCCCGTAAGCCTCACGGCGTTGATGACGGCGGCAGCTGTGACCACTGCTGTTCCGTGCTGGTCATCGTGGAAAACAGGTATGTCACAGCACTCTCTCAGTTTTCTTTCGATCTCAAAGCAGCGTGGCGCCGAAATGTCCTCAAGGTTGATCCCTCCGAAGCTGCCTGCAAGGAGCCTTACGGTATTGACGATCTCATCCACATCCTTGC
>ULTL01049680.1_pt1 | contig 24045 bp, 22 predicted proteins | sample 1957531 | NCBI WGS metagenome assembly ULTL01 (sample SAMEA4835732, study PRJEB28245) | human gut metagenome | biome: gut microbiome; material: fecal sample | place: Denmark | collected 2008 | reverse complement strand
CGCTGCCGGCGCTGCTCATGACGGCGTAGGGGCAGCCGCTCATGCGGCCCTCAGCGCTGCTGGCCACCCGCAGCATGGTCTGGGCGGCAAAGCCGTCTCCCAGCAGATCCGCGGTCTTCAGGGCGGTGGCGATGCCCACGCCCAGGGTGTGCTCCAGGCCGAAGTCCGCCAGCTTCTCATTCATGTCCATGCCGTCCAGCATGAAGGCCAGCTCCTCCTCGCTGCACTGGTCCACCAGGTGGCGGATCTCCGCCACGGTCATGGGGGCCAGCCGCTCGTGGAGCTCGTCCTGGCCGCCGGCCGCGTACGCCTTCTTCACCAGCACGTCGTTGTTCCGCATGGTGAGGATGATGTTGGAGTGGGTGCCCCGGATCTCGCTGATGCCGATGCCGGCGGTGGTGATGACCTCCGCCCGGGCGTACAGCGCCGTCTCATCGTGCTTGATCATCACCACCACGTGGCGGTCCTCCACCAGGCCGATGGCCTTCTCGGTGACGGCTTCGTCGATGTCCTCCAGCAGCTGGAGGCTCTTCTCCGGGTTGGACAGGCAGGCGCCCAGGGCGGCGGCGTACTTCAGTCCCACCCGGGGGAAGCCGGGGATGCCCACGCTCATGCCGTTCTTGTAGATGCCGGGGTTGACCTCCACCTTGATGGAGACGATCTCACCGCCGATGGCGTGGCTTGCGTCGGCCGTGGCCAGGGCCACGCATACCGGCTCCGTGCACCCCAGGGCGGGGACGACCTCCTGCCGCAGCAGGGTCAGCAGTTCTTCTTTCGTGATCATATGGAAAGCTCCTTTCTGTATCCAGACAAATCTCCAATCGCCCGCAACATGTTCATTTTAACAGATAAGCAATCCGCGTGCCAACTCTTTTTCCCCGGGATACCCTGCAAAATCCCGCTTCCCCTCTTGCAATCCCCATGGAAATGTGGGAAAATGGTCAAAGTAAATGGTTAATTGGAGGCAGCTTTATGGAAAAAAAGAAGATCTCCATCATCGCTCTGGACCCCAGGGCCGGGCAGTCCTACGGCCGGGATGTGGAGAGCCTGTTCGGCGATGTGGCGGACGTCTCCGTCTTCTCCGTCATGGACGGCACCGCCATGGGCGTGCTGCCCCATGCCGACCTGTTCGCCGCCTCCACGGACGCCTTCGGCTCCCCGGAGGAGCTGGCCCGCCACGTGCCCATCGACAGCCAGACCATGGCGGTGGAGGCCTCCTTCCGCTGGCAGGAGCTGCGGCGGCTGAAGGAGCTGCCTGCCGGCAGCCGGGTGCTGTTCGTCAACATGACGGAGACCATGGCCCGGGAGGCCATCGCCCAGCTGGAGCAGTTCGGCATCACCCAGGTCCACTGGATCCCCTTCTATCCCGGGGGGGAGCTGCCGCCGGACGTCCACATCGCCGTCACGCCGGATGAGATGCGGTACGTGCCGGAGGAGATCGAGACCAAGATCGATGTGGGCCAGCGGGCCTGCACCTCCGGCATGATGATCGAGATCGCCCTGCGGCTGGGGCTGGAGCACCTGCTGGAGACGGAGAAGTTCCAGACCTATTTCCAGTCCATCGCCACCAGCAACTACAGCTTTGACCAGATGTTCGCCCGGTCCATCCGGCTGGAGAGCCAGTTTCATATTTTAATGGAGACGCTGGAGGACGGCGTGGTAGGCGTCAACGAAAAGGGCGAGGTCTTCGCCTGCAACCGCCATGCGGAGGAGATCACCCGCACCAGCGCCGACCTGGTGGTGGGCAAGGCGGCCTCCCAGGTGTTCCCCTACATTCCCTTTTCCAAATGCCTGCAGGAGCGGGAGCGGCTTCCAGCCAAGATCACCCGGCTCAACGGCGTCAACGTCAGCGTCGAGGTGGTGCCGGTGATGCGGCAGAGCGCCTGCATCGGCGCCTTCGCCCTCCTGCAGCGGTTCAATGATGTGGAGGCCCGCCAGAGCCAGCTGCGCAACCAGCTGCTCCACAAGGGCTATCGGGCCAAATACGGCTTTGAGGATGTCATCGGGGAGTCGGAGGCCATCCAGCGGACCAAGGATGTGCTGCGGCGGATGGCCGTCAGCGAGAGCCCCATCCTGCTGATCGGCCAGACCGGCACCGGCAAGGAGCTGTTCGCCCACGCGGTCCACCGGGCCTCCCGCCGGAAGGACGGGCCCTTTGTGGCCATCAACGTGGCGGCCTTTCCGGAAAACCTGCTGGAGAGCGAACTCTTCGGCTATGAGGAGGGTGCTTTCACCGGCGCCAAAAAGGGCGGACGGCTGGGCCTGCTGGAGATCTCCCACCAGGGAACGCTGTTCCTGGACGAGGTGGAGGGCATGAGTCCGGCATTGCAGATCAAGCTGCTGCGGGTCCTGCAGGAACGGGAGATCATGCGGGTGGGCGGCACCACCATCATCCCCATCGACGTGCGGATCGTGGCCGCCACCAACGAATCTCTGGAGCAGAAGGTGGCGGAGGGCACCTTCCGCAGGGATCTCTATTACCGTCTCAGCACCCTCCCTGTTGAGATCCCGCCCCTGTCTGCCCGGGGAAATGACCTGTTCCTGATTCTGGCGCATTTTCAACAGGAGCTGGGGACAGGCTTCCGCCTGTCCCCCCAGGTCCGGGAGTTCCTGAGATCCTATGCCTGGCCGGGTAATATCCGGGAGCTGCAGAACGTGGTGGAGTACTTCCTCTACACCGGCCATGACCCCATCACCATGGAGGATCTGCCGCCCACGGTGTTCCATCGGGCGGGCAAACCCATCTCCGAACAGACCGGGGCGCCGGCTGTGCCGCCGGAGCCCTCCGAGGTGTTCCGTTTCGTGCTGGAGCAGCTGTACCGGGCATCAGAAGACCGGCAGCCCATCGGCCGGGAGCGGCTGCTGCAGCTGGCCCGCGAAGCCTTTCTCCCCACCTCCCAGCAGGAGATCCGAAGTGTCCTGGCCCAGATGGCGGAGCAGGGCCTGGTCCGGATCAGCCGGGGCCGCGGCGGCAGCCAGCTGACGGCCGATGGCCGCCGCCTGTATGAAAATGGTCATATTCATTCTATCAAATGACCAATAAAACCAATTAACAATTTGGACATCCATTTTCCCCGAAAAAATTTGTTCCGGACAGTCTCGGCGTTTTGCTAAAACTGTCCGGTTCTTTTTTGTAGAGAACTCCGATTGTTGTCCCGCTTTTGGATCCTTTTCCGGGCTTCATCGCAGGCTTTCCTGTTTTTGGCACAATTTTTGCTTTATAACACGGGCATCAGCGCATAAACTGCCGCAGAAAGGATGGAGGATTATGACTTATCAGTTCGACACCGTTGTGGATCGTTCTCAGAACCGCTCCGCCAAGTACGACGAACGGAAGAAGAAATTCGGCACGGAGGATGTGATCCCGCTGTGGATCGCAGACATGGATTTCAAGACCGCGCAGCCCGTCATCGACGCCCTGAAGGCCCGGGCCGAGGAGGGTATCTGGGGCTACACCGCCCGGCCGGACAGCTATTTCGAGGCCATCCGCGGCTGGCAGAAGCGCCGCAACGGCTGGGACATCGACCAGAGCCTCATGAGCTTCAGCCTGGGCGTGGTGCAGACCATCTCCGCCTGTGTGCGGCTGTTCACCCCGGAGGGCGGCAGCGTCCTGATCCAGACGCCGGTGTACTCCGAGTTCTACGACATGACCGAGGCCTGGAACCGCAAGGTGGTGGAGAACCAGTTTGTGGAAAAGGACGGTAAGTGGACCGTGGACTGGGCCGACTTTGAGGAGAAGCTGAAAGAGGTGGACCTTTTCATCCTCTGCTCTCCCCACAACCCCCTGGGCATCGTCTGGACGGAGGAGGAGCTGCGCCGGATGATGGAGCTGTGCCTGCAGTATCATGTGCCGGTGGTCTCCGACGAGATCCATTCCGACCTGATCTTCCACGGCAAGAAGCACATCCCCACCGCCTCCCTGTCCCCTGAGATCGCCGCCAACGTCATCACCGGCATCTCCGGCACCAAGACCTTCAACCTGGCGGGTCTGCAGGCCAGCACCGTGGTATTCCCCGACCACCACAAGAAGGAGGTCTTTGACCACTTCTGGCAGTGCATGGACATCCACCGGAACAACGCCTTCTCCCTCACCGCCATGGAGGCGGCCTTCAACCACGGCGAGGAGTGGCTGGAGCAGCTGCTGCCCTACCTCTCCGACAACTTCGACTTTGTTGTGGACTACTGCGAAAAGCGCATCCCGAAGATCAAGACCTACGCCCCGGACGCCACCTATCTCATGTGGCTGGACTGCCGGGAGCTGGGGATGACCAACGAGGAGCTCCATGACTTCATGATCCGGAAGGCCAAGCTGGGCCTCAACGACGGCTGCTCCTTCGGCCGCAGCCTCACCGGCTATATGCGCCTGAACGCCGCCTGCCCCCGGGCCACCCTGGAAAAGGCCCTGCGGCAGCTGGAGGCCGCGGTTAACAGTCTGTGACAGGTTTTCCCCGCTGTCCCTTCACAACAGCCGACAACTGAAATGAGAGACGAGAAAAGGAGAAATGAAATGGCTACACTGGAAAAGAAGAGCTTCTGGCAGCAGTACGGAAGCCTGATCCTCATCCTGGGCGGCATCATCGTCGGCGCCCTGATCGGCGCCTTCGCCCCCACGGTTGGCACCACCATCAAGCCCATCGGCGACATCTTCCTGAACCTGCTGTTCACCATCGTGGTGCCCCTGGTGTTTGTGTCCATCGCCTCCGCCGTGGGCAGCATGGCCAACATGAAGCGCCTGGGCAAGGTGCTGGGCTCCACCATCGGGACCTTCATCTTTACCGGCCTCATCGCCGCGGCCTGCGTGCTGGTCTGGGTCAACCTGTTCAGCCCCTCCGCCGGCACCACCATCGTCATGAGCACCAGCGAGGTGAGCGAGGCCCCCACCGCCGCCGAACTGTTGGTCAGCAGCCTGACGGTGTCTGACTTCTCCGACCTGTGGGACAAGTCCAACATGCTGCCCCTGATCATCTTTGCCATCATCTTCGGCTTCTGCGTGTCCGCCTGCGGCGGTGACGAGAGCCCCATGGGCAAGCTGCTGAACAACCTGAACGACATCATCATGAAGTTCGTGGGCGTCATCATGTTCGTCGCCCCCCTGGGCCTGGGCGCCTACTTTGCCAACCTGGTGGCCACCTACGGTCCCGAGATCGTGGGCGACTACGGCCGGTCCATGCTGGTGTACTATCCCCTGTGCGCCCTGTACTTCATCATCTTCTTCCCCCTGTATTCCTTCCTGGCCGGCGGCAAGCAGGGCGTGAAGGTCATGTTCAAGCACATCTTCCGCCCCGCCATCACCGCCTTTGCCACCCAGTCCTCCGCTGCCACCATTCCGGTGAACAAGGAGGCCTGCAACTCCATCGGCGTGCCTGAGGACATCAGCGACCTGGTGCTGCCCATGGGCTGCACCATGCACATGGACGGCTCCGTTCTCAGCTCCATCGTGAAGATCGCCTTCCTGTACGGCATCTTCGATATGCAGTTCACCGGCGTGGAGACCTATGCCATGGCCATCATCGTGGCCATCCTGTCCGCCTTCGTCCTCTCCGGCGCTCCCGGCGGCGGCCTGGTGGGCGAGATGCTGATCGTCTCCATGTTCAACTTCCCCGCCGAGGCCTTCCCCATCATTGCCACCCTGGGCTTCATCTTCGACCCCGCCGCCACCTGCCTGAACTCCTCCGGCGACACCATCGCCTCCATGATGGTCACCCGGATCGTGGAGGGCAAGGACTGGCTGGTGAAGGCCATGGCCGCCAAGAAAACGGAACAGGCCTGACTGCCGTCTCTCTGACCGCTATCCCAATCAACAGATTTCTGAAAAGGAGTATCTAACCATGACTGTTATTGAAACCAAGAACGCTCCCGGCGCCATCGGGCCCTATTCCCAGGGCTACGCCTTCGGCGACCTGATCATCACCTCCGGCCAGATCCCCGTGGATCCCGCTGCCGGCACCGTTCCCGAGGGCATCGCCGCCCAGGCGGAGCAGAGCTGCAAGAACGTGGGCGCCATCCTGGAGGCCGCCGGCTCCGGCTTTGCGAAGGTCGTCAAGACCACCTGCTTCCTGGCGGACATGGGCGACTTCGCCGCCTTCAACGAGGTGTACGCCAAGTACTTCACCTCCAAGCCCGCCCGCAGCTGCGTGGCCGTGCGGGAGCTGCCCAAGGGCGTCCTCTGCGAGATCGAAGCCATCGCGCTGAAGTAAGGAGGCGGACAGCATGAAAGTCACCGTCATCGGCAGCCACCTGTGCCCCGATACCCTGTATGCCCTCAACAAGCTCAGTGAGGCCAAGGCGGACATCGAGTTCAAGAACCTGTCCGCCAGCCTGCCGGACCTGAAGGCCTATCTGGCCCTGCGGGACAGTGACCCACACTATGAGGCCGTCAAGCAGAGCGGCGGCATCGGCATCCCCGCCTTTGTCCTGGAGGACGGCACCGTCACCCTGGACCTGGGAGACGTGCTGAAATAAGCAAATGAAAAAGCGCCCCGGCGGGAGACCTGAACGGTCCCCGCCGGGGCGGTCCTTTTGGTTCCTCACGGGTCCAGCAGTGCGGTCAGATAGCCGGTTTCCGTCCGCAGGTCTGTGGGGCCGCTGTACCTGAGAGCCAGGACCTGTGCCCCTCTCCGGAGCACGGCAAACTGATCGGCGTTTCCCGCTCCACTCATTTCCTCCGCCCACCAGAAACCGTCCAGGCCCGGTGCCTCCACGGGCTCCAGGGGGATCGCCGGAAGATTGTCATAAAAGCCTGCCCGGTTTTCCGTCAGCTCTGCTGTCAGGGCCCTGGCCAGTCCCTCCGTCAGCATCCGGTAGTACGCGGTCTCTGCCCGGACCTGTCCATACTCGGGCAGCGGAGCATACTGGCGGCTGTCGTACATCTCCGGCGCGATGGGAAGGGACTTTCTCTCCGCACTGAACCAGGAGGGCTCCACGTTGTCCAGCTCCGCCAAGCTGACCGCCACAGTCTCCGCCGGAGCCTGCCCGGTCTGCCGGTCCAGGATGTCCTCCGCATGGTCCCAGCCGGAGGGGCTCCCCCCCATATTCTGGAAGGATATCATCAGGTTCAGCGTGTACACCACCAGGGTGGCGGCATACACCATCTGGCCCAGCCGCAGCTGGCGGCGGTAGGGCTTCGGCCTCTCCAGGGGCACTCCTGCCGAGAGGGTCCGCCACAGCCGCCAGGTGTTCCGGGCGTCCAGCCAGAGCTGCACCCCCAGCACGGCCAGCAGCGACACCGCCACCAGCGGAGCGGCGGTCAGCGTCAGCCAGCTCCCCTGCCGCAGAAGCGTCCGCAGGCTGAGGTTCAGCACTGTGAAAACCAACAGTCCCAAAAGCGCCAGCCAAACCAGCCCGCACGCCACTGTGCGGAAGATCATCCGCCGTTTTAAGTACCGGTATCCCTCTCCCTGGACCACAGGGTCCGTGTCCAGCTCCGGGGCGTCGGGATCGTCGCACCGCCAGACCCAGAACATGCCGCCCAGCTTCCCCACCAGCCGCCAGCCCATGCTCCGATAGGCCGCTACCCGCTCCGGGTCCAGGACCTCTTTTCTGCGCCGGAAGGGCTGGAGCCGGAAACGGCTCTCCCGGGGCGCATCGGGCAGCAGGTCCACCCGGCTGCCTGTGAAGCTGACAGGCGCTTCTCCTCTGCGGGCCAGGTCCTCCAGCCAGGTCTCCACCGCCGCCACGTCGTAGATGCTGATGGGGCAGGTCCTTCTAAAGGAATTCTGACTGCGGCTGTTTTCCGTGCGCATCGCCGCATCCCCCCTCTCTACTGCAACTCCGCCAGGACGGCGGCGAAGCCGTCCAGGTGGTCCATCAGGTCTGTATCGGTCTCCGCCCGCTCTGTCAGAACCATCCGCCCCAGCCGGGCGGCGAAGAGCTGGTTCTTTCCTGCGCCGATCACCACGGCCTGGTCAAAGCGGCCGTCTGTCAGCTCCCGGACCTCCGCGTTTGGCCAGGCATCCAGGAACGCGCCGACCCGCTCCCGGTACAGGGCCTCTGCAAAAGAGACCAGCGCCACTCGGTCCAGCTCGGCCTGTACGGAGACGGAGGGTTGCCAGCGGAACTGAGTGACCCGCCGGCTCTGGATCAGCAGGCCGTCGAAGGTCTCATACCGGGCAATATCCAGCTCCGGTCCGGCAGCCTCCGGGTCCAGCGCCTCCAGGGCCACACAGGGCAGAGGCTCCGGCGCGTCGGAGAGGGGCATCTCCTCTCTTCCGCAGGCGATGACCAGGATCCACCCCGCAAGCAGGGCGATCACCGTCCAATCCGCGATCTGCCGAATCCGCTGCCGCCGCACCGCCCTGGCCGGGTCGCCCCGCTCCATGGGCACTCCCGCCGCCAGGCGGCGCTTCAGCCTTCGGATGCCCCACACCGTGCGGACAGCCTCCCACACCTCCCGGACCACATACAAAATCACAAAGAGCCAGATGGCCCACATGCCCATCAGAAACAACTGCACCGCATGGCCGCTCCAAAGGCCGTCAAACTGCAGCGCAGCCCAGAGGAGCAGCAGCAGACCGGACAGCCCGCTCCGCCACAGCGCCCGTTTCAGGAGCTTTCCCCAGGCCCAGGCCTGGGTCTCCGGGTCCGTGTACAGGTCCGGGGCCGTGGGGTCAAAGCAGTAGTAGACGTCATAGAACCACAGGGTGCCGTTCCACCGCCAGCCCATGTCCCGATACAGGGTCTCTGCCTCCGCCTGCTGCTGTCTGTTCCGCCGGTCCTTCGGGTCCAGCCGCACCCGGCACCGGCAGGGGTCGATCCGTTCGAACCGCGCTGAGATGCCCCACTTCTCCAGGATCCAGCCCCGGGCGGCCTTTTCCTCCAGCCACGCCTCGATGATGCCCGCGTCCCACAGGTCCCGGGGCGCCAGAAACCGCCTGCGGTCTTTCATGACGGATCCTCCTCTCTCCCACCGGGCAGCAGGTTCTCCGCCGCCCGCTCCTCCCGCTCGCCGTCGCCCACACACAGCCGCAGGCGGCTCAGCTCCTGCCGGAACAGCGCCCGCCCCCGGTCCGTGATGGCATAAGTTCGCTTCCGGCCCTCCACCGCCGTCTCCCGAATCAAGCCTTCCTCCTGGAATTTGGCCAGGATGGTGTACAGGGTCCCCGGCCCCAGGGGCACCCGGCCGGCGGTGGCGTCGTCCACATATTGGACGATCTCCGTGCCGCACCGTTCCTGCCGCAGCAGGCTCAGCAGCACGTAGAACATGCTCTCTGTCAGGACTTTCAGCGGTTCCCTGGCCATGGTCTCCCTCCCCGATATCGAAACACGATATTCCTTGATCCCACTATAATATCGTTTCACGATATTGTCAATACCTGCGGCTGTTTTCCAGCTCTGGAAGGTTTTGAGGGTTGCGGCCCGCCCCGCCCTCCTGTATGCTTTTGCATAGCAGCGATAAACCTGAAAGGACGATCATCCCCATGAAACGAAAACTTCTCTGCGGCCTGCTGGCCGCGCTTGTCCTGACCTGTGTCTCCGCCAAGGCGGCCCCCTGCCGGGTGGTCCCCGTCCAGGTGGACGGCACCGTACTGAGTCAGGGCGTCAACTACCTGGAGAGCGGCGTGACCTATGTGCCCCTCCGGGGCCTGCTGAACGCCTTCGGCGGCTGGAGCGTCTGGTGGGACAGCAGCCGCAAGGTGGCGGCGGCATCCTCCGGCAGCCGGTCCGTCACCGCCGACCCTGCCGGGAACACCGTGACGGTCAATGGCCGTACATACAGCGGCAAGGTCTTTGTGGAGCGGGGCCGCACCTACATCCCCCTGCGGATCCTGGTCACCGCCCTGGGCGGCGGCGTGGCCTGGGACCCCTACCTGGGTGGCGCGGCGGTCACCTCTCCCGGCGCGGAGCACGACGCCATGGACCTCTACTGGCTCAGCCGCATCATCAGCGCCGAGAGCCAGGGCGAAAGCCTGACCGGCCAGATCGCCGTGGGCAACGTGGTGCTGAACCGGGTGAAGAGCGCCGAGTTCCCCAACTCCATCCCCGCCGTCATCTTTGACCGCAAGCATGATGTGCAGTTTACCCCCGTCTCCAACGGCACGGTCTATCTGCCTCCCACGGCCCAGTCCGTGGAGGCGGCCAAACGGGCCCTGAGCGGAGAGAGCACCGCCGGAGGCGCCATGTACTTCTACGCCCCCGCCCTGTCCCAGGGCGTGTGGATCAACGCCAACCGGACATATCTTATGACCATCGGCTGCCACCGGTTCTACCTGTAATTGACATTTCTCCGCCGGGGGACTAAAATGGGACCATCAAGTGATAAAGGAGCAAGCCACATGCTGTTTTCCGATCATCCCCGGACCCACTACCGCAATGCCCCGGCCCATGAGGTCATCTGCCAGCTGCGGTTTCCGTCCATCCTCACCATCAACACCGTGGAGCCCGCCGACTTTCAGGAGGCCATCCGCGCAGAATTTCCCCAGTACGCCCGGCGGCAGGACGCTGCGCCGCCCCGGATCACCGGGCTGGGCGGCCCAACCCCCAAAGTGGAGCAGCAGCCCCCGGTGACCAACTACAACTTTGTCTCTGAGGACAACCAGTGGAAGCTGAATCTCACCAAGGACTTTATCGCCCTGTCCACCCTGCGCTATCCCGGGTGGGAGGAATTCGCCCTTCATCTGGACAAGCCCCTGGCGGCTTTCATCCGCCTGTACAAGCCCGCCTATTTCCTGCGGGTGGGGCTGCGGTATGTGAACGTCTTCTCCCGGTCCCGGCTGGGGCTGGAGGGCGTCCGGTGGTCGGAGCTGTTCGCCCCCGCCTACACCGCCCCCATGCAGGACATGTCCATTGCGGAGGACCGCTTCCTCAACTGCGGCTGTGACCTGACGCTGAAGCTGGACTCCAGCTGCCGGGCCAAGATCCACGCCGGCCCCGGCGTGGTGAAGCGGAACGCCCCCGGGGCGCCTCAGGACCCGGAGGTAAAGTTCCTCTTCGACATGGACCTGTCCATGAACGGCAACACCCCCTGCACCCTGGCCGCCGGCGCGCTGGAGACCCTTCACGGGCACTCCACCCGCCTCTTTGAGGGAGCCATCACTGACCGGCTCCGGGACGCCTTGGATGCTGAGTAAACGCAAAAAGAAGCCCGGGAGACATCACAGGACGTCTCCCGGGCTTCTTTTTGTTTGGATTCAATCCCGGAACATGGGGGTGGAGAGATACCGCTCGCCGCTGTCCGGCAGCAGGGCCACAATGGTCTTGCCGGCGTTCTCCGGCCGCATTGCCAGCTGGGCCGCCGCCCACACGGCAGCGCCGGAGGTGATCCCCACCAGGATGCCCTCTGTCCGGGCCAGCTCCCGGCCGGCGGCGTAGGCGTCCGCATCGGTGACGGTGAGGATCTCGTCCAGGACGGTCCGGTCCAGGTTCTCCGGCACGAAGTTGGCGCCGATGCCCTGGAGGCCGTGGGGGCCCGCGCGGCCCTCCGTCAACAGGGGCGAGGAGGCGGGCTCAAAGGCCACGACCTTGATATTCGGATCCTGGGCCTTCAAGTAGCGGCCCACGCCGCTGACGGTGCCGCCGGTGCCGGCGCCGGCCACGAAGATGTCCACCTTCCCCTCTGTGTCCGCCCAGATCTCCGGGCCGGTGGTCTTCTCATGGGCCTCCGGGTTGGCGGGGTTTTCAAACTGCCCGGCGATGATGCTGCCGGGAATGGACCGGTGGAGCTCCTCCGCCCTGGCCACAGCGCCGGACATGCCGTCCGCCCCCGGCGTCAGGACGATCTCGGCGCCGTAGGCGGCGATCAGGGCCCGGCGTTCCACGCTCATGGTATCCGGCATGGTGAGGATCACGTGATACCCCTTGGCGGCGGCCGCGGCGGCCAGGCCGATGCCGGTGTTGCCGGAGGTAGGCTCGATGATGGTGCCGCCGGGGGCCAGCTGCCCCGACTCCTCCGCCCGGGCGATCATGTTGGCGGCCACCCGGTCCTTGGCGCTGCCGGCAGGGTTCATGCACTCCAGCTTGGCCAGCAGAGTGGCATGCAGGCCATGGTTCCGCTCATAATTGCACAGCTCCAGCAAGGGCGTGCGGCCGATCAGCTCTGTGACACTGCGATAAATAGGCATCAGGAGTCCCTCCGTTCTGATTGATGCCACCATCATACACCCTTCCGGCGGGGTTTGCAACGGAAGAATCTCCGCAGGCGCCGTCTCCGGCCCGGGCGTCTTTTTCAGGCCGGCATCGTCCCGACGGCAGAAAACAAGCGGACCGCAGCGCTGCGGTCCGCTTGTTTCTGGTCCTGCTCAGCCCGCCACGGGGATCTCCACGATCCCGGCAGCGCCGGCGGCGATGGTGTACTCGGGGAACACCAGCGTCACAGAGCCGTCCTCATTCAGGTAGAAGGAAGTGGCCTCATCCACGGTCGTGAAGCCGCCCTCGTCTGCGCTGAAGAACAGGCCGGTGGTATCCTGGTCGATATAGGTCTGGACAGCGGCGTTGCAGATGTTCACCCAGTCCTCGCCCAGCACGTCCGCCAGGGTGATGTCCTTGTCGGCGGCGATGTCCAGGTTGTAGTAGGTCTGCTCATTGTAGGCGTCGAACATGTCCTGGGTCATGGTGACCACGAAGGAGACGGTGGTGTCCGTCTGACTCTTGATCTCATAATTGACATCCACGTTCATCTCACGCTGGCTCCACTCGTCCTCCGTGCCGCCGGTGGCGATGAAGGCGTCATGATAGTCCTCCCAGACCTGCTGAGCCTGGGCCAGGTGGGCATCCACCCGCTCCTGGATCTCCGCGTTCACCTGCTGGGCAAGGTCGCCCTTGGCATCCACTTCGGGCACAGAGACGTGCTGGTTCACCTGGCCGTCCTCCGCGTCATAGTTACGCACGGTCAGGATCTGGAACAGCCCGCCCAGCACCGGAACATCCGATGCCGCCGCCGCGAAGGTGGGGGACACGTTCAGGCCGCCGACCATCACCATGCAGGCAGCTGCCACGCCGATGCCCCAGCGGAAGCCGTGCCGCTTGGTGCGGCTGCCCATCTCGCCCTGCCGGATGCCGGCGCGGACCCGGCCGTCCAGCTCCTCCGGAATGGGGGTGGACTCGTACTCGTCTCTTGCATGCTTGAATTCGTTCATCGTTCTTCTGCTCCTTCCATTGATACGCGAAGTTTTTTCAGTCCCGCATACAGTCTCGTCTTCACAGTGTTCAGGTTGCAGCCGGTCACCGTGCTGATCTCTTTGAGGGACAGGTCCTCATAGAACCGCAGCTTGATGATGGTCCCCACCTCCGGGGGCAGGGCATCCACCCGTTGGGCCAGTGTCCCGTCCGAGGGCATCGGATCCTCATAGCTGCCGGTGTCCAGAGCCTCCGGCGGGACCAGCATCACCCGTTTGCGTCTGCGAAGGACGTCCATGCACACGTTGACCAGGATGTGATAGAACCACGCACGGAGTGCTTCCGAGTCTTTCAGCTCATGTTGCTTTTCCAGTGCCCTGCAGACGGCGGTCTGCACCGCGTCCAGGGCCTCTTCCCTGTCCTTCAGATAGCTGTAAGCCAGCCGGTAGAACCGCGCCTGATCCGTCACCAAATAGTCGGTCAGCTGTTTTTCCAAGATACGCGACACGTTTTATGGTCCTTTCTGTTCGTTCTGTCTTATAGACGCTTTTGGAGCGGGAAAAGTTTGGAGGGAGCAAAAAATTTTTTCAGCTGCCGCACCGCGAAAAAGAGACCGGTCTCCCGGTCTCTCTTTCTGGATTCAGTCGTAGCGCAGCGCGTCGATGGGATTCAGCTTTGCCGCCTTGTTGGCGGGGAGGTATCCGAACAGGATGCCCACCGCCACAGAGACGCCGAAGGCCACGCCGATGCCGCCTGCCGTCGGGACAGCCACAAAGCCGTCGTTCCCGGTGCCCAGCACCAGGGCGATGACGTTGGTCAGCACATTGGCCATGATGATGCCAACCGCGATGCCGATGGCTCCGCCGATGGCGGAAGTGGTCCCGGCCTCGATGATGAACTGGCTGCGGATATCCCGGCACTTGGCGCCCAGGGACTTCCGGATGCCGATCTCCCGGGTCCGCTCCGTGACGGATACCAGCATGATGTTCATGATGCCGATGCCTCCCACCAGCAGGCTGATGGCCGCGATGAGGATCAGGATCATCATCAGGGTGTTCAGCATGGAGTCCATGGCATCCATCATCTCCGCAGAGGTCATGACCATATAGGCGTCCGAGGACTCGTAGATATCCAGCAGCCGGTTTTCGATGATGCCCTTGGCCGTGGCCGCCGTATCCCGGTCGGTGCTGGTCATCAGGTACATATCGCCGAATCCGCCGCCCATCCGCTGGGCTCTGGCATAGGGGATGTAGATCACATCATCTCCGCTGCCCTCGCTGCTGTCGCCGCTCTCCGCCAGGACGCCCACAACTTTGTAGGGCACGCCGCCGATGGAGATCTCCTGGTCCAGCGGATCCCCCTGGAAGGCGTTCTCCGCGATGTAGGAGCCGATGACGCATACGTTCTGCTGCCGCTCCACGTCGATGTAGCGGAGGAATCGTCCCTCTTCCAACGTGGATCCCTGCATGGTCTTCTGGGTGTCGTCCCGGTAAAAGGCCTCGCTGACGCCGTAGACAGAGGTGCGCTCAAAATCCTCCGTCCCCTGCCGGACATTGGCGGAGGCAGTGACATAGGGAGAGACGCCGGACAGATACTGGGGGTACTTCTCCACCAGCGCGTACATGTCATCCGGGCTCACGTCCCGGGTGCTCTCCTCGCCCCGGCCATAGACCATCACCTGGATCAGGTTGGAGCCCAGCTGCTCGAACTGGGCGTTCATGTAGTTCTGCATGCCGTTGCCGAGGCTGGTGATGATGATGACGGCCGCCACGCCGATGATGATGCCAAGCATGGTCAAGAGGGCCCGCATCTTGCTGAGCATCAGGGACTTGATGGCCAGCTTGAAGGACTGGGTGAAATTCATGCCAGGACCTCCTCTCCGGCGTCGTCCTCCTGGGGCTGGACCACTGCCTGGGGATCGCTGGCGTCCCCGTCGTAGATGATCTGGCCGTCCTGAAGGCGCACGATGCGCTTGGCCCTGACGGCGATGGAGTTGTCGTGGGTGATGAGGACCACAGTGTCCCCCTCCTGATTCAGCTTCTGGAGGAATCGCAGCACCTCCCGGCCCGTCCGGGAGTCCAGGGCGCCGGTGGGCTCGTCGGCCAGGATCACCGACGGCTTGCCCGCCAGGGCCCGGGCGATGGACACCCGCTGCTGCTGGCCGCCGGAGAGCTGGCTGGGCAGGTTCTTCCGCTTGTCGGCCAGACCCACCCGCTCCAGGGACTGGATGGCCCGCTCATGGCGCTCCTCAGAGGAGACGCCGGCATACAGCAGCGGCAGCTCCACATTCTCCTGCACCGTCAGCTTGGGGATCAGGTTGTACTGCTGGAAAATGAAGCCCAGCATCTTGTTGCGGATCTCGGCCTGCTGGTCATCCTCCATGGTGGAGACATCGATCCCTCCCAGATGATAGCTTCCGGAAGTCGGCACATCCAGGCAGCCGATGATGTTCATGGCTGTGGACTTGCCGGAGCCGGAGGAGCCCACGATGGCCACGAACTCCCCCTGATCCACCGTCAGGTCGATGCCGTCCAGGGCATGGACGGTCTCCTCTCCCATCTGGTAGATCTTATAGACATTTTTCAGCTCGATGAGATGGCCCATGGGATCAGCCTCCCATCATCATATCCATCAACGTGGAGGCCTGGTTCCTGATCAGGACCACATCGCCCGCCTCCAGGCCGCCGGTGACCTCGACGTACTCGTCGTCGCTGCGGCCCAGAGTGACCTCCTTGGTCTCCAGCTTGGTGATGTCCACCACGGCAGTGCCGTCCTCATTCAGGGCGCCGGGGCCGGGCACCGTCACGGTGTTGCCCCGGTCCACCGCATCCACAGGGATGCAGAGGGCGTTGGGGATCTCCTCGCCGATGATCTCCGCGGAGACGTTCATGCCCGGCTTCAGGTCGCCGTAGTCTTCGATGATGATCGTCACCGGGTAGTTGGTGAAGCCGTTGGTGGTGGTGCCGTTGATGCTGACCTTATCCACCACGCCCTCAAAGGTCTGCCCCTCCAGAGCGTCGGCCGTGATCTCCACTCTCTGGCCCACCTCAACTTTGCCGATGTCCAGCTCAGCCACGGCCATCTCCAGCTTCAGATAGCTCAGGTCATAGATGACGGCCAGGGTGCCGGAGGAAGCGCCGTCCACCTTGTCGCCGGCCTTGAAGTTCTTTTCGATCACCGTGCCGGAAATGGGAGACTTGATATTGTAGTCATCCACGGAATCCGCAGCGGTGCTGGCGCTGAGCTGTGCGGACTGCAGGCTCAGCCGGGCGTTTTCGATCTGATCCCGGATGGTCTCAGACTCCACGGTGCACAGCACCTCGCCCTTCGTCACCGTGCTGCCGGCCAGCTTGGTAAAGTCGTTCACCGTGCCGGAGCCGGCCGCATACACGATGGTGGATGCCGGCATGGATACCGGGGACTGCCCGTAGCTGCTGTAATTTCCGATGACGGCGGAGGCAGTGACCGCGTCAGAGACCGCGCCGGGGTTGTTCAGCCGCACCCGGACCGACACGGCCTGCTTGCCGTTGCTGGTGATGGTGGAGGAATTGGACACATAGGTCACCGTGCCCATCTGAGAGCCGGCGTATCCGTCCACGAACACCGTGGCAGACTGCCCCACATAGAAATCGCTGGGAGCGGCGAAGGGGAACAGAAAATCGATGGACAGCTCTGTGTTGGCAACGATCTTTGCCAGCTGGGCCCCCGCGTTGACGCTCTCACCGTTATGGACGTAGATCTCGCTCACCGTACCGGAGATGGTGGCAGTGGGATGCAGGGCCTCCTGTGCCTGCTGATAGGCCAGCTGGGCCTGCTGCACAGAGATCTGGGCCCGGTCCATGGAGTCCTGGGCATCGCTGCTGTCCATGGTGTACAGCAGGGTATCCTTCGCCACCAGGTCGCCCTCCTCAAAGGGGGCGCTGACGATGTCGCCGGACAGCAGCGTGGTGACGTTGTAGGAGTCCGCCGGCTGCAGTGTGGCGGTGCCGGAGACGCTGACCGTCAGATCCTGCCGGGCAGCAGTGGCCACCAGATAACTGCTGCTGAGCTGGTTATTGACGTTTTTCGTCATATTCGACACGCAGCCCACCACGACGGCCGCCACGACCACCAGGACGATGAGGATCTTCAGCCAGCGTTTCTTTTTCTTTCCGCCAAGGCCTTTCAGAGAGAACTTCTTTTTCTCCTGCTTTTCCGGCGCAGGTGCGCTCTGCGGCTCCGCAGAGGTCTCATTCATCCATTCAGTTTCCATGGTATGTAGTCTCCTTGTTCTCGATTTCTGCGGCGGGCTGCTTTCCCATGCCGCGTCTGAAGATGTTCAGGATATTCTCCAGGCGATCCCGCAGAGCGGGATCGCCACCGGCCTGCAGGCCGGTGTAGATCATGGGAGCCGCCACCACCAGCAGCGCCCCCAGGATATCGCCCAAGTCCCGGTCCCTCCGCAGGTCCAGCAGGTCCTGGTTCACCGCACTGCCCAGACGCCGCAGGATCACCTCCGGATCCAGCATTTCCAGCAGGCCGTTTTTCTGCATCCCGCTGTTGCACCGGATGATCCCGATCATGGCGCCGATCTCGCCCAGGTCCATCTGGTCGGTCCTGGTCTGGACATAGTCATACAGCGCCAGCAGCGCCCGGAAAATGTCTCCGCCGTTTTGCAGCAGAAACTCCTCCAGCAGCATGAAGAGCTGATCCACATAGCCTCTCAGCAGATAGCGGAACAGGTCCTCCTTATCCTGAAAATACATGTAGAAGCTGCCTCTGGGGATGCCTGCTTCCTTGATGATCTGATTGATGGACGCCTCATTGAACGGCCGGTGGGAGAACTCCCGGGTGGCCGCCTTCAACAGCTTCTCCTGCTTTTCCGCCGGCAGATTTAAAAAGGTGCTGCTCGGCACGTCGCCTCATTCTTTCTCATACGAAATGGAAGGTCCGTTTTCTTCAGCGCCGCCCAAATTTTATACCCTTCCCCTGCTGGAAGGTCAAGGGATTTCCGGCGAACGGCAAAAGAAATATGACAACCTGTCGCTTATCATAGCTGACAAGTTGTCATATTGCAAGAGGGAACTGCTAAAGTTCACAAATATTTCACACAGTTTCTGTCACTTCGTACAGAGGCCGGATTCGCTGATAGGACTGGGGCCGGTAGGTCACAGAGCCGATCCTGCGGCCGGAGACGCCGTACTTGGGGGAGTAGCCGAACAGGTCTATGTATCGATCCAAGTCGTCCCGCTCCGCCGCCATGGCGTCCAGCAGAATCGCCGCCGCCCGGGCGTCGTCCACCGCCCGGTGGCTGTTCACCGCCTGATCCTCCAGGCCGTATGCGGCGATGGCGTCGCTGAGCTTGTGCGGGTAGTCCCGCCGGTCCCGGTACACCGTGAGGACATCCAGGAACCGGGGCGCCCGCAGGATCCCCACCTGCCCGAAGGGCCGCAGGAAGTGATAGAGGAAGTTCAAATCGAACTGGGCGTTGTAGGCCGCCAGCAGCGTCCGCTCTCCCTCCCCCAGCAGATCGCAGAAGGCGGTGCAGGCGTCGGTCTTCTCCACGCCCTCCCGCTCCAGCTGCTCCGGCGTGATGCCGGTGAGCTGGGTGATGAAGGGCGGCAGCGTCCGCCCCGGGGTCAGGCGGATCAGCAGGTCTATGCTGCCGGTCTCCCCCGCCGGGGAAAAGGCCGCGGCCCCCAGCTCGATGATCTCGTCCTGTCCAAATTCAATGCCGGTGGTCTCCGTGTCGAATACCACGATCCGGTCAAACTGTCTCCAAAGGCCTGTCTCCATGGCAGTCCCTCCTGTCGAATATTGCCTTTTCAGGATAGGGCGCCGGGGCGGAATTGTCAAGAGGTCCCTCTGGTTGACTTCCCGGTCCATGCCGGATAAAATGGTGGTATCTTTCAGAGGGGAGGATGCCCTGTGAAGCGTGGACTGGATGACGCCTCCTAAAATACCAAATCGATTTTAGGAGGCTTTTATGAACGACAATTTGATCCCCACCCACACAGTGGTGGACCTGGACGCCTGGGACCGGGGGCCCGTGTTCCGGCACTTTATCGACGACCTGCGCTGTGTCATGAGCCTGACCGTGGACATGGAGGTGTCCCGGTTCCTGGACCGGCTCCGCTCCGGCGGCTTTTCCTTCTATCCCGCCATGATCTGGGCGGTATCCAAGGTGCTCAACGCCCATGCGGAGTTCCGGTACGGCTGGGATAAGCGGGGGCGGCTGGTCCTCTGGGACCGGATCGAACCCTACTACGCCCACTTCCACCCGGACCGGGAGACCTTCGTGAAGCTGGTGACGCCTTTTGACACAGACCTGGAGACCTTCCACCGCCGCTTTCTGGAGGACCGCCGGCGGTATGCCGCCCTGGACCACTTCGACCTGACGGACGTGCCGCCCAACACCTTCGACGTGTCCTGCCTGCCCTGGGTCCGGTACCGCAGCTTTGATATGCACATCTTTGACAGCGGCACCTATCTGGCCCCGGTGGTCACCTGGGGAAAGTATGCGCGGGAGGGCGCGCGGACGGTCCTGCCGGTCTCCCTGAATATCCACCACGCCGTGGCGGACGGGTTCCACCTGTCCCGCTTCTTCCTGGAGCTCCAGGAGCTGCTGGATACCACGGCAGAGCACTCATAACATAAAGAAGCGGGAGGCTGGATGCCTCCCGCTTTTCGTTGCTCAGTGATCGAACTTGTCGATGTGGACGCTGTCACAGAACTCCGCCTTCAGCGCCTGGAGCTTTCCGAAGATCTCCGTCTGGCAGTGGGCCTGCTGGAGGGCCGGGGTGGTCCAGCTCTCCACCAGCAGCAGGTCGTCCGGGGCCTCCGCCGCGAAGAAGTAGTCGTACTTCAGATTCCCCTCTTCTTTCAAAGAGTTTTCCCGGATGCCCAGGTCGCAGAGGGCCTGATAGAAGGCCTCCCGCTGGCCGGGCCTGCAGTGATAGGTGACGTTCCAAGTTAACATAAACTATCTCCTCCTATTTTATGGTCAATTTTTCTCCGGCGCGCGCTGTTTCGGCCAAAAGTCCCGGCACCAGCCGGGCCATATCCGACGGGATAGGTGCTGTCAAGGATAAATGCTTCCCAGTCACCGGGTGGTCCAGTTCCAGGGCGTAAGCGTGGAGGGCCGGCCGGGGGATCAGGTCCGGGTCCTCCCTTCCGTACAGCCAGTCCCCAGCCAAGGGACAACCGATGGAGGCCATGTGAAGACGAAGCTGGTGGGTCCGCCCCGTCTCCGGCCGCAGCCGCAGGAGGGACAACCCATCCTCCGTCCCCAGCACCTCATAATGGGTGACGGCCCGGGCGCCGTCGGGCCGGACGCACCGGCCCACCACGGAATTCGGGTCCCGGCCGATGGGGGCGTCGATGGTGCCGGACTTTGGTTCCGGGCAGCCCATGCACACCGCCCGGTACTCCCGGTAGAACTTCTCCGTGTGGAGGGCGTACCGAAGCCGGTCGTGGATGTAGCCGCTCTTGGCGATCACCATCAGGCCGGTGGTGCCCTTGTCCAGCCGGTTCACCGGGTGGAACACAAAGTCCGTGCCCCGCTGCCAGGCCAGGGCCCCTGCCACGGTGGGGGTGTCCGGCAGGAAGTTGGAGGCATGGGCCGTCATGCCGGCGGGCTTGTTCACCACCAGCAGGTGGCCGTCCTCCCAGACGACGGGCAGGGGCCAGTCGCCCGGCGTGGGCCGCACCCGGGGCGGCCGGTGGTCGCCGGTCTCCACCTCCAGCACGTCGCCGGTGTGAAGGAGATCCACTGTACGGGCATGCTTTCCGTTCACCCGGATGCCGTTCTCCGTCCGGGTCAGCCGGGAGATGGCGTGGGACGAGACGTGGAGGACGGCTTTTAAGATGTGGCGGACGGTGGCGCCGTCCTGTTCCGGCGTGACGGTGGCGCGGATCGTGGGCAACTGGGAAGCACCCCCCTGCGGGCAATTAGGAGTTAGGAATGAGGAATTAGGAATTTTTCCAAAATACAGCGTAGGGGCCGGCCTGTGTGCCGGCCCATTTTTCGATATGGGAGCAGCCCCCTCCAAAGCCGTAGGGGCGGCAATCTGCCGCCCGGGGGAAGCGGTGCGGGGATGGGGGACGGGCGGACACAGAGGTCCGCCCCTACAGGGTCATGCTTCCCATTCAGATTTGTGCTGTTCCCACCACGCCGGGAACGCCGGGTCTTTCGGGGAGAGAGTGGGGTTCATTTTGATGATTGAGGCTTTCTGTCCATCTGCGATGAAAGGCCCCATAATGTGAGCGCCTGCGGCAAGATGAAGAAACATCATTAAAAAGCCATTGTTCGCTGTCCATTTTGTGCCGTCATAGCGAGCAGCGGCTTTTCCTTCCGTGATCGAAAACTCGCCACAGTGAACGATCTGCACCTGTCCGAACAGATATTTAATCGTCTGTTTATTGGCTTTTATCGTCTCTTGGTCGAAGTGAACAGGTGCCTCGGTTTTCTCGTAGCCAAACTCTTTCCGAAACAGCGTTGCATACTCGATTTCTTTCGTTTCAGCGGTTTTCAAACACCGGTTGAAGATGGCCTGGACATTGGCCTCGTTAAGGTCTAAGGCGTAAGATATTGTATCTGTATCTTTCAACTTTGATCTGCCCACAACAAATCCCCCTCCCGCGCCGGAACGGCGCTGATTTTTCCCTTCCATCCTACCATATCTCCCCACCTGTTGCAAGGCCGCCGGGGCGGGTTGAAAAAAGCGGCGGGAGGCGGTATAATTTCTCTCAGACTTTTACCATCCAGGAGGAACCCCCATGCTCTTATCCGCGGAACATCTCTCCATCAACTTCGGCAGCCGCCAGCTGCTGGACGATGTGAACTTCTACCTCAACGAGGGGGACAAGGTGGGCGTCATCGGCATCAACGGCACCGGCAAGTCCACCTTTCTAAAGGTGCTCTCCGGCGTCACGGAGCCGGACGGCGGCACCATCTCCCGGAACCCCAACGTCCAGATCAGCCTCCTCTCCCAGAACCCGGTGATGGACGAGAACGCCACCGTGCTGGAGCAGGTGTTCCTCCACTTCCCCGCCGAGTTCCGGGCGCTGAACGAGTACGAGGCCAAGGCCATGCTGAACCGGCTGGGCATCACAGATTTCTCCCAGAAGGTGGGCACCCTCTCCGGCGGACAGCGGAAGCGGGTGGCCCTGGCGGCGGCCCTCATCCACCCGGCGGACGTGCTGATTTTGGACGAGCCCACCAACCACCTGGACAGCGAGATGGTGGCCTGGCTGGAGGACTGGCTCCGCCGGTTCAAGGGCGGCCTCGTCATGGTGACCCACGACCGGTACTTCCTGGAGCGGGTGGTGAACCACATCACGGAGCTCTCCCGGGGGAAGCTGTACCATTACGAGGCCAACTACTCCAAGTACTTGGAGCTGCGGGAGCAGCGGCAGGAGATGGCGGAGGCCAGCGAGCGCAAGCGTCAGTCCATCCTCCGGGTGGAGCGGGAGTGGATCATGCGGGGCTGCAAGGCCCGCACCACCAAGTCCAAGGAGCGCATCCAGCGGTACGAGGCCCTGCTGGACCAGGACGCGCCGGAGACGGACGAGAACGTCCAGATGGCGGCGGCCTCCAGCCGCCTGGGGAAGAAGATCATCGAGCTCCACGACGTGTCCAAGTCCTTTGACGGGCGGCCCATCGTCAGCCACTTCTCCTACAACCTGCTGCGCAGCGACCGCATCGGCATTGTGGGCCGCAACGGCGCCGGCAAGTCCACCCTGCTCCACCTGATCGCGGGGGAGCTGGCGCCGGACAGCGGCACGGTGGAGGTGGGCGCCACGGTGAAGATCGGCCACTTCTCCCAGGAGGGCCGGGAGCTGGACCTCCAACAGCGGGTCTACGACTTCATCCACGACATCGCCGACGAGGTAAAGACTGACGAGGGCACCTTCTCCGCCAACCAGATGATGGAGCGGTTTCTCTTCCCCGGGGATCTCCAGTCCGTGCCCATCGGGCGGCTCTCCGGCGGGGAGCGGCGGCGGCTGTACCTGCTGTCCGTGCTGATGGAGGCCCCCAACGTCCTGCTGCTGGACGAGCCCACCAACGACCTGGACGTAACCACCCTCTCCATCCTGGAGGACTATCTCCAAGGCTTCCCCGGCCCCATTCTGGCGGTGTCCCACGACCGCTTCTTCCTGGACAAGCTGGCGGAGTCCATCTTCGAGGTCCGGGGAGACGGGGAGATCGACCGCTTCACCGGCAACTGGTCCGACTGGCAGGCCAAGCGCCGGGAGGCAGAGGCCCCCGCTCCCAAAGCGGAAAAAACAAAGCCCGCCGCAGAGCGGCCCCGGGAGCGGAAGCTGAAATTCTCCTTCAAGGAGCAGCGGGAGTTCGAGACCATCGACGACGACCTGGCCCGGCTGGAGGCGAACATCGCCGCCTGCCAGGCGGAGCAGGCGGCCTGCGGCAGCGACTACGTGAAGCTCCAGGAGCTCCAGGCCCGGCAGGCGGAGCTGGAGGCCGCCCTGGAGGAGAAGACGGAGCGGTGGGTGTATCTCAACGAGCTGAAAGAGCAGATCGATGCCCAGAATGGGTGAGGATCTTTCCCGGGAGATCCGTATTCTGTCCCGCATAAACGTTCTCCAGAGGCCGCATCCCACCGAACCGGCGGAGGGCCGGCTCTTCCGTTCTGAGCATTCAAGTGCCGAAGTACGGAGCCGCCCTTTTGGCGGCGGAACCAAAAGCAAAAGGACATCCTTCCGGATGTTCTTTTGTTCTGGAAGCGAGGGGTGAAATCGATATTTTGATTTGAAGTATCGAAAAGGTTCGGCAAACTGCCCAACCGGCCTTCTGGCCGGCGGCGCCTTTGCGCCGTACGAGTGTTTTGCCGCAGGCAAAACCTCGGCGCAGGCGGAATTCACTTCCGCCGAGCATTTCAAATTCCCCCGGTTACCATAAAAATAACCACACCCGGCAGGTGTGGCTATTTTTATGGTGGAGGTGAGGGGAGTCGAACCCCTGTCCGAAAGCACTTTAACGGGACTTTCTCCGGG
>ULTL01041976.1_pt1 | contig 24880 bp, 21 predicted proteins | sample 1957531 | NCBI WGS metagenome assembly ULTL01 (sample SAMEA4835732, study PRJEB28245) | human gut metagenome | biome: gut microbiome; material: fecal sample | place: Denmark | collected 2008 | reverse complement strand
CCATGCCGATCTGCTTGCGCAGCCAGGTCACGTCCACGCCGGGGGCATAGATGTCCTGCCCCCGATAGGCCACCGTGCCCTTGATCTTGACGCCCTGCACCAGGTCGTTCATGCGGTCCAGCGTCTTTAAAAAGGTGGACTTGCCGCAGCCGGAGGGGCCGATCAGGGCGGTGATCTCATGCTCGGGGATGTCGATATTCACGCTGTGCAGGGCATGGTGTGCCCCGTACCACAGATTCAGATCTTTCACTTCAATGATGGAGGACATTTGGCACACTCCTATTATTTTTTCTTCAGTTTCCGGCCCACCAGGCTGGCGGCCAGGTTGATGATCAGGGTCAGCAGCATCAAAATGGCGGCAATGGCAAACGCCACGTCGAACTCCGCCCGCTCACGGGCGTACACATACAGCGCCACTGTGAGGCTGGAGCCGGAGGAGTGCATGAAGTTGCTGACAGAGCCGAAAAAGTCGTTCATGCTCATGCCCATGCCGGCTGTGAACAGCAGGGCTGCGCTCTCGCCCACGATGCGGCCGATGGCCAGGATGCAGCCGGTGACGATGCCGTCGATGGAAGAGGGCAGCACCACCGTGCGGATCATGTGCCACTTGCCGGCGCCCAGGCCCAGGGATGCCTCCCGGTAGGACTGGGGCACCGTCTTCAGGGACTCCTGTGTGGTGCGGATAATGGTGGGGATGGTGGCGATGACCAGCGTCAGGGAGCCGGCCAGCAGGGATGCCTGCAGGCCCAGCAGCTCGCAGAAGAACAGCATGCCCACCAGGCCGAAGATGATGGACGGGATGCCGGTCAGGGTCTCCGTTGCGAACTCGATGGCGGCCACCAGCTTCTGGTTTTTGGCGTACTCCGTCAGGTATACGGCTGCACCCACGCCCAGGGGCAGGATGATGATCAGCGTCACCACCACGATATAAATGGTATTGGTGATGTTGGGCAGGATGCCGATGGTATCGTTGATATAGCTGGGCTCCGTGCTCAAAAACTCCCAGGTGACGTGGGGCAGGCCCCGGACAAAGATGTACCCGATGATAAAGATCAGCAGGGCGCAGGTCAGCGTGGCGCAGAAATACAGCAGGAACCGGAGCACCCGGTCATAGGCCCTGCGCCGGCCGGAGAGGGGCTGCATAGTGATCGTTTTCTCTTCCATTCCCGCTCACCCCTTTTTCCGCTTCAGCAGCGTGTTCAGTGCAATGTTGATGATCATGATGAAAATGAACAGCACCAGGGCGATGGAGTACAGCGCCTGGCGCTGCAGGCCGGAGGCATAGGCCATCTCACTGGCCACGGCGGTGGTCAGGAACCGGACGCTGGAGAAGAGGGAGGGCATGTTGGCCACATTGCCCGCCACCATGATGATGGCCATGGCCTCGCCGATGGCGCGGCCGATGCCCAGCACCACCGCCGCGGCGATGCCGCTGGAGGCCGCGGGCACGCTGACCCGAAACACCGTCTCGATGTGGGTGGCGCCCAGGGCCAGGCTGGCCTCCTCATACTCCGGGGGAACGGCCTTCAGGGCGGTCTCGGACACGGAGATGATGGAGGGCAGGATCATGATGGCCAGGACGATGATGGCGCAGAAGAGGCTGGCGCCGTCCGGCAGGTCAAAGGCCTTGCGCACGGCGGGGACCAGCACCATCATGCCGATGAGGCCGTAGACCACGGAGGGGATGCCCGCCAGCAGATCCACTGCCGGCCGGACCACGGCGGCCAGCTTGGGAGGGGCCACTTTTGCCAGGAACACCGCCGTCATGAACCCCACGGGCACGCCCAGGATGATGGCGCCGCAGGTGCCGTAGATGGAGGTCAGGATGAAGGGCAGGATCCCGAACTTGGGATCCGACGCCGTGGAGGCCCACTCCCTGCCGAACAGGAAGTCCACCAGGCCGATCTCCCGGATGGCGGGCAGCCCGGAGATGATCAGATAGATGCTGATGAAGAGCACGAACACGATGGCGACGAAGCCGCAGATGAAAAACACGGCGTTCATGATCCATTCCATCGGTCGGATTTTTTGTTTTGTGGCATTCATGGTAAATACCGGCCTTTCTCAAACGGGTCTTGACTCCTACAGGCGGAGTGCCCCCTCGAAGCCAAGGGGGCACTCCGTCGGTCATGTACGAATTTTGAATTACTCGGCCACGGGCACAGCGCCGGCGCCGGCGATCAGGTCAGAGGCCTCCGTGGAGGTAGCCCAGTCGACGAAAGCCTGAGCGGCATCAGACAGCGGGGTGCTGTCGCTGATGATGAAGTTGAAGTTCCGCTGAATGGCGTAGGAGCCGTCCAGAACGGTGTCCTCAGAGGGAGCCACGCCGCCCACGGTCAGGATCTTCACGGAGTCGTCGCCGGTGACAGCGGACAGGGAGGCATAGCCGATGGCGTTGGGGTTGGAGGCAACGCCTGCGACGACCTCGCCGGTGGAGGTGTACTCGTTCTGATACTTGCAGGCATCCTCCGTGCCGGTGATGGACTCGAAGCCGTCCCGGGTGCCGGAGCCGGCCTCACGGCCCATGAACACGACCTCAGCGTCATTGCCGCCCACCTCGGACCAATTGGCGGTGGCGCCGGTGGCCAGAGCGGCGATCTGCTCGATGCTCAGGTCAGAGACGGGGTTCTCGGGGTTGACGATGATGGCGATGCCGTCCTTGGCAACGGTGATCTGGCTGACGCCGGTCTCGTCCTCCTTCAGGTCGCGGGAAGCCAGGCCGATGTCGCAGGTGCCCTCCTGAGCGCCGGTGATGCCAGCGCCGGAGCCGCTGCCGGTGTAGTTCACAGTCACGCCGGGCTGCACTTCCTTAAAGGCCTCGATCAGAGTGCCCATCACGTCCTCCATGGAGGTGGAGCCGTTGGTGTTGACGGTGCCGCTCAGCTCCGTGGTCTCGGTGGTATCGGCCGTATCCGTGGTGGAATCATCCGCAGTGTCCGTGGTGGTGTCGCCGCCGCAGCCGGCCAGCAGGGCCATGACCATGGTCAGGGACAGCAAGAGAGAGAATACTTTTTTCATATTGAAGATTACTCCTTTTTCCGATGTCTTTGCTCAAGGGACGGTCTTAGTATAAACACCGCCAAGTAAAATCCGACACCAGGTCTTCGTAAAGTCTGTGTAAAATCCCGCGGTAAATTCAAAGCTTCTTGCAATATAAACGATTTACCAAGTCTTTTCCCCCATCTGTTTTGTTGCTTTGTTGAATCCGCACCCGCTCTCCGAATGGTTTTGTAACCGTTTCAGGGATCGTGGCTTCTCAAATTTAACCGGCCTTCACCCCATCTGCCGCAATATACCGGAGGTCCTCTCTCCAAGTTCCAACGTCTCATGCCGAAAAAACGGGAGCGGCAAACCGCTGTTTGCCGCTCCCGCTCCGATTATCCGATTAAAAATGGATGTTACGCCTCTGCCCGCTGGCGGTTGTACGCCTCCAGCTCCATGACGGCGTCGATCAGCATCTGCTGGTCCACCGGATAGGGCCACACCCGCACGTCGATGCCCTTTAGGGCCTTCTCCGTCACGGCGGGCAGGTCCTCCTCCTGGGCGTGGATGTCTGCCAGGCAGGTGGGCAGGCCGATGGACTTGTTGAAGGCGAAGATCTTGTCCCGCTCGGCATACTGCTTGTCCGCCGTCAGCATCACCAGGATGCCGTAGGACACCACCTCGCCGTGGAGGTGATGGTTGGCCTCTGTGCTGGGCAGGATGGTGAAGCCGTTGTACATGGCATGGGCCATGCCGGTGGTGTAATCCACCTGGACGAAGTTGGACACAAACCCCGTGGACACGATGATGGCCAGGATGATCTCCGTCAGCTCCATGGTCACCTGGTGGGCCTCGCAGTCCTCCATGGCCTTCCGGCCCCAGCGGACAATGGGGGCGGCGCACATGGTGCTCAGGGCGATGCCCATGGCGTCGGAGTGGGCGGGGGTGTCGTTCCGGGAGGAGATGGTGCACTCATAGTGCTTGGCCATGGTGTCCCCCATGCCTGCCCAAAGGTAGCGCACCGGGGCGTTGGCGATGATCTCCGTGTCGATGAAGATGTGGTTGGGCGGGATCTTGGAGAAGGAGTACTCCCGCAGGCTCCCGTCCGGGTGGTACACGATGCCCAGAGATGTGCAGGCGGCGCAGGTGGAGGCGATGGTGGGGAAGGTGAAGAAGGGCCGGCCCATGCTGTGGGCCAGGACCTTGCAGGTGTCGATGGCCTTGCCTCCGCCCACGGCGAAGAGCATGTCCGCCTCCGCCACCTGGGGCCGCAGCATCTCCATATTCTCCACAGAGGCCTCACCGCCGTACCAGAACACGCCGATGACCTCCAGGCCGGAGCCCTCCATGGCCTTCAAAATCTTATCCTTGGCGGCGGCCAGGGCCCTCTCGCCGCCGATGATGGCCACCTTCGTGCCGTAGGCCGGGCAGACGTTCCCGATGTCCTCGTAAGCGTCCGCCCCAATGGTATATCCGGGAAACAGGGATCTTTCCATAATACAATACACTCCTTTGCTGATGATCCGGTCGCTTGCTCCGCTCCGGCCCCGCGGCCTGTCAGGCCGCGGGGCCAGGCGCATGCTTTATTCGGCTTCCACCGCTGCGCGGGGCGCGGGCCGGGCTTCCGTTCTGGCGGGCCCAGCCTCCTCCGGCACGGGGGCGAATGCCTCGTTGTGCTCCTTGAGATACTTGCGGTTTTTGTAGACGCCCACAGTCAGGAAGGGGATCACCACCACGACGATGCCCAGATAGCCGCAGTAGCCGTAGCCGTACTTGATGATGTTGCTGAGGCCCACCATGGAGATGGACATGGACAGGATGATGATGAAGGCGGAGACGATGGCGCTGCGCACGGGAGCGGACTGGATGCCGCGGAACACCGGGAGCTTCTCAAACCGGGCCACAAAGCCGAAGATGGTGGTCACGCCGGTGGAGATCAGGCAGAGCAGCAGGCAGACACCGTAGATCACGGTCAGGCCCTGGATGCCCATGGTGTTGCACACGGTGAGGGTAGGGATGGTGGTGCCGCCGTCCACTGCGGTGTAGACGTTCTCCCAGCACAGCAGCATGAACACGGAGAGGACCAGAGCCACGGCGTTCATCACGAAGGAGATCCACATGGCCTTGGCGCAGCCCTGCTTATTGCGCATGGTGGTGCCGCAGGCCACCATGGTGGGCAGCGTCACGCACTGGAAGCCGGCGTAGGTGAAGGCATTCACGATGGCGGTTGGCACATCGGCGAAGCCGGTGGTCTGGAAGTCCGCGGCCAGCACATCCATGATGGTCCGCTCGCTGTTAAAGATGCCCACGGCATAGATGGTGATGGCGGTGACCAAAATGGCGATGCCCATGTAGGTGGAGGCCGCCCGGACGATGCCGGCGCCGAAGATGGTCAGCACCAGCACCAGCGCGCCCACGGCCACAACGCCCAGATAGTAGTTCAGGCCAAAGTACGTGGTCAGGGCGGAGGCGGCACCGGAGATGGCGGCGGCCACCGCCATCAGCACCATGATGTAGAAGAAGATCTCAAACAGCCAGACCAGCTTGTCAAAGGGATGGTACAGCGTCTCGAACAGCTCCTTGTGGCCGGTGAGGCCCCGGGAGTTGTACATGATCATGGCCTCCCGCATGGTCAGCGTCAGCAGCAGCATGGCCACGATGGCAGAGGCCACGCCGGCCCAGCCCAGGCCCACGTAGTAGGTGTTGGCCTGGTTGCCGGTGGCAAAGCCGCCGCCGGCGTGGGCGGAGAACAGCACCGCGCCCACAGAGAATGCGGCAAGGAAGGGGGTCTTTGCGTACTTGGTTTTCATGCTTGTTTCCTCCTGCAAAAAAATGGGTGATGGTCTTGGCAGGGCAACAAAAAATCCCTCCGTCGCTCCTGCCGTTTGGCAGAAGAGACGAAAGGATGAAAAACCTTCCGCGGTACCACTCTTCTTTGCCCTTCCGGATAGAAGGACACACTCACTGGGATACCATCATATCCCTGCACTGTAACGGGAGCCCCCGTCTGCGCCTACTTCTCTTCAGCACAGCCGCTGCTGCAGCCAGTTCGGCGGGTCCGTGAACTTCGTGCCTCGCACCACCCGGCACTTCTCTGAAAGCACATCGCCGCTTACTACTCTGCGTCATTGCGTTTGATGTAATGGATGATAGCAGATGCGAATCGAATTGTCAACATAAATTTTCTGAACGCCCGCCGCAGGCTCCGGCACATGCCGGAGCCTGCGGTTCTGTCCTCAGGTGGAGGACAGAGCCGGGCGCTGACAGCTGTTCCTTGCCTTTTTCTGCACGGGAGCCGCCTCTTCCGCAGGGAGCAGGGTCTCCGCAGTCTGGTTCATGATCAGCATCTGGAGCCGGTTCTCCACGTTGGCGTAGCTGGTGTCCGGATCCAGGTCCAGGGGCAGGATCTGCACGCCGGGGAATTCCTCTTTCAGCCGTTTGGTGACGCCCCGCCCGCACACATGGTTGGGCAGGCACCCAAAGGGCTGCAGAATGATGAAGGACCGGACGCCCTGTGCGGCGTAGTGGGCGATCTCGCCGGCCATCAGCCACCCCTCGCCGCAGGTGAGGGTCTTGGGGATGATGTGCTCCACGCCGCCGTACAGATCCTGGGGCCGGGCCGCCCGGCGGTACAGGGGGTGGGCCTTGGCGATACGCTCCAAAAACCGCTGAATGCCCTCCACCGCGGTGTCCAGTGCGAAGGGATAGGGCGCCAGATGGGCGCCGAAATCCCGGATCTCGCTGATGGCCGCCTGGAAGTCCTTGCGGAACTGGTAGGTGATCCGAGGCAGGATGACCTCCATGCCGTTTTTCTCCAGGTACTCCTCCACATGAAAGTTGGTTCCGGGGTGGAAGTTCACCAGCAGCTCGCCGGTGACCAGCACCCGGGGCTTGCGGCAGGAGCGGTCCCAGGAGAGATCCCGCAGGGCGCCGATGGCCCGCCGGAAGGCGCCGATCATCTTTCCCAGTCCCTGCTTGGATGCCTCGGCGATCCACTCCACACAGGCTTGGAACACCCGGTTGGTCTCGCCGGCCGCTGTCTCGTAGGGCCGGATCTTCCGGCACAGCTCCTCCAGGATGTCCAGCATGGAGAAGGCCCAGGCCGCCAGCAGCACGGAGTGTGCGCCCAGCATGGACACGCCGGGGTGGATGCCCTTGGTGTCGCCGGGGTCGGTGGTGAGGATGGGGACATTTTCAAATCCGGCGCTGTCCAGGGCCTTGCGGAGGATGGGCGTATAGTTGGCCATGCGGCAGTCGCAGCTGAGCTTGGCCATGCCCACGGCCACAGAGTCCTCCGGATAGTTCCCCTTCTGCAGCGCGTCGATCAGTTCGCCGATGACCATCTGGCAGGGGAAGCAGATGTCGTTATGGGTGTACTTCTTGCCCACCCGGATCTGCTCCGGGCCGCCCACCGGCAGGCTCACCGCCCGGATGCCCTCCCGCTCCATCAGGGCCGTCAGCAGAGTGGACACCGGCGCGGAGATATTGGGCACCAGCACGGTCCGCAGCTTCCGGTCCTCCCTGCGGTATTTGACGGGATAGGGCTCCGGCAGGGCGCCGGCGTTCACCGCCGTCTCCGCCAGGGCGGAGCGGCGCAGCTGCACCGTCTCGATAAAGGACTGGACCCGGATGCCCAGGGACCCGGCGGCCTCGCTCTCGTCCACCTTCAGGATCAGGGGCGGCTTGCCGCTGCCCTCCCCCAGCAGGCGGATGATCTCGTCGGACAAAATGGCGTCGTGGCCGCAGCCGAAGCTGACGATCTGCACATACTCCAGGCAGGCCTGTTCCGCCGTCACCATGGCGCCGGAGAGCATCCGGGCGTGGAAGTCGTTGGTGATCTCCACCCGGGACTTCCGCAGGTCTGCCGTCTCCAGCCCCGGCAGGCTGTCCACCGTCAGCACGGGGATGCCCCGGCGGGTGAACATCCGGGAGAGGTCATGGTTGATGAGGGGGTCCGTGTGATAGGGCCGGCCCGCCAGCACCACGGCGAAGCCGCCGGTTTTCTCGGTGTCGGCGATGACCTGCTTTCCCGCCTCCGCCAGCTGATGGCGGAAGGCGGTGATGGCGGCCGCCGCCTGGCGGCAGGCCTCCTCCGCCTGCTGCTTCGTGGCGCCGCAGCGGTCCATGGCGTACTGACAGATCTGCCGCTTCCGGTCCTTTTCCGTGAACCAGTGGAACACCGGCGTCTCAAAGTCCACGGAGAAGTGCTCCTCCGGAGACTGGAAGTTCCGCACCACCATGGAGTAGCCCATGATCACCGGGCAGACATAGGGGCTCTTCTCCCGCTTGTTCTCCGGCGGCATATGTAAGATGTAGGGCAGGAAGATCCGGTCCACCCCCTGTTTGGACAGATCCAGCACATGGCCGTGGACCAGCTTGGCCGGGAAGCAGATGGTGTCCGACGCCACGTACTGCAGGCCGTTCTCGTACTGCTTCCGGCTGCTGGGATGGGAGAACTTCACCGGATACCCCAGGGCCCGGAAGAACGTGCTCCAGAAGGGCATGCTGTCCCAGAACTCCAGCACCCGGGGCAGGCCGATGGTCTCGCTCTGCTCCTCCCGCACGGGAGACACCGGATACGTCTTGAACAGCAGCTCCTGCCGCAGCCGGAACAGGTCCCGCACTTCCCCGGCTTTTTTGACAGGCGCAGCCTCTTCCGTCACCACGGCGCCCCGGTCGCACCGGTTTCCGGTGACATAGCAGCCCCCGTCCGGGAACCGCAAAATGGTCCGGCTGCAGTGGTTGGCGCAGTGGGGGCACAGCACGCCGCTCTCCCGGGTGTAGTGGAAGTCCTTCACCGCATCAAAGCCGATGAAGGCGGAGCAATGTCCGTTGGCGTAGCCGTGGGCCTCCACCTCCTGCTTTACCGCCAGCGCCGCGCCCAAAGCGCCCATCTCGCCGGGATAGGGGGCCAGGGTCACCTCCCGGCCCAGATACTCCTCCAGCGCCCGCAGGACGGCAAAGTTCCGGAAGGTGCCGCCCTGGACCACCACCCGGTCCCCCAGCTCCGAGACGTTGGCGATCCGTACCACCTTGGTGAACACGTTCTCGATGATGGACCGGCAGAGGCCCGCCATCAGGTCATCGGGCTGCTTGCCGTTGCGCTGCTCGTTGATGATGGTGCTGTTCATGAACACGGTGCACCGGCTGCCCAGCTCCGCCGGGGATGAAGACCGGAAGGCGGCCTCCGCCACCTGGTCCACCGGCATCCCCAGGGTGGAGGCGAAGTTCTCCAGAAAGGACCCGCACCCGGAGGAGCATGCCTCGTTCAGCATGATGTTGGTGACCACGCCGTCCTTCAGCCAGATGGCCTTCATGTCCTGGCCGCCGATGTCCAGCAGGAAGGTGGCGTCCGGGAAGAAGCGGCGGCAGCCCCGGGCGTGTGCCACGGTCTCCACCGTGTGATAGTCGGCGTGGAAGGCGGCGGAGAGCATCTGCTCGCCGTAGCCGGTGGTGCCCAGGCCCAGCACCTCCAGCTGGATGCCCAGCTTCCGGTATTTCTCCGCCAGGGCCAGCAGCCCCTCCCGGACCACCTTCAGGGGCTCGCCCTTGTTGTTGGCGTAGAAGGTGTCTGTCACCTGTTCATTCTCGTCCATAAAGACGAACTTGGAGGTGGTGGAGCCGGAGTCGATGCCGATGTACCCCCGCAGGACCTTCCGGTCCGTGGCGTCCACCGGCTGCCGCAGCTCTGCCCGGTGCCGGCGGAGGAAGGCATCCCGCTCCGCGTCGCCGGCAAAATAGGGCTTCCCCGCACCGGCGGCATCCTCGGCCGGGTCCGGCGCGGCTTCCAGCCGCTCCAAAGCCTGGGCCAGCGTCACAGCGTCCTCCTGACCGGGGAACAGCTCGTCCACCGCAATGGCAGTGCCCCGGGCCACGATGGTCTCCGGGTGCTCCGGCCGGACGATGTCGGACTCCTTCAGGTCCAGCCGCTCCGCGAACACCCGCACCAGCGTGGGGTTGAAGGTCAGGGGGCCGCCCTCGAAAATGATGGGAGCCGTCAGCTCCAGCCCCTGGGACAGACCGCCGATGGTCTGCTTGGCGATGGCGTGGAAGGTGGACAGGGCGATGTCGGACCGCTCCGCTCCCTGGATCAGCAGGGGCTGGATGTCCGTCTTGGCGAACACGCCGCACCGGCCGGAGATGCTGTAGACGGTCTTCCCCTGGGCGGCCAGCTGCTCGAACTCGTCCGCCGGCACGTTCAGCAGGGCGGCGATCTCGTCGATGAACGCGCCGGTGCCGCCGGCGCAGCTGCCGTTCATCCGCATGTCGGAGGTCTGGAGCTTTCCGGTGGCCTCGTCATAGTGGAAAAAGATCACCTTGGCGTCCTGTCCGCCCAGCTCCACGGCGGTGCGGACCTGGGGGTACAGGGCCCGGACGGCGGCAGCATTGGCCACCACCTCCTGGACGTAGCTGGCCCCCAGAGCGGCGGCGATGGGCCGCCCGCCGGAGCCGCAGACCCCGATGCGGAACCGGGCAAGGGGAAACCGCCCGGCCGCTTCCTCTAGAAGCTGCCGGACGGTGGCCGCCTGATGGGCGTTGTGCCGCTGATACCGGGTAAATAACACGCTGTTGTCGGCGGGATCCAGCACGACTGCCTTGACGGTGGTGGAGCCAACATCCACACCAAGGCGTAAAACATCTGAAACTGTCTGTGCCATATGTACTCCTTCCGGAGGCCCTCCACAGCAGCGGTTTTGGCGCAGAAAACCCCCGTTTTTATTTATTCAGAAGTATTATAACACATCCGTCTCTTTATCGTTTGTATAGTTTTTGTTAAGAATTTTAGACTATTTTTCCCATTTTTCACAATTTTCAGCGATATATATTCAGGTTTATTGTTCAATCCTGAACAGGCGTGTGACCTCTGGAGCCTTTGCGCCCAGGTCCGGCACCACGCCTGACCGGATACAGACCGCCCCACGCTCTGCCGGCGGTCTCCGCTCCCATGTGCCCTGCGCAGAGAGCCTGCTGCAACGGGAGAAAACCTGCATTTCCAAAGGCTAAAAATAAGGCTAAAAACGGTTTTGGGTAAGAAAAAATCCCCAGAACCGTTGCGGCTCTAGGGATTCTTTTGTCTTGTCCGTAAGGTATAGATGCCACACAGTACGTTTGGCCACAACCGCGTCCCCAAAATACTATACAATTTACTATTTAAGCATTAAATGGATAATTAGCCCGATCAATGAAATTTTCTCAACTCAGATAGGGTAAGGCAATTCGTGTTCACGATTTGCATAAGCCATGAGTCAAAGATTGCCGTTCCTTACGAGGGAGTTTTGTCTGACCCTGTTCCAGATGTACATCAACAAGTTCCTTACGGTTATATACACATACATTTCCAAGCGCTTTATCTTTGATCAGATTTTGTAGCGCTTTCGAATCTCCGTCATCAGACAGAAAGATTCCACAACCGCAGGTCAAGCACATAGCAACTGAGTGGACCTCCCCTAAACTGACCCTACGCAACCATCTAGTAAATATGTCTTCTTCAGATAGAGGAAGGGGCTCGCCTCTTAGATCTCGATAAAGATTTGCAACCAAAAAAGCGTAATAGGCTTTTTTAACAGGGTCATCCTGGTGAATATCCCCGAACTCAGCCTTATTGAGTATGTCTCGGTCGAACAACATGGTAATCCGAGGTGTTTCTTTTAACAGTTCGTACTCGTAAACGAGTGGGTGCATAACGATGGAGATGCCTAATTCAGAAAAGATAATTTTTAAGAGTTCTGCGAGGTGATTGTCATCTAAATGCGTTTCACTTAAATGGCTAACGAAATCATTGTCGATGACAGCAGTATTCCCATCAAGCATCATTGTGAACCAAGACCTTCCTGCGAGTCAAGTGAGAAAGAATGATTCATCTCTGGTGATACCTCAGGTGCAGTAGGAAGATCAAATCTCTCTCTCATCAGTTTAATTTTATTCTCAGAAATCAAGTGCTCTTTTTCAGCGATGTCCAGTTTTTCTGCAAGTCCTTCAATCCACTTTTTGTAAGAAGGATTTTTTAGCTTGACATAGCCGAATTCATTAATGAAAGATTGTACCAACTTTGCAAGAAACTCTGACGAAATAATTTCTCCATTGAATAAAGTTTCGACCATTTCCTTACGGAAGAACCCCGTTTCGACCAAACGAAGTGTAACAGCCTTAAGAGGAGCAAAGAATTGGTTCATCAAATGAACGATAATCTTGACTAGATTAATATAAGTGATCGATTTTTTTTCGGAGTTTATATATTCACTCAATTGTAGGCGGACAGCCGCCTGAAATTCTTCCTTTGGCATTAGCAGTACAGCGGCAAAGCGGTTAATAATGGGTTCTGCCAATTCGGAGGATATCCCGCAATGCTCAATTACATAACGGTCCACATTCCAGATATGCCCTAACTCATGAGCGGCGGTAAAAGCCTGCTTCTCTAAAGTTTGGGCCGTGTTGATAAAAACGAAGTCGTGATAGGAACCATCAGAAAAAGGAATGTCCTTCACACGAAAGCCATTATTTTCTTCTTCCTCCAAAGGGTAGTACACAACGGTACAATATCTGTCCAGAAGATCAAGCACATCTTCCCGCAATAGGCGATTCGGGAACATGCTGTGCAGATTTTCCTCCTGAAATTTCTGTTCAATTAGCTGTTGGATACATATCTCTACCTGATTTGGAAGAATAGAAAAGTCATTCATAACCTTGCTCCTTAATAAAAAGGCATGGTAAAAACCATGCCTTTTTATGACTGATGATGCATATCAACTGCGTTTACTACATCCACATAGTCATCAATAAAATCCAGAATCTTTTCGCGATTATCAGAGTTCTGAAAATCGTTCATACAGTGGACAACAGTTGCGTTGTACTGTTTTGGATCTCCTGACAACAATTTTTCAACTGTAGTATGGAACAACTCTGCCAATTTGGACACTTGACCAAAAGATGCGTATGCACGACCTTTCAGCAACAACTCCATCTGAAAATCGGAACATCCAAGAGCTCGGCTCAGATCAGAGTGAGACAGGCGGTTCTCTTCAGCCAGAAAGTTCACATAGTTGCCAAACATGCGAGCACTCTGCATACCTATTCCTCCTTTTCTGACCGTTTACCGTTCATTATATAGTATGTAAGAAAGGCTCATATGATACTATACTTCAAGTAAAAAGTCAAGCACTTTTTCAATAATATTATAATTGCAGAATTAAAGGTTGTCAATCGCAACATCTTCGAGGTATTTTGTATTCAATAACAATATATTGATTAATCCATGACAAGAATAACAAAATACAAAATGTTAAATGTTGAAAATTCAAGTTCGTCTGAATCAAACAATTACTTGTAGTCCCTCTATTAAGTTAAGAATCTCCTAGAAAAGTTGTACTTTGCCATGCAACAAGCAAAAGAAATGATTTGCTTTTCTACTAAAAATAATATTAGGTAGCAAATCTTTTTGCTCCATCCTATGAGCAAGTAAAATTTACGGATGTCACTTATTCCATGTCCATTGTCGACTGCAATCGTTCTGGTGTAAATGTCACAGGAACATTTCTCTTCCCAATTTCCCGAGTCGGAGGATACAGATTTACCTTAAACTCCTTCTCATCAAATTCGAAAGGGAAAAGTTTCTCTTCATAAGAGACAAATCCAACCAATCTCTCTGGTTTTTTCATTCTATGGCACCCCCATGACTCTTCCCATTAGCCTTCTCAAATAGATCCCTAGTTATAATTGCCGGATGGTGATCCTGGTATAGAAAACTCTCACGCTCTCCCACATTCTTAACTTGTTTCCCAGAGAACAGATCTATCACAAAGGTTTTCTGCAGCAGAACATCTCCTGTGTATTTTTCATTCTTGAGCAGTTTGCTGATGGTCTCTCTGCTCCAACGGCGCTTTCCAGTCGGAGAAAATACCTCTTGTTCGTAAAGCCAATCAGATATTGCACCAAGGCTTTTTCCGCTTGCACGCATTTCAAATATCTCTCGCACAATTTTTGCATCTGGCTCGTCGATCACCAGTTTTCCATTATCATCCTGCTTATAACCAAAGCACACAAACTCCGCATACCCAGATCTGCCACTTCGAAATCCTTCTTTGATCCCCCAGCGGATACTTTGACTTGCGCCTTCACTTTCCGCCTGAGCAAAAGCAACATAGGCCGTCATGAGCACTTGCATTTGGCGGTCATGCAGCCAAAGTTTTTCTTTTTCGAAATATACATCGACACCGAGAATTTGTAATTCCTGTAAAGCCCGAAGGGAATCCAAAGTGTTACGTCCAAATCGACTAACGGATTTTGTTAGGATTAAATCAATTTTCCCCTTTCTGCAGGAACGCAGCAACTTCCGAAACTCCTGGCGTTTCTTCACTTCCAGTCCTGAAACTTTCTCTGAGAAAATGCCGGCATTGATCCAATTTGGTGTTTGCTCAATCAGTCTGGTATAATACCGCTCCTGCATTTCAAGGCTGCTGCTCTGCTCCTCATGGTCTGTACTAACCCGGCAATAGGCAGCTACCCGCAAAGGTTCTTCGTCATCCGCACCCAGTGCTGGTATAGGAGATATCTCAATAACCTTTGCCATAATAACCACCTGTAAGACTTTTTCTTTATTCTATCAGAAAGGCATTTTTATGGCAAATTCATTGTTGCTGCTTTTTGAGCGGTCCGCTTTTGCTTTCTGAACATTGAAAAACAACTCATCGGGGATGATTGGCTCATGTGTTTCCGTATAGAGATACCGGCTTATGATACCGCCGTTGTTGATCTGAGAAATTCCCGTGCTGATCGTCTTCTGTAGCAGTACTCGGCCCGTATATTTTTCGTTAGAGAGCAGTTTGTCAATCGCCTCACGGTTCCATTTTGACTTCCCGGTAGGGGAGGGAATCTTCTGTTGGGCTAGGCCATCCGCAATCTTTCCCAAGCTCTGTCCCGATTGGTATTGCTCAAAAATCCACCGGACTACATTCGCCTCATCTGGATTCACTCTCAGCGTGCCATCGGGACCTATGCTATATCCATAGCATTTACGCCTTGCAAGTTTAGAGTTACCAGTTTGGAAACTCTTACGGATGCCGGCTTTAATTAATTCACTTTTCTCAAATGTTTTCATTGATAGCTCCTTTCATACACAAATAAATCGTACGCAAATAAAAACACCGCAGCGATCGCTGCGGCGTTGCTTTATAGTTTTATACACACGGGCAACTAGTTTATTCATTTTCCCTAGCTTAATATTTGAAACTAACCTTTTCCCTCCTATGGCCGAAATTCTCCTTTCTCTCAAAAATTTTGAAAATAAAAAAGTTGACAAGTTCTTTTCAGAACTTGTCAACTTATCTTGGAGGTGACACCCGGATTTGAACCGGGGAATCAGGGTTTTGCAGACCCTTGCCTTACCACTTGGCTATGTCACCAGCTGAAAAATTCAGATAAAATGCAGTATTTTCAATGCTTTCAAGGATTTTCTTCTGGAATATAATACCATAATTTTTCATCAAAAACAAGTCTTTTTACATACAAACCCTTGTCCCTAGAGCTGGAATATTTTGTAATTTCTAATTCCTAAATTTTCCATTTCTACGCCTGTATGCTTGAGGTTGTCAGCTGTCCAACTATTCTGTTTGTCTGAAAAATGTATATCCACTCTTTTCCGTATTGAATCTGCATATTCAAGACCACTGGAGTTTTCACTCTGGTGGTCTTTTTTCATATAGACCCTATCAACCCATCTGCCACGAAAGGAGTACCTATGGTTGCGTATTTTCTCTTCATCTTGATTTTTTCCCTCTACATCAACTTCCATGGTCCCTACCTGGACTTCCTGGATGTATCCCTCATCACCACAGCTGTCCTCTTCCTGATTTTCTTTGTGCTGTTCACACATGAACCCAAAAACAGAAAATAACCCCTTCCAACCAAATCTATATCAAAAAGGAGAATGATCTATGAGTATCTATGAACTGGACGCAAAGGTAGCGGAGCTGAGAGAACTGCGCAATCTGGAAGCGGAGGTCAAGGCTGAAATCACCTCCATCGAGGACGAGATCAAGTCCGAAATGCTTGCCAAGAATGTGGAGGTCCTGCAAGGCCAGAGCTGCAAGATCACCTGGAAGACCATCACCACTACACGCTTTGACAGTGCTGCTTTTAAGCTCTCCCACGCAGATCTGTTTCAGCAGTACAGCAAGGCCACCACCAGCAGGAGATTTGTGATTGCGTAAGGAGGAAAACACATGAAACAACTTACCAGCTACAACCGAGCAGCAGGTTATCTCAATAAGCTCTTTGATCTGCTGAATGCTCGCTATTTTGAAAACACACTTTCAAGACCCACCATCACCATCCAGAGCACTCCCAGAGCATACGGCCATTTCACCCTGCGAGAAGATACCTGGATTTCTGCCAATGGCTGTTCCCATGAGATCAATATCGGCGCTGGGACCTTGGCAAGACCCATTGAGAATGTCTGCGCTACACTGCTCCATGAAATGATCCACCTGTACTGCTATGTGCATGGCATCAAGGACACTTCCAGAGGGGGCACCTACCACAACAAGCGTTTCAAGGAGACGGCAGAGACCCATGGATTGATTGTCCAGCACCATCCGAAATATGGCTGGACGCTCACTAGTCCCAGCGATGATCTGTTGGATTTTATCCTGGAAAACGGCCTGACAGACATTCTCATCACTAGAAACGAATACCATGGGATCTCTGTCTCCGGCACAGGCACCCACAGCACAGGAGGGGAGGATTTTCCGCCTAAGAAGAGCAGTACCAGGAAATATCTTTGCCCCTGCTGCGGGAACTCTGTGAGGGCTACCAAAGCGGTCCACATTGCCTGTCTGGACTGTCAGAGAGAAATGCTGCCAGCCTGATATAACTTTTTGATTTGCGGGAGGTTTCCGAATGATTTACTACAAGACTACTATGAAAGAAATGCCCAAGAGCTGCCAAGAATGTTCAATGATGGACTGTTCTCTTCCTGTTTGCGCAAGGCGATATGGACCACAAATTATAAAAGCGTACCGAACAAAGCGGCATCCCCAATGTCCTCTGGTTGAGCTAAAAGAGAACAATTAAATATAATCTAAATTCGCCTAGAATCGTTCGGAAGCCCCTGGGGAGTATCCTGATACCACCCCCTGCTTTGAAACGGATCTGAGGCGATTTTTCGTAATAAATTCATTTTTAAAAATATAGGAGGTCTTAACGATGATGGATTTGGAAGGGATCATTTTGGCAATGGAGCTGCCCATCTTCATCTTTCTCTACATCATCCTGCGCAGCCGATAAAAAGACGCTCCCCATGCCTGGACGAAAATCCAAGTATGGGGAGCTTTTTCCCTGTCTGTTCGTAAAAGTCCAGAAATACGAATACCAAAATCCAGCATTTCCAAGGGCTTATCCGAATTTGCCTGAAAAGTTCGTAATCTGAGAGCTGAAAGTTCGGATTTTGCCCTGATTTTGAAGCCATTTCAGGAGGTATTTTTCCATGAACAAGAGAACGATTGCCCTGACTACAGAGCAGTACAAAGAGATCATTCACACCATGAAACAGGGCTTTACAGGGTGCCGTCCCAATTCAAGAGCCGCCACAGCCTTGATCCTTGAAGCCAACCTGGGACTCCGCATTTCTGACATTGTGAAGCTGAGACTGACGGACATTGTGAGAGATGGAGACAGATACCGCCTGTCTATCAAGGAGCAGAAGACCCAAAAGGCCAGAACGTTTACTGTCCCCCTTGCCCTCTATCAGTTCATCCGCTGCTACTGTCTGGACAACCAAATTTCATCCCAGGAGCTGATCTTTCCCATCACCACCAGAGCCGTCCAAAAGCAATTAAAGCTGGTCTGTGACTACCTGGGCTATACAGGCATCAGCACCCACAGCTTCCGCAAGTTCTACGCCACAGAGATTTACAAGAACAGCCACTATAACATTGCCCTGGTGCAGCAGCTTCTACAGCATTCCTCCGCCGCCGTGACTCAACGCTACATCGGCATCCAGCCAGAGGAAATTGAACAGGCCATTGAGGGACATTTGTTGTTGGAGGTGTGAGGCTATGCTAGTATCCCAAAATCATCCCAAGTAGTAGAGTAAACTTTTCCATCACGAACTGTAATTTTTAGGGGAATCCCCGCCGTTTTTGAGGATTTTCCGCAAAACAGCTCAATATTATGAGCTGAGATATCAAGGGCCTCTATTACCTCACATTTTTCTATGCAGAATTTTCCGGTTTCCTTCTCCATATATACCCAGTAGGTGATTTCACTTTCCCCATCTAAAGCTGCTTGTTTTTCTGCATTTAATTTTCCCCATCGTAGAGTTATCCTATCCCAGGCGCTTGCTTTGGTAGCATCTTTTTTGCTATTTGTATTTTTATGTTTATCTCTTTGTTCTTTTGAGCTAGGAGATGCAGATTTTATGTTGCCAGACTGGCTATCATCATTCTTTTTTTGTTCAAGCTCCCGAATCTGCTCATCAAGTGAGAAAAGTTGTGCTTTGAGTGCTTTGATCGTCTTGTGTGTAGAAAAGAGTCCAAAGTCAAACGATGTGACCAAGGCATATATTAATAGCCCACCTACGGCCATAGGAGCAACCAGCGAAAAAGTCATCATAAGATCAAAGTCTTCAAAAATGAAAATCTCAAACGCAGAGAATGCCCCATCCCCAGAGAAAATACCTATAAGAAAAGGAGATAATGCTAACCCAATTCCGATTGCAAAAACGATTACCCCGGTTACAATATTTGAGACTGAGAGCCTTATCCGAATGCCTTTGTGTTTCTTTTTACACTCTTCAAGTTGTTTTTGAATTCCACCTTTCCTTCTTTTTAATTCATCCAGTTGCTTGTCTATTGCATGATGTCTCTTTTGCCGAATTTCTTCATATACATGATTTTTTTCAGACTCCCATGCGGTAAGGATTATTTTATCGGCATCTTCAAATGATGATATTTCCGTCCCAAATGCATCTGAAAGCCTTTCAAAAGTATCTAGCCCAAATGATTTAAAAAAATCAATAGCTTCTGACGGGAGATGCGTCTCTTTCAACTGTGTTTTTAGAAAATCTGAAAATTTTTCAACCCCAATTCGTTCATAATCAGATAATTCAGAATGAATCGGTCGATGGTATCTTAAAGGTAATCCCAGTTTAATATATGGCAAAATTGCGGTTCGAAATTTTGCACCGAAAATATCCGAAGCGACCAAATTTTGATCGAGTTGACGTAAAAGAGCGACTGATTTTATTAGTCGTGTATAGTTCTGATAATCCGCAGCCGTCTTATATCTGAAATTGCAGTCACTTGGCCCAAATTGATCAACTAGCCATTCGCAAAGAACTTTTGTCAGTTCAAAATAGTCTAGGATTTCCAGATGCAAGTCATTATAGGGGAGTTTGAGCTTGAAAAGAGTTTTGTAGGTATCCAGATTATACGGACATAATTGTACCGCCTGATATACTATCTTTTCTTTGTCCGTAACAACATCTAGATTGCTCAGAACAGAATTAGATCGACTTTCGTCAATACCATTCAGGCACTTTCTATCAAACTGCCCTGCTTTGGAAAGGAAGTCACAGTATTTTGAAAGTACATATTCAAATATCGCATCTATGCTTTTTCGCACTGCTGGCAAATAAGTATCTGTCTTGTACTTCTCAATCCCCTTGTCAGTCGCCACTCTGGTTGTGGAGTCGATAGTAGCAGCCATTCTGTTATATCTGGCTTGCGCTTCGGCCACTTGCTTGTCCATAACAGATTTGCTCTGTGCCGCATACAAGGCATGGGCAACCCAATCATTAGATATAACTCCAAATCCCATGCCTGTAATACTCTGGCTTGCTATCTCTGCGGCTTGATTTTTGTCCTTTGCTGCCGCACTTGTCATAGCATTTTCAAGCGCAATCGCATATTCATAATGCTTTTGTGTAGCAAGGAGAAGATCATGATAGCCAGGATTTTCAACCAAGAAATCATCTGTTGTTACATCATATAGGCCATAGCTTGCCAGTGGTGCGATCAAATTTCTCTGGATGTAGTCAAGCAGTCGAATAGAGAACTTCCTCTGTATTTCTGCTGGCTCGTCCTTTGCGTCGATGGTATCTTTTTCCTTGTCACGCTCTTCCCATAGCTCATTCCTGATATTGTAATACTTCTTCAGATCTTTATGGAAAGTAATTTGCCCGCCAGGATAGTCAAAGATCAGGAGATTGCCTTCTTCTCGCATAGTAAAGCACCTCATAAATTAGATGCCCCTCTAGATTGCAAAGCATTTTTCTCATAAAGTAAAATGACCCAATGGGGCAATATGATATTTTATTCTTCTTTCAGAAATTTTTTCACAATAGATTTGCATCCATTTATGTCCGTTGTGCAACTGTTTTCTCTGTAGTATATCTCGGCACACTGGCGGTACGGATTGCTTGTGATGGTCCAAATTATTTCGCCATGAACATATTTCCCAAGATTTTTTTCTGCTTCCTCAAAGTTTGATAGTCTATCCATGACAAAGCATTCATGTGTAAAATATTGTGATGGGTTATTGTTATCAGTGTCTATCATCTCATAAATTTCTGCTTCGCAAATGCAGTAATTGGGATCGCACTCCAAAAATCTATGAGCAACAGATAGACGCACTACCCCTGTGTTCTTGATCGTTTTCATATTGACTCCTCCTTCTACTGTTACTGTGTAGTCTCTCTTTACTATTTGATTTTTTCTATAAAATAACATATATTTTTTGATTATTCAATATATAAAACAAATATTATTTGATTACAGCAAAACTTGTATGGCTATCATAAATATGACGAGGTGATAGCCGAATGTATGAAGAATTTGTCAGAGAGCGCATTACTCAGCTCAGACTCAAGAAAGGCGTATCTGAATACCAAATGAGCTATGATCTAGGGCATAGTCGAGGATATGTATACAACATTTCTTCGGGTAAGGCATTGCCGCCTCTGAAAGAGTTTTTCGCCATCTGTGACTACTTTGAAATCACCCCACAACAGTTTTTTGACGAATCGACTCCCGATCCTGAACTAATCCAAAAAGCGGTATCTGGTATGAAGCAACTTGACGAAAGTGATATGCTGATGTTGCTAGGATTTATCAATCGCCTATTAAAAAAGTGAATTATTATTTGAACCTACACTTTCAATCCCCATAAAAAAGCTCCCTGGCAGTTGACCGATTTGAGATCAACCACCAGGGAGTTTTTGTAATTTTGCGCCTTTTGTCACGAGAGGAGAAACACACCTCTGTTTACCAGATATCTCCTAGCAAGATGCTAATTTGAAATGAAGTCTCTATATCTCATCATCAGAAAAGCGAAGTCGTTTTCGTCCGAAATGAAAGAAAAACAATCTTGTACAACTTCAAGAAATTTCCATAAAAACTGCGCCAAATTTCTTAAATCAATGAAAAATTTGGGAGAGTGGGATGGTAGACGGAGAGGGGGGAATTTTATTCCCCCTCTCCATCTACCGCTCTCCGGGATACACTCTTTGTCGCAATCTCGCTAACTCTCATTCTATAGAGAAGCGATAAAGCGACTTTTCCATTAGTCATTCTTGAAGGTTACCTTGTTGTCTCTTCCAGTATGGAAACCCAAGTTCGTGAGTTCCTTCCGTTCAATCTTGAACTTGTTAGAAACTGTCTTGAGACTTTTCCCCTCTGTTCCAATAAACTGCTTGATCTCCGCAACCAGATCCGTTTTTTGGTTCCCTTGATTGCCCTGCTCCTCTACGGTCTTTACCTGGATAGGCATATTGACTTTGAAAAATCCATCTATACGCTTAACCTCCAGATTTTCTGCGGAATATCGTCCATCGATAGCAATTCGGCACTTCTCCTTAGAGTTTCCTTGCTTGCTAAGTACCATTGTCTCCGATACAATTCGGCCATGTACGTTGCTTCCCGCGGCACAGTCCAGGCTATCATAGTTCCTGGCGCTTTTGGAAACATGGTGGACGTAGACAACGGCAATTCCGGCCTTTATTGAAATTAGCTTTGCCAGTGTCTTTTCTGTTTCGCTTGCGCTGTTTTCGTCCTCTCCCTCCGCAAATCGATAATAGCAGTCCAAAACAACTAGGCCAAGGTTCGGGTTCTTCTTTTTCTCCCGTTGAATGATCTGGACTACGCTGTCCAATTTGATAAAAGGTTGTTCCGCTAAGCAGGATACGATATATTGTTCAGCATCAGGCAGATTGAAAAACTTCTTTAGCCGGTTAAATCGCTCTGCCAAGTCATACGGCTCCATCTCATAGTCAAGCAGCAAAACATCCCTCTTGTGAGTTTGCTTGCCCAAAAAGGGAACTCCATTCTGAACGCAGAAGCAGAGTTGGTGTGTTAGATAGGATTTGCCAATTTTCTTTTCTCCAACAATGCTGTTTAGTGTTCCCTCTCGCAGGATCCCCTCCACGATCCATTCCTGCTCAACATCTGCACCTGGATAGGAGAGAACAGGGAACAGCGGGATAGGAGGTGGAGCAAATTGACTGACCGCATCCAGTTTGGCTTTAAAGAAATCAAGGATATCTCCAACATTCATTTCTTCCAGACGATGGCGCTTCTCTTCCTCGATTTGTGGATCGACTTCGTCAGGATCAAAAATCTCCGTGATATCGAATCCTTGTGCACTCAACTGGCGCAGGACAGAAAACTTTTTAAGCTCAGTGTAATTTGCCTCAAAATTTTCTAGTTCAGCCAGTCCCATTGTGAGTTGAATGTAGCGATCTCCATTGTTGTGCTGATAAACCGGATATTTGGAAGGAAAGTGCTCTTTCAAATAGGAATCAATGATGTAAGCATCCACTTTCTTGGTTCCGGTCATATACAGGTTATTCACTGCCAGAAAGACTAACCGGTGGAAAGGCTCCACGAAGTCGTCAATGTCCACCGCATGGTTATCCAATAGGGTGGGGTCCTGTAGGATGCAGCCAATTACTTCACGAATGGCCGATATGCTCTGAATGTCTCGTTTATCTATTTTAATTATTGTATTTATATCGATCCTCTCCTTTCAATGGCCACACGTAAAAAATCGATCCGGCCATTCACAATCATATTAATATTGTAGGAGGGACATCAAATACTGGTCCTTCTCTCTGCGAAAGCACAGCAATTACGCTCTATTTTCTCCTTATCTTCCGTTTCCCCGCTAGCAAGGGGCACATCAGTCCGGAAATTTCCCAGGGAGAAGGTCTACTTCCTACATCTCTCCTCGGCCCCAATAATACCACACAAAGTTCCGAAAAATCAAGTTTTAATAGAAATTTCGAAATTTTTCGATCGTAAAAATGACGATAATTGCAAGTGAATATATTAAATGTTTTTCCCTTTTATTTTCGTCTTTCCATCGCCAGAGTCATTTCAGTCATCCTAGGCCCAAAAAACGGCAAGAGCAAATTTTTTTATGTAGTTATAATAATGTCTTAGAAGGTTTTTGCGATGCCTTGGCCTCATTTATTTTCCAATATTTGGAATCGAAAAAGTTTGTGCATATTTTCCTGCTAAATAGCTGCTGCTCAAATTCAAAATTAAAAAGACTTCTTGATAAGCAAAACAGCTATCCCCGATGAATCTCATACAGGAATAGCTGCTTTTACCCATTTAGATGGTAGCTGGCAGATATGGTTTTATTATTGATTTTCTCCCGTCTTAAGGGGCGCTATCATACCCTTCTCACCCTCTTAGGCTTCTCATTCCCCAGCAAAAGGATCGGTGAGAATGATCTGTGCTGTGCTTCAATGTAGTCCTCGTCCAACTCCGTGTATCGCTTTGTCATCCTCAGATCAGTATGGCCCATAAGGTGTTGCAGGCTGAACAGGTCCCCTCCGCTCTTCAGGAACAGAGTTGCAAAACTGTGACGGAGCTGGTAAGGTGTGATCTTGACTCCACACTCTCGACTGTGCCTCGCAAACGCCTTGTCCAGATGTTCCACCTTTAGCTGCTGCCCTTCATAATTGGGGAAAAGCCAGTCTTCCCACTCTTTGGGCTTACGATCCAAGAAGTCCTCCAAAGCATTGGCTGTACTGCCGCTCAAATAGGCCATTCTCTGCCGTCTGGTCTTTGCTGTCACTTTGGTGATGGTGATGGATTGGTTCTCACTTGAATAGTCCTTGTGGCGCAATGCAAGAAGTTCTTTCGTGCGAATTCCAGTGTCCAGAATTAGCAATACAATGATATAATCTCTCAGGCCGGTATAGCTGGTCTTGTCCAATCCCCTCAGAAATGCCCTCAGATCGTCGATGGAGGCTGGCTTGATATTTCCCTCGTCCTGCCTCTTGTGGAGCTTGTGAGCCTTTATAGGGCTTTGTGCGAGGTATCCCTGCTCTACCAGCCAATTCAAGAACGCATTGACATTCTGGAAGGGCTTGTTATATCTTGCTGGGGAAGTATCAGGAATTGCGCAGAAGAAGGAGAGCACATCATTTTCCAGGACAGAGTAATCCAAGCTGTTGTGACTGTGGGCAGTAAAACGGGCCAAGCAGTTTCGATAATCACGCATGGCCTCTTCCCCTGTATGCTGCGCTTCCTTTACCAGCAGGAACTTTTTGACACAAGCCTCCAACGTTATGTGATTTTGCTTCATTTTTACCATTCGCATTGTTCAATTCCTCCAATACAAACCCTTGTCTCTAGCGGTTTAATTTGGAAGAAAATCCCATATCGAATACTGGATTTCAGAACTTTTCAGATAAAAAAGAAGAGGAATTCAAGCAAAATACTCGAATTCCTCAACTTTGGAGGTGACACCCGGATTTGAACCGGGGAATCAGGGTTTTGCAGACCCTTGCCTTACCACTTGGCTATGTCACCATGGGGTTCCTTTATATTATATGCGAACTTTTCAAAAAAGTCCACACTTATTTTTAGAAAATGCAATGCCCACACCATCTTCT
>ULTL01049892.1_pt1 | contig 25897 bp, 19 predicted proteins | sample 1957531 | NCBI WGS metagenome assembly ULTL01 (sample SAMEA4835732, study PRJEB28245) | human gut metagenome | biome: gut microbiome; material: fecal sample | place: Denmark | collected 2008 | reverse complement strand
AGTGTTAGATGGATTAACATCTTGGCTTACCGGCGGAAATTCAATGGTTAAATTTGGAAAGGACTTATCTGAGTTTGGCCCATATTTCAGTAAATACTATGAGTCAATAAGAGGAGTAGACGGATCTGTAGTTGAAGCCTCGGCAAATGCAGCTAAGGCCTTGGCCGAATTTGCTACGAATATTCCAAATGAAGGAGGACTTGTTTCTGTATTTACAGGAAATAATAATTTGTCCGACTTCGCAGATCAGCTCGTGATATTCGGACCTAAATTTAAACAATATGCTGATAGCGTATCTGGAATAAATCCGGAAGTAGTTACTTCTTCTGCGAATGCGGCGAAGGTACTTGCTGAGTTTGCCAACAATCTTCCTAATTCCGGAGGGCTTGTATCATGGATAACAGGAGATATAACTTTATCGGAGTTTGGAGCTGAAATAGCTAAATTCGGGCCATACCTCAAGACTTATGCTGATAGTATGGTCGGTATTAAACCGGAACTCGTTACAAATTCAGCAAATGCGGCAAAAGGGTTGGCTGAACTTGCGAATGCCTTGCCTAATTCTGGAGGAATGGTTAGCTGGTTTGCAGGAAATAACGATATAGATAGTTTTGGTGCGGGACTTGCTAAATTTGGTGAAGATCTTTCAAAATACTCAAGTTCTGTAGAAGGAGTTAATCCGGATGCTGTTGTGTCAGCGACAAATGCTGCTCAATCTCTTGTAGACCTTTCTAAAAGTTTGCCAGAAAAGGGATTATTCGATGGGCAGCAGTCATTTGGTTCGTTTGGACTGGATATAGCTTCATTCGGCGTAGGTCTTTCAAAGTATTATCAGTCGATAAGCGGTATAGACACCGGCATATTATCAAGCGTCATAGCTGAGATAAGTAAGCTTCTTGACATAGCTAAAGGTATGATGTCTATAGATACAGACACCATGAAGAATTTTGGAGAAGCAATGGAAAAACTCGGAGATATGGGTGTAGATGGGTTAGTTGATGCATTTAACGGTGCGTATGACAAAGTAAACGATTCTATACAGTCTACTTTTAAGACATTGATAGACAATATATCTTCAAGAGGCAGTGAACTAAAATCGGCAATGGACAAGACTATATCCGCAGCTTTAATTGGTATATCCTCGAAATATAATAATTTCAGATCCGAAGGAAGCACGCTTGTTTCAAAGATGATCGATGGAATAAAATCGAAATCTGAATCTGTTCCAAAAGCATTTGTATCTGTTCTGGAAAGAGCTATAAACGAGATAAGAAGCCTTTATAAGCAGTTTTACAATTCCGCAGCTTATTTGGTTAGCGGATTTGTTGCTGGAATTGATAACAATGTATATAAAGCAGCTTCCGCAGCAGCAAGAATGGCCCAAGCGGCATCTAATGCTGCAAACAGAGAGCTTGATATAAACTCCCCGTCAAAAGTCGGATATAGATCCGGCTCTTTTTATGGCCTTGGATTTGTTAATGCTATTACTGATTATGCGAAGAATGCATATTCAGCAGGAGCAAATATGGCAGCTTCGGCAAGGAATGGCCTTGATAAGACAATTTCAATGATGCAGTCGATATTCAACAGCGATGTCGATGTGACACCATCAATAAGACCTGTTCTGGATCTTAGCGATGTGAATGATGGTGTTGGAAGACTAAACACTATGTTTGCGATGCAGCCATCTATAGGGGTTATGTCTAATCTTAACGCTATAAGCTCTATAATGGACCAAAGAAATCAAAATGACAGGGACAGGCATATTACGGATGCTATAAAAGATCTTAAGAAAGCTATGGGGCAGACTATAGGAGATACATATAACATCAACGGAATAACATATGATTCAGGATCGGAAGTATCTCAAGCTATCCAGACCCTTGTAAGAGCAGCAAAGATAGAAAGGAGGAAGTAGTTAGTGGCAAAAGTTTCAAATTTAACCGTTCAAAAGCAGAGTGGAAATGACAATACATATTATGCTACATGGGTATTTAATGAAACACAAAAAAATACTACTGTAACCACTGGCGCTATAAAAAAGGGAGACCTCGTTTCTATTAAATCTACGGCTACAACATATTACAATGGAGTAGCGATGCCGTCATGGGTAAGAAGTGATAGATGGTATGTCATAGAAGTATCTGGAAACAGAGCAGTTCTTGGACGAAATGCCTCAGGCACGCATAATATAATAAGTCCTGTTAGAGTGTCAGATCTGGTAAGCACAACGAGTTCGACATCGTCTACGACCACAATAAATACTCTCGATCATTATGAGGTTAAATGGTATTACTGGACTGACGATGGTGTTTGGTTTATAGGTAGCTCTTCGAATGCGACAGAAAAACAGAGCACTTATAGCCCTCCAGAGGGTGCTACGCAGATAAAATGCACAGTAAAACCTGTTTCCAAAACAAGAAAAGTAAATGGTAAAGATACATCATATTGGAGCGGTACAGCAGTATCATCTGTTTATTATCTTGCTGCCGACCCACCAGAGGTGCCGTCGGTACCAACAGTAGAGATAGATGAATATAACTTAACCGCTTCGATAGAAAATGTATCGGATCCAAGAAGTGATCAGATTCAATTCCAAATATATAATGGAACAAAACTTGTAAAAACAGCTACTGTAACGGTGGTTACATGCCAAGCAATATTTGAATATGCAGTATCGCCAGGAGGAGAATACCGAGTACGGTGCAGATCAGTAAATTTATATAACGGGAATAGTGTGTATAGTGATTGGTCTGACTTTTCAAGCACAATGAACACCATACCGGCTCCTCCAGAGACGATAACATCATGCAAAGCAAGTTCAGAAACATCTGTATATTTGGAATGGACTGAAGCAGGAAGCGCAGAAACTTACGATATTGAATACACCACAGAATTAAGATATTTCGATGGGTCAAATCAGACAACGGTTATAACAGGAGCTGAATTTACACATTACGAAGTAACGGGCCTGGAATCAGGAGACGAATATTTTTTCAGAGTAAGAGCTGTGAATGAACAAGGGGAGTCTGCATGGACAGATCCAAAGTCGGTTATTATCGGAGAAAAACCATCAGCACCGACAACATGGTCTTCGACTACTACAGCAATAACAGGCGACATTCTCACATTATATTGGGTACACAATGCTCAAGATGGTTCAAGAATGACATATGCTGAGCTTGAAATGTATATTGGCGAGATAAAAGAAACTTATACTATAGAAGGCTATAGCGATGAAGAAGAACCTGAGGGAGAAAATAAAACCCATATGTATATCGTCGATACTTCGGAATATGACGAAGGAACAAAGATTCGTTGGAGAGTTAGAACAGCCGGAATAACAAAAGTTTATGGCGATTGGTCGATACAGCGTACGGTTGATATTTATGCGCCTCCGACATTAGAGTTGACGATAACTGATTCGTCTGGTACTCAGATTGAAACATTAGAGTCGTTTCCATTGAATATATCAGCTCTGGCTGGTCCTAAAACACAGGCTCCTATAGGTTATTATGTATCTATAATATCAAACGAAACATATCAAACAACTGACGCAATAGGAAGAAGTGTAATAGTAAATGCCGGAGATGAGGTTTATTCACAATACTTTGATGTGAATGAGCCTCTCTCATTATCCTTATCTGCAAATGATGCGGATTTTGAAAACAATGTATCCTATACGGTTACTTGCATTTCATCAATGGACTCCGGTTTAAATGGAGAGGCATCTTTAGAATTTGATGTTTCATGGACTGAAATGGAATATGAGCCTGATGCCGAGATATCTTATGATGGAGATTCTTTTGTGACATATATCAGGCCGTATTGTATAGATGACGATGGATACCTTATAGAAAATGTAATGATATCGGTATATAGAAGAGAGTTTGATGGTTCATTTACAGAATTATCAAAAAATATAGACAATACTGAAAATTCTGTCATTGTTGATCCGCATCCGGCATTGGACTATGCAAGATATCGTATAGTAGCAACTGCAAAAAATACAGGAACAGTATCTTTCTATGATCCTCCAGGATATCCTATAGATGAACCGGCTATTATCATACAGTGGGACGAAGAATGGTCTCAATTTAATACCAACAACGAGGATGAAATGGAACAGCCCCCGTGGTCGGGTTCGCTACTTAGGCTTCCATATAATATCGATGTTTCTGACAGTAATACGGCGGATGTTTCGCTTGTCGAATATGCCGGAAGAAAGCACCCGGTGACTTATTATGGGACACAGATTGGTGCTACCGCGACTTGGAATTTCGAAATAGTCAAGGATGATACAGAAACATTATATGGACTACGGCGTCTTGCAACATGGATGGGCGATGTTTATGTAAGGGAACCGTCTGGAAGCGGTTATTGGGCACATGTGTCAGTTTCATTCAGTCAAAGACATACAGTGCTCACAATCCCGGTAACTTTAAATCTTACAAGGGTGGAAGGGGGCGCATAATATGCCAGATTGGTCCAAGTCTATGGAACAGACCTTTGAATATTATACTGTAGACCCCGGAACATGGAAAGATGATAAAAGACTTATGAATGTTACGGGATGCACAATAAACAGAGATCTGGAATCTGATACTTTGGGATCGGCGACTATTGATATAACAGAATCTGTAGGAGAGGCATATATAAGAGCTTACCTGATCACGACTCAAAATGGAATAAGAGAAAAGTTCCCTCTCGGCACATTTCTTGTTCAAACCCCATCTTCAAGCTTTGACGGAAAAGTTCGAAGTGTAAGTATGGACGCATACACTCCGCTACTGGAACTTTCGGAAAATCCTCCTCCTATCGGGTATTCGATATCTAAAAACGAGAACATAATGGATATTGCCTATAGGTTATGCAGAGAGCATGTAAGAGCTCCGGTAGTTGAGACCAATAACGAAGAAGTTTTATATGACGATTTTGTATCAAATACTAATGATACATGGCTTACCTTTATATCGGATCTGATATCAAATGCCAAATATAATTTCGCCCTTGATGAAATGGGGCGTATTTTATTTGCGCCAAAACAGAAAATCGAATCATTACAACCTGTTTACACATTCAATGACGATAACAGTTCGATACTTTATCCGGATATAGATATGGATCATGATATTTATGGGATACCTAATGTTGTGGAAGTTGTGTATTCTCAAGGGAGAGATAACTATTATGCGAGGGCTGTAAACGATGATATCAACAGCCCTCTTTCAGTTCAGAACCGAGGACGAGAGATAATATATAGAGAAACGAATCCTGATTTTATTGGCAATCCGTTGAACAATCAGGTTCAGGAGTATGCGGAGCAGTTGCTTGAAGAACTGTCATCAGTTGAATACGAACTTTCTTATACTCATGGGTATTGTCCTGTAAGAATAGGCGATTGTGTAAGGCTTAATTATGAAAAAGCAGGGCTTAAGAATATAAAGGCAAAAGTAGTCAGTCAAAATATAACATGTGAATCAGGATGTAAGGTTACAGAGAAAGCCGTATTTACAAATAAGTTGTGGAGGTGAGAAATAGTGTCATTATCAGATAAGCTTGTGTCGCAATTTGCGAAACTCACAAATTCCAAAGAAGAATCAAAAACTGAATCTATAGTTTACGGAACAGTGTTCAAGCAAGGCGATTCTGATTTCGTCAAAATAGACGGAGCAGACACATTAACCCCTGTCATCTCCACAATGGTGATTAAAGATGGCGATCGAGTAACAGTCATGATCAAGAATCATAAAGCAATCGTGACTGGGAATATAACTTCGCCAGGGGCTCAAAATAGTGACCTTGAGGATATTGTCGATGAAATCACAGAGGTAGAGATTCTGATAGCCGACAAAGTAAGCACAGAAGAGCTCGAAGCGGAAAAGGGAAGAATAGACGACCTGATTACCGATACAGTTCTGATCAAAGACAAATTAACGGCAAACGAAGCAGAAATAGATGACTTAGTTACAGATAATGCCACGATCAATAATAAACTGACAGCAGCAGAAGCAGCGATCGATAACCTAACAACTAATAAACTTGATGCAGAAATCGCCGATTTAACCTTTGCGACTATAGAAAATCTACAGGCAACAGACGCAAAGATAAACAACCTCGAAGCTACATATGGCGACTTCGAAGTTCTCGTAACAAATAAATTTGATGCCATAGAAGCAAATATAGAAGATCTCGAAGCGAATCAAATAACGGTAGATGAACTTGAAGCTAAGTTTGCGAATATTGATTTTACAAATATAGGACAAGCTGCTATAGAGAATTTATTTACAGAGTCCGGTCTGATTAAAGATCTTGTCGTTAGTTCAGGGACAATCACAGGTGAACTTGTAGGAGTAACCATTAAGGGAGACCTCATAGAAGGCGGAACTGTCATAGCTGATAAGCTTGTTATAAAAGGAAGTGACGGTCTTTATTATAAACTCAATACCGATGGGGTAACCACCGAAGCAGAACAAACGGAGTATAACAGTCTCAATGGTAGCGTCATCACAGCTAAATCAATAACCGCAACAAAAATATCTGTAGATGATCTTGTGGCGTTTGACGCAACTATAGGCGGTTTTAAAATAACTACTGACTCCATATATTCGGGAGTAAAAACTTCAGCTATCAACACCACAAGAGGTGTATATATGGATGACGATGGTCAATTTGCTGCCGGAGATGCATCGAATTTCATGAGGTTTTTTAAAGATGAAGAAGGTCAATACAAATTAGAAATATCGGCAAGCAGCATAAAGATAGGTGCGGAAAGTAAGCCGGTTATTGTGAGTAGCGAGAATCAATTTTATCAATCAACATCTCCAACAGAGTTGAACGGAGGAAGTTGGTCTAATAGTCAGCCCGAATGGACACAGGGAAAATATATATGGCTGAGAACCTTTGTAACTTATAGCGATGGAACAACAGGTTACTCGCCATCGAACACTGGCGTATGTATAACAGGAAATACGGGTCAAAATGGAGCAGACGGAGAAGATGGAGCAAATGGAAAAGATGGCTCTGACGGAAGGGGAATAACAAGCACATCAATAGACTATCAGGCTGGAACATCTCAGACAACTAAACCGACAGGGACATGGGGATCAAGCGTTCCAGCACTCTCAACAGATAAGCCGTATTTATGGACAAGAACCACAATTATTTACACAGATAATACGACAAGTGTATCTTATAGTGTTAGCAGCACTTTGGACGGAATAGAGGTTGGCGGAAGAAATCTTCTTATAGGTACTAAAGATCTTAGTGGATTAACTGTCCATGATAATTTAACTTCTTCAAAAGTTCAAATAGGCGATGATGGTTTTGGATATATTGATTTTCCAGAACATGAGACCGACAGTCCTAATATATATGGAAGATGGATATTGAGCGATGACAATCCTTTACCAAAAGACATGGTGTGGGGAAAAGATGTGGTGCTTTCATTTGAATATTGCGGCGAGGCAACCAAGTTCTGCTCCGAATTCGCCCTTTGCAATGACGAAACCACAGGCCGTATAAGATATCACTTAAAATACGAATCTATTGCTCCTCCGACAGAGTGGACAAGATATGAATATAAAGCTCGCATATCTGACGACTTATTTACCGGAAGTCAGAGTGGTACAAGCGGAGAGTTTGATGATTGCACTCGGTTTTGGGTAAGAATATACGCAATTAACGGCGAACACATAGCTTTTCGTAAACCTAAACTTGAAATAGGAAATATAGCATCCGATTGGTCCCCTGCGCCGGAGGATATTGAGGATAGGCTTGACGACAGTATTGTCGAACTATCATCTCAACTTCAAATGACAGAAGCTAATTTAAAACTAGAGTTAAGCGAAACATACTATAACAAAGGTGATACAGATGAAAAATTTGAATCAATGGAGCAATCGATACTTAATGTAACATCTGAAAACTTTAACTTACAGTTCACTTCAATAAAAAATGAGTTTACGGATAAAACCGAGTCTATGGAAGGAGATATAAATGATTTAGGTTCCAGTATCTCGGAGATTCAGACATATTTTGACTTTAGTGAAGACGGGTTGAAAATAGGAAAGTCTACAAGTGATATCAAGCTAAAATTAGAAAACGACAAGGTGAGTTTTGTTAATAACGCGGATATTGATCTGGCATATTGGGAAGAGGATGTTTTCCATGTTGAAAACGGTGAGTTTGAAAAGACACTCAAACTTGGAAATTTTGCATTTGTTCCGAGAGCTTCCGGAAATCTGAGCTTCAAAAAGGTGGTGAATTAAATGGCTATATCAGCAAGCATAAGCATCAGCCCTGGGACGCCGAATATAGCTGGCAATTATACGCCTGTAACATTTTCTATAGTTGTATCCTGGACCTATGGCTCTTATGATCACTACAGTAAATCAGTAACATGGACAATAAATGGAGCGAACCATAACTTCACCCGTGGAAAAATAAATCCAAATAGAACAACTTCTGGATCTCAGACTTTAGCGTCGAAGGTCGTAAATATTTATCATAATGCTGATGGAACTAAAACTGTTTCGTCGTCTTGCTCGATTCCAACGGCAACAAGTTCAGGAACGGTTACAGCATCTAATAGTAGAACGCTATCAACCATTCCAAGGGCTACTACGCCTTCAGCATCAGCATCGAGTGTGGCTATAGGCGGCTCTATCACCATAAATACCCCGAGAGCATCAACAGAATTTACTCACACTTTAGAGTATAAAGTCGGAAGTGGATCGTATGTAAGCTTAGCCACTAATGTGAGAACCTCATATGAATGGCCAATTCCAGAATCAATAGCGAGCAGTATCCCATCAAGCACATCGGCAACAGTAACAATCAGATGTACAACAAAAAATGGAAGTACAACTATAGGGAGCGCTAAAACTTGTACATTTACTCTGACGGTTCCAAACACTGCTGCATATAAACCTGCTATAAGTAGTATAGCAATATCAGAACTTACATCCGGAATGCCATCGGCATTGAGTGGCATTTTTATTCAGAACAAATCTAAACTAAAAATTGCGGTTACAAGAACCGCTGGGTCGGGTTCGGCTGTAAAATCTACTACTGTAAAAATCGATGGAAAAACTTATATCGGACAAACTGTAAACACAGATCTAATAACATCCTCAGGAAGTTTAACAGTTTCTGTAACTGTGGAAGATAATCGCGGAAGGACTGCGTCAAAAGATTTTACAGTAAGCGTTGTGGAATATCATTCCCCGACTATTTCAAACTTTTCAGTTGAAAGATGTAATTCGAATGGATCAGTAAACGATGAGGGTGAATATTTAAAGATTACTTACTCGGTTGATATTTCTCCGTTAAGTAATAAAAATGCTAAAAATGCTAAAATCAGCTATAAGAAACAATCTGATTCGACATGGACAGATAAAATTGTAACGCTGAGTACATATAGCGACAAAAACAAAACCGCCGTTTATCCAGCAGATTCAGAATATTCATATGATGTTAAACTCGAAGTAAATGACAGTTTTAATATACCTACGAGTATCAGTAAAGTTCTGGCATCCGCATTTTCTCTAATGGATTTTCATCATTCAGGCACAGGAATAGGTATTGGAAAAGTATCAGAAAAAGAAGATACGCTTGATGTTGCACTCTCATTAATTGTTAAAAACATAGATTTTACAATAACCGAAGAAGAATATGACGAGCTTATTTCTCTATTGGGGGGGGTAGTTAGCAACCCTAAGAGATTGCTTACATTACTGCAAAAGCTGGCAAACAGAGAGCACATTGCCGCTCAGGGTAAAAGCAGAAGCTGGAATTATATACACTATAGCGATGGCCGAGCTGAGGTGTGGAGGCAGTGGACGAGTACCAATCTTGCTACGGACGGAACCGAAGGCGGCTTTTACTATAGGTTATATGCATTGACAATACCTAATGGATTATTGACAAGCGTCGAGGACGCTCATGCAGATTGCAAGTGGGGGACGGGCGTAAGCTGGGCATCCGCCCGAGATGTTACTCCTACGAAATTTCAGGGTGCATATTATTCCAATCAAAACGGCGGTGCGGGTACATTTTGGAACTATGTCCGAGGCCGCTGGAAGTAAAGGATGAGAATAGCTATGGAAGAAAAACGAGTATTCGACATATTAAAACGCATCATATGCCGCACGCCGAAGATCCAGTGCGGCAGGATAACGGGGATTTCATGCCCGGCCGGGGGATACATAGATATTGATGTCACATTCCCCAAGGAGTTCAGCGAGGCCCCGAAACTGATAGCGTGCTTTGAGAGCACCTCATCAGCGGCCGGGTTTGGGTCCTGCAATATCGGCGTGCATGATGTGACCAAGACAGGAGGTGTTATACGGATGTTTAACAACGACTCCGGGACCCGGGCGCCATACATAGTGTGGATTGCGGTCGTTCCTGAAATATTGTCCGGGGGGGGGTACTACTTAAAAAGGTTATGCGCCCTCTGGCAGGAAAGGCGGTGTTTATATGACTGATAGGTTATTTACACCGCTAAAGCAAGCGTTCACAAAGATACGATCTATGTGGAACCTGTTGGGAGAGTATGAAGACATAACAGATCAGGTTACCCTGCTCAATGGCTGGACAGATCAATTTGACAGCTTTCGTGTATTAAAAACACCGGGCGCATTGATTGTAACCGGACTGCTAAAGCCAGGTAAAACAACGGTAAATAGCAATATAGCGAAACTGCCGGATGATGTATGGTCGGAGCTGGATGATAGATGTTATTACACATACGGTGTAGCAAACTATTTGAGCAAGCATACAAGCAGTCTGTTCTCAATCAGGTCCGGCTATCTGAGGATTGACAACAACTTGCCGTTTGATGGCGCTGGAGATAATGTGGGACTATTTGCTATAAATGGAATATTTCCGATCGCAAACTTTTCCCTGGGGGGGGGTACTGCGTAGCCGCTATTTTCTTAGGAAGGTGGCGGTTGTATGAGGCTTTATACAATATTAAAAGGAATTATTCAAACCTTAAGAACTATTGTATCAACCAAACAAAACAAAACATGGACGAAAATTGGGAGTGGACAAGGTACGGTCCGATATTCTTTGACCAAATATACGGATCTGAGCGTGTATGTGACATTCGGCGGAGTAAGGGTGGGCCAACTTATCCCGACATCAATCGTGCCATCGAGCGGGTCCATAACGCTATTTGTGGGATATTACAACAATGTAATATATGTCACCCTATCGAAAACATCAGCAGCAATAGCAAGTCAGCCTGCCGGATATACGGGGAACCTGGAGATCTACGCCCGGTAACGGGGGTGTTAGTATGAAACGAATACTAACGCCACTCATGTCTATTGCAAACAGCATGAAAACTCTTGGGTTGATAGTCAGGTCAAGCATACCATCAGGAGCTGATTTGAATGATTATGTAAATCCTGGAACATTTTTCTGCGGAAGTGAAACAACAGCGGCTACTCTTGAAAACTGCCCCTATACTGATTTTGGGTTCAAACTTGTGGTGCGGGATGCTTGTGGAGGAGCATCGCCAGGTTACATAACTCAAGAACTAACAAGTGAAGCGAGGCAGAACAGATATTTTCGACGAAGATCATCTGCTGGGGAATGGTCTACCTGGCAACTGACAGGTGGAGTTGATTCAATCGTAGAAGAGGGTGAAAATACTTATTGGCGCTACATCAAATATAGTTCTGGAGACTGTAGATTATTTTTAATAAGAAGCATTTCGCTGACAATAACAAACCCGACCCCATCAATTATGGGTGGATCTGGGGGTAATATTTCAGCAAACAATACATTGCCATTTGCGCTTGCATCTGGTGGATATTCGGCCGTAGGTTGGGGCAGAGCTGGTTCTGGCATAGGCTGGGTGAATGTCCAAATATCAGGGCGAAATATATCTGGATATATGGTCAGCAATAACACAGTTTCGACAGGAAATGCATATTTAACGAGTTGCATTATATGCGGAAGATGGAAATGAATATTACATAAATAGTTAATTCGACCAAACAATATGTCGGTTTTTTATTAAGGAGGAAAAGTATATGAATATTGATTTTTTAGCAGACTACATCGTTTTAGTAGCATTTGGTGTATGCATTTGTATCGGATGGATCTTAAAGCAGTGGAAAGTGATACCAAATAATATCATTGTGCCAGTTCTTGCGATTATAGGTATCGTGATCAACATGTGGTCAAATGATTGGAATATAACTCCGGAAATCTTACTTGGCGGCATGGCTTCAGGAATTGCTGCATCTGGCGCTTATGAGTATGCAAAGAGGTTTATTGACAAGGATACTACAGAGGAAAGCGAGGCATAAAAATGAGCTACGAATACATAACAAAATACGATAGTCCAAACTATGGTTATCCAACTACTGTGCCACTGAGTGAAAGGACTATTGGGAATAATAAGCCTAAGGAAATAGTTATTCATCATTGGGGCGAAGATGGGCAGTCATTTGAAGGAGTTGTAAACTGGCTGTGCAATCCTAAATCGAAAGTATCAGCTCATTATGTTGTAGAAGCAGGAAAAGTTGCCTGTATAGTAGATTGCAAGAATCCGGCGTGGCATAGCGGAAACAAGACTCATAATCTAAAATCTATAGGTATTGAATGTAGACCGGAAGCAACAGAGGCTGATTATGAGACAGTCGCAGAACTTGTTTCAAGTTTATGGAAAGTATACGGAAAGATTCCTCTTATTCGTCACAAAGACATAGTTGCGACATCTTGCCCTGGAAGATGGGATATTTCCAAAATAACATCTATGGCAGAAAAGATATATTCAGGAAAAACCGAAGGCGCTGCCAAAGAACCAACAAAACCAACCACATCAAAGAAAACGATATCTTCGGTGTATAATTCTAAGAAGGCCCTTACAGTAGCGCAAGCCATAAAAGCAGGTCAGGCTATATCCAATATTATTCTCGGAACTTCAATTAAAGAAGACGGAAAATGGGGCTCTGAAACAAAGGAAAATGCGGTCAAGATTCTTCAATGGGCAATGAATAAAGACTATGAAGCCGAACTTGAAATTGATGGAGTAGCAGGCACAAAAACATATTCTGCCTTAGGCAATCATACAGTAAGAAAAGGCGAGACGCAGTATATGGTCACTGCTCTTGAAGTATTACTCCTAATGAATGGATTTAATCCGCATGGAGTTGAGATGCCTGGCGAGTTCGGAGACGGATGTGCCAAAGCTACAGGTCAGTATCAGGAGGCTAATGGATTAACAGTAGATAAGATTGCAGGAAGAAACACTTTCACGAAAATGATATCTTGATGGGGTGATATGTTGATCGATTTAATCAGAGATAATTTCATCAGTATATTGTGTGCTGGAATAGCCGGAGTTGCGACGGGTATAATGACGCAACTTTATAGAAAAATAAACGGCTTAATCTTATCCGTGATGGCTATAGGACATGATGATCTTTTCAGATATGCGGAATTTTATATACTTACGAATGAAATTACCGTTAAGGAACTTGAAAATCTCGAACATATTTATAAAGGCTATCATGCTTTAGGGGGTAATGGAACAGGCACTGAGATATTCGAGAAGTGTAAAGAACTTCCGGTAGTCGATAAGCGTACAAAATATAATCCATATTATACTGAGAGAGATTAAAAAGCAATAAAGAGTCATTGTAGAAAGTATGCGCTTAAGCTACATTGACTCTTTATTTTTGCTTGTAAATTTGTTATAATATAATAAACAGATAATATTACTAGATAGGGTGTCAAAATAAGGTGTTTTTTTGGCAATACAAAATATAAAAATGTGTAATTTTCAATGCTTTTAGACGGCGAATTGCAGTGCTGCAAAACCTTTATTCCCCAGTTCAAATCTGGGTGTCGCCTCCATAAGGAATTGAGAACTGTTGATCTTTCAACAGTTCTTTTTTGTTGCAACCCATAGGGGAGCCGTGTTATGATCATGGCAGAGGGAGGTGGCACTATGATCGATTTTAAACAGTTCTATACTGATGATGAAGTCATCAGGCTGGCCCAGGATCTTGTCAGGATACCGAGCCACAAATATATTGAAGACCGGGAGAGCAGAGTAGCAGAATACATCTATGATTACTGTGCAGATGCCGGATTTGAGGTTACCATGGAGACAGTGGAAGGCAAAAGAAGAAATGTGATCGCTGTCCTAAGAGGGACAGGTGGAGGCAGAGACCTGATACTAAATGGGCATACAGATACGGTACCGCCATATGACATGACCATAGATCCGTTTTGTGCAGAGATAAAGGATGGCTTTCTCTGGGGCAGGGGAGCCAATGACATGAAAGGCGCTCTTGCCTGTATGATAACAGCGATGCTTGCCATAAAACGATCAGGTATCAAACTTCGGGGAGATATTATTTTTACGGCAGCCGTTGGAGAAGAAGAAAAGAGCGACGGTACAGAACATTTTGTAATGAACGGAGGAACCGGAGACGGAGCAATAGTGGGCGAACCGTCAAATTACGGATATGCTCTTGGACACCGGGGGCTGGAGTGGCTGGAAATAAGGATACATGGAAAGACGGCTCACGGAGGCATACCTGAACTGGGGATAAATGCCATTTCAAAAGCTGCAAAGGTCATAAATGCGATTGAAGAGCAAATAGTCCCAAAACTGGCAGAAAGGCAGAATGAATATATGGGGCCTTCCGTAATGAATTTTGGCACCATAGAAGGCGGGACGCAGCCAAGTACCGTAGCAGATTTCTGCAGTATAAAAATGGACAGGAGATATGTGCCGGGAGAAACTGTCGAATCTGTTATAAAGGAATATGAAGATGTGTTAAATGGCATTGCTGCCGATGACCCTGATTTTAGGGCAGAAATCATCAGGATGGAAAACGGGCTGATGAACCATTACGATCATGCGCCTCTCATCGCTCAGCCCGAAAGCGACATTGCCATCTGCTCAGGTAATATCCTGGCGGAAAAGCTGGGACATGCATCTGAAATAGCAAGACGGAGAGGATGGACAGATGCAGGGGTGCTTTCAACATACGGAAAAATACCGACAGTAGTTTTGGGACCTGGAGACCTGAGCTTTTCACATGCTGTAGACGAAAGGATACCGGTGTGTGACCTTGTCGAATTTGTTGATATTTATGCCAACATAGCTGCGGAATTCTGCAGATGATACTATATGCCGGCATGGTGCCGCTCTGCCGTAACAGGCAGTAGCGGCTTTTTTACGGCCTTTTTTTAAAATAAAGTTATATTTTTGTGTAATTTGACCGAGGCTAATATATATCTCATAAAATTCCAGAAGGAGAAGTGTATGAAAAAGCTTACGGTTATCGTCATGCTCATCGGAGCTGTGTCATCGTTTTCCACAGGAAGCGGGGAAATTTTCAGAGAGATAGGGCAGGAGCAGCAGCTGCAGACATATTACGATGTACCTCTTGAAAAAGAACTCCAGGATCATATAAGGGAAGTATGCACGGAAAACGGCATAGACATGACTATGGTACTTGCTGTCATAGAAAAGGAGTCAGGTTATAATGCTGATGCGGTAGGCGACGGGGAAAAAAGTTTCGGCCTGATGCAGATCCAGCCAAGATGGCACAAAGGACGGATGGACAGGCTGGGGGTAACAGATCTCTTTGATCCTTATCAGAACATAATTGTAGGCGCAGATATCTTAAAGGAACTTTCATCCAAAGAAAAAGGGGATGACTGGACCATAATGGCGTATAACGGAGGTGAACAGATGGCCGATGAGCACGCAGAAAACGGAACGACCACCAGCTATGCGGATGGAGTGAATGCCATAAGGGAACGGATAAGAAATTCAGCGTATGAGGACTGAGCAGGAAAGGAGGATCTGCAATGACAAGAAAAAACGACAGGACGCCTGCCAACAGAGAAAAAGATGAAAGCTACGGCCTGCCAGGTGAGGACAGGGGATATGACTACGAAGAGTGCCGGTAATGACACCGATTTTACAAAAAAATACGACAAAATTTCACGATGACATCAAAAAACTCTTTTCCTTTAGAGTGGATTGTAATATAATTTAGGTAACATTTTATCGTTATATCACTTAGGAGGGAAAAAATGAAGAAATTACTTTCAGTATTACTGATCTTGGTAATGGTATTTGCTCTGGCTGCCTGCGGCAACAGTGAAGAAGCTACAGGCTACGATGCTATACCTGATACCATGGAATCTGAAGACGGCACTTATCAGGTAGCCTTCGTAACAGATGTAGGACAGCTGAATGATGGTTCATTCAACCAGTTCACATGGAACGGAGTAAAAGCTTACGCTTCAGAGAACGGACTGTCCTATAAGTATTATCAGCCTGCCAACGGCAATGCCGCAACAGATGCTGACAGACTTCAGGCCATGAGCGACGCAGCAGAAGCAGGAGCAGAGGTCATCGTAGCTGCCGGATTCCTGCAGGAGCCTGCACTCAGACAGGCTGCGGCGGATTATCCTGATGTACATTTCATATTCATTGACGGATCTGTCGAAGGCATCGACAACATCGCTTCTGTAAACTACAGAGAAGAGCAGGCCGGTTATCTGGCAGGATATGCTGCAGCGATGGAAGGCTACACTAACATCGGATTCTCCGGCGGCGGCGGCGGAAGCAACCCTGCCTGCATCAGGTACGGATACGGATTCGTACAGGGTGTTGAAGACGGAGCAGAAGCCAAGGGCTCAGATGTAACCATGAGATACAGCTGGGAATACGGTTCAAACTTCTCAGCTTCTCAGGACCTTCAGGCCATGCTGAGCGGCTGGTATGATGCCGGAACTGAAGTTATATTCATGTGCGGCGGAAGCATGTTCACTTCAGGAACTGCTGCTGCAGGCGCCAGCGATGGAGCTATAATCGGCGTAGACGTTGACCAGTCAAGTCAGTCTGATACCGTTGTAACTTCTGCCATGAAGGACCTGGCCGGTTCAACCATGGATGTTATCGGAGCTCACTTCGATGACAAATGGGCCGACTTCGGCGGAAAGGTCACTACTTTCGGAGCTGCTGAGGACAGAGTAGGCCTGCCTACCGATACCTGGAAGCTGGAAAACTGGACTGTTGAAGATTATCAGGCCGTCTTTGATCAGGTAAAGAGCGGCGAGATCGAAGTTTCCAATAAAGAAGTTGCTGATCCGAGCACTCTGCCATGGGAGCACATCACTTTCGCTTAGTAGTTCAGCTTTGAACTAACTGAAAACTTGTGAATATGCATAAAAAGGGGGAATTTTATGTTCCCCCTTTTTGCAGGTTAAAGAACAAAGGAAAAGATTATGTCAGAATATGTGATCGAAATGCGTAACATAAGGAAAGAGTTTCCGGGCATCGTTGCCAACGATGATATCACTCTCCAGCTCAAAAGGGGAGAGATACATGCCCTTCTGGGTGAGAACGGCGCCGGAAAATCCACCCTTATGAGCGTACTGTTCGGACTTTATCAGCCTGAGCAGGGGACGATATATAAAAATGGCGAAAAAGTAAATATCAAAGACCCTAACGACGCCACGGCTTTGGGCATAGGAATGGTGCATCAGCATTTTAAGCTCATAGAGGTGTTCACCGTTCTTGATAACATCATTCTGGGGGCCGAGACCACCAGGATGGGTTTCCTGCAGAAAAAAGAGGCAAGAAAAAAAGTTCTGGAACTTTCGGAAAAATATGGTCTGAAAGTGGATGTGGATGCCAAGGTGGAAAACATCACCGTGGGCATGCAGCAGAGGGTGGAAATCCTCAAAATGCTTTACAGGGAGAACGAAATCCTTATTTTTGATGAACCTACGGCGGTACTCACGCCGCAGGAAATAGATGAGCTCATGGAAACCATGAGAGGATTTGCAAAAGAAGGCAAATCGATCCTTTTTATCACACACAAGTTAAACGAGATCATGGCTGTTTCAGACAGGGTTACCGTATTACATAAAGGAAAATGTATAGGTACGGTCAATACAAAAGATGTGACCAAACAACAGCTGTCTACCATGATGGTAGGCCGGCCTGTGCAGCTTGAGATCGATAAGACACAGGCTCATCCTACAGATGTGGTGATGAGCGTCAGGAATCTGAGCGTGCCTTCAAGGATACACAAAAGTGACGCAGTAAAAGGCGTATCTTTTGATGTCAGAAAAGGCGAAATACTCTGTATTGCCGGAATAGACGGCAATGGACAGACAGAACTGATACAGGGGATAACCGGACTTGAAAAGTCATCCGGCGGCACTATAAATTTGTGCGGCCAGGACATATCGGGAGTTTCCATAAGGAAGAGAAATATGGCAGGAATGAGCCATATCCCGGAGGACAGACATAAACACGGCCTTATTTTAGGATTTACCCTTGAACAGAATCTGGTACTTCAGAAGTTCAGGGAAAAACAATTTCAGAATCACGGATTCATAAGATTTGATAATGTTCGGGAATATGCCAACAGATTGATAGACGAATATGACATACGCTCAGGTCAGGGTCCCGTTACTGTTACGAGGAGCATGTCAGGAGGAAACCAGCAGAAAGCCATAATAGCCAGAGAGCTGGACAGGAACGAACCTCTCATCATAGCAGTACAGCCCACCAGGGGCCTCGATGTGGGAGCGATAGAGCATATACACAGACAGCTTGTAGCAGAAAGAGATGAGGGCAAAGCGATCCTTTTGGTATCCCTTGAACTTGATGAAGTGCTCAGCCTGTCTGACCGTATCCTCGTCATGTACGAAGGCGAGATAGTGGGAGAACTTGATCCGGCAAAGACCGATCCACAGGAGCTGGGACTTTATATGTCCGGCGCCAAGAGACAGAAAAAGGAGGTGGGCTAGATGTATAGACTTGATCCCGACACCGGGAAACAGAAGTTTTTCGCAAAAGACGGAACAAAGAGCGTCATCTCCGCAGTTATCTCCATACTTATAGGTATGGTAGTAGGTACATTGATAATCATATTTGTGGGACTGACCAGAGCCAACATATCCACCAACGGTATGCTGGAGGGTGTAAAGCTGGTTTTCTTAGGCATATTCAGCACCGGAAGAGAAGCAGGAGAGCTTACCTTTGGATTCAATCCGGTCAACCTGGGAAATATGCTTTTCAGGGCTACCCCGCTGATAATGACGGGTCTTTCTGTGGCGGTTGCGTTTAAGACCGGGCTGTTCAACATCGGAGCTCCGGGTCAGTATCTGATGGGTACAACAGCTACTCTATATGTGGCGCTTATGATCCCTTCAGATGTGGTACCGGCCTGGCTCATATGGATATTGGCTTTCCTGTGCGGCATGATAGCAGGAGCATTATGGGGGTCCATACCGGGCATCTTGAAGGCTTACCTGAATATAAACGAGGTAATAACATGTATAATGACCAACTGGATAGCCGCAAATCTGGTGACATGGTTCATAGATGCCAGAGAGTTCCTCAAAAACAGCGAGGAAGGCGGAAAGGTCGGATATGTGAAGCCTACGGCTGCAAACGGCGTCGAAACCTTTGATTTCGGACTGGACAAGATCTTTCCGGGATCTCAGGTAAACGGTGGTATCCTTATCGCCATCCTGATGGCAGTCATCGTTTATATAATAATATCCAGGACCACTTTCGGATATCAGCTCAAAGCCTGCGGAAGCAACAGGCATGCGGCCAAATATGCCGGGATAAACGATAAACGCAGCATAGTGGCTTCCATGGCCATTGCAGGAGCATTGTCAGCAGCAGGAGCTTCTCTGTATTATCTGTCAGGAAATACGGAGTTCTTCTGGTCAACATATCAGTCGCTGCCGTCTGAGGGATTCAACGGTATACCGGTTGCCCTCCTGGCAGCAAACAATCCTATAGGTGTGGTATTTACCGGTATATTCATGTCAATGCTCAACATTGCAGGCACGCAGCTTAGGACGCTCACAGCCTACAATGAATATATAACCGATATAATAATTGCCGCCATAGTATATCTGAGCGCATTCTCCATGATAATAAGGATGTTCATAGATAATGCCGGCAAAAGAAAAAAAGAAAAAAAGCAGATGCCGGAAAAACCGGTCATCGCAGCTGAGACTGCAGCAGCTACGGACAGTGGGATACAGACAGCCGGCGCAGCGGAAGGAGGGGATAAATAATGGTATTTTTAATACAGCAGACAATGTTATATGCCATTCCTCTGATGATAGTCGCTCTGGCAGGTATTTTTGCTGAGAGGAGCGGTGTTATCAACCTGGCTCTTGAGGGTATCATGATATTCGGGGCGTTTATCGGCGTATTATTTGTAAGGATAATGCAGCAGAATAATGTTTTCGGCCAGGAACAGGGACAGATACTGATGATACTTGCCCTGATCGTAGCGGCGATATGCGGTGCGGCCTTTTCGCTTCTCCTGTCTTTTTCTGCCATCACCCTTAAAGCCGACCAGACCATAGGCGGTACGGCCCTTAATATGATGGCGCCTGCCATCGTATTGTTCTTTATCGGCCTCATAGCACAGCAGACTGCAATGGGAATGGCAGAGGGAGATGCTGCAAGCTGGTTCATGATCAGGCCGAGCACATTCGGGCTCGAATCAGATCACGATTTTGGGTTCATAGGGAACCTGCTTTTGAACAGAGTTTACCTTACTACATATATCTGCATCGCCATCTTCGTCATATTGTCGATAATATTGTATAAGACGAAGTTCGGACTGAGACTCCGCTCCTGCGGTGAAAATCCGCAGGCGGCAGATTCTCTTGGTATCAATGTCTACAAGATGAGATATATAGGCGTTACAATATCGGGAGCTCTGGCAGGAATAGGCGGGTTCACATATGCCCTGACCACTGCAAACTGTGCTTCTACAGGCGAGGTGGCCGGTTACGGATTCCTGGCTCTGGCTGTAATGATCTTCGGCAACTGGACCCCGCTCAATGTGGCTTTAGGTGCCATATTGTTCGGACTGTTCAAATGTATTGCGGCCACTTATTCCAGCCTGGATATCAACGGCGACGGAGTATACTGGCTTGCCGAGATCGGAGTCAGCCCTTATGTGTACAGGCTGCTTCCTTACCTTATCACCTTGATCGTCCTTGCGTTTACATCCAAGAAATCGAGAGTGCCTAAGGCGGAAGGCATACCGTACGACAAAGGACAGCGTTAACAGCAGACATATCAGGCTTACGACAGGGGGACTGCCGGCATTGAATTTCGAGTTTCATGCGGCGGTCCTCTTTTGGGTTTCCCACAGGTGTAAACATGAAGAATACAGGAGGACAAAATGTTTTTACCCATAACAAAAAAAGAGATGGAAGAACGAGGCTGGGACAGACCGGATTTTGTCCTCGTTACAGGTGATGCTTATGTGGACCATCATTCCTTTGGAACGGCAATAATCAGCAGACTGCTGGAAAGCCGCGGTTACAGGGTGGCCATACTTCCAAGGCCGGATCACAGGTCAGCCGAAGATTTCCGGCGGTTTGGCCGGCCGAGGCTGGGTTTTCTCATAAACAGCGGTGTCGTGGATTCCATGGTAAATAATTATTCTGTATTTAAACACAGGAGAAAAAAAGATGAATATGCGCCCGGCGGACAGGCAGGCGGAAGGCCGGACAGAGCGCTCATAGTCTATTGCAACAGAGCAAGAGAGGCATATAAGGGAGTGCCTGTGGTAATCGGCGGCATAGAAGCCAGCCTTAGACGGTTGGGCCATTATGATTACTGGAGCGGCAAAGTAAGAAGATCCGTTTTGCTGGATTCCAAGGCCGATCTTTTGATCTACGGAATGGGAGAGAGGGCCGTCGTTGAGATAGCAGAAGCCCTTGATGCAGGGATAGATATAAAAGATATACACTGGATAAAAGGCACATGCTACAGGAGCAGCCTGCCGCCGGAAGATGAAGAGACCATACTGCTGCCGGATTATGATGAGATAATCCGCAGCAAAAGACGCTATGCTGAGAGCTTTGCCGTACAGTTCAAAAATAATGATCACATTTCCGCCAGGCCTTTGGCCGAAAAATATCAGACAGGCACATGGATCATACAAAATCCGCCTCAGCCGCCCCTTGAGACTCAGGAACTGGATGACATATATGAACTGCCTTTTGAAAATGAAGAACATCCTTCGTATAAGGACCAGGGCGGGATACCCGCTTTCAGAGAAGTAAAGTTCAGCATAGTCAGTTCCAGGGGATGTTTCGGCGGCTGCGGTTTTTGCGCTATCACATACCATCAGGGCAGACAGGTAAGGGGCAGGAGCAGAGATTCAATACTTAGGGAAGCTGCCGGACTGACAGAGAAAAAAGACTTTAAGGGATATATTCATGATATTGGCGGCCCCACTGCAAACTTCACGGCTCCTGCATGCTCCAAACAGATGTTGAAGGGCGTATGTACCGACAAGGATTGTATGTACCCGGCCGTATGCCCGGCCATCAAGGCCGACCACAGCAGATACTTTGACATCCTCCGCGCTGTAAGGAAGCTTGAGGGTGTAAAGAAAGTTTTTATCCGTTCAGGCATAAGATATGATTATCTGCTGGCTGATCCTGACTGCGACAGATACATTGAGGAACTTTGTCGGTACCATGTGAGCGGTACCCTCAAGGTGGCCCCTGAGCACATTTCGCCGGAAGTGCTCAAATGTATGCGAAAACCCGATAAGGATGTTTTTCTCAAGTTCAGCGAAAAATATAAAAAGACCAATGAAAAAAACGGAAAGAAGCAGTATCTCATCCCTTATCTTATTTCCAGCCATCCGGGGAGCGGCCTCAAGGAAGCCGTTGAACTGGCCCTTTTTCTTAAGGATTACGGCTTTGTACCGGATCAGGTACAGGATTTTTATCCTACGCCAGGGACATTGTCCACATGCATGTACCATACGGAACTGGATCCGCTGACTATGGAACCTGTATATGTGGCAAAGGATATGGAAGAAAAGAAGATGCAGAGAGCACTTATCCATTTTAACAAACCGGAAAACAGAAAACTTGCCGAAAAGGCTCTGGCAAGAGCAGGCAGAGCTGACCTTATACCGGTGCTTTTTTCTCATTTACATTACACAAAGAGGAAAAAATAGTATATAATATCATCGAAAGCATCTCGCTTTATGGATCATAATAAACAGGAAGGTTTAAGGAGATAAAAAAATGTCAAAAAGCATGTCCTATGTGAACAAAGGAAAAACCATAAAAGAGCTCATATATAACACGGCGGAGAAGTTTCCGGACCGTAATGCCTTCAAGATAAAAGAAAAAGGCGTTGTCAGAGGAGAAACTTTTGCCCAGCTCAAAGATGATGTGGAAGCTCTTGGGACAAGTCTGTTTGCCAGAGGATTCAAAAATGCAAAGATAGGGATAATAGGAGAAAACTCTTTTCCGTGGTTCTTATCGTTTCTGGCAGCGGTCTGCGGCGGATGCACCGCAGTGCCATACGACAAGGGACTTACAAAGGTGGAACTGGAAAACTGCGTGTCCAGGAGCCATATAAATCTGCTGATGTATGACAGCAGATTTGAAAGCATAATAGATCATATAAGAGAGAGACATCCTGACATCACATATATCTGCATAACCGGAGATGACAGTATGCTGGGAGATCTTATCAAAGAAGGAAGAGAAATGATCCAGGCCGGAAATACTGAATATACCGGCATGGAAGTCAAGAAAGAGGATGTGGCAGTTTACCTGTTTACATCAGGTACGACCAGTGAGTCAAAGATCGTTATGCTCAGCCATGACAATATATCTTCAAACATAAGGGATATGCTTGAAATGGAGATCTTTTATCCGGAAGATGTCAACATGGCGTTCCTGCCTTTCCATCACAGTTTTGGGCTGGTAGGCGTACTGGTATTCTTGTCGTCAGGATGCTGCAATGTTTTCTGCGACGGGCTCAAGTATGTTCAGAGGAATTTTGCCGAGTATGGGGTCAGCGTGTTCGTAGGAGTACCGCTGCTGGTTGAAAACCTCTATAATAAAGTGATGAAACAGATAGAAAAACAGGGAAAGACAAAGACTGTCAGGACCGGGCTGAAACTTTCTGCATTTACCCGCAAGCTGGGAATAGATATGAGGAGAAAGATATTCGGTGAGATAATAGAAAAGCTGGGAGGCAGCCTCAGGCTCATAATCAGCGGGGCAGCTCCTCTTGACCCGGCCGTGGCAAAAGGCCTTAATGATTTCGGGATAACGACTATACAGGGATATGGCCTCACAGAAACTTCTCCTGTACTTTCTGCTGAGAGACCTTGGGCTATTTTCCCAGGTTCCGTCGGTACACCTATGAACTCAGTGCAGCTGCGCATAGATGAACCGGATGAAAACAACATAGGGGAAATAGTGGCAAGAGGTCCTAATGTAATGCTGGGATATTATGACCAGCCTGAAGAAACGGCAGAAGTCATCAGGGACGGCTGGTTCCATACAGGAGACCTGGGAAAGATAGACGCTAAAGGCAACCTGTGGATAACAGGACGAAAAAAGAATGTCATCGTACTTAAAAACGGAAAGAACATATTCCCTGAAGAACTGGAAGAACTGATAAACAGGATTCCTTATGTATCCGACTCTATGATCTTCACCAGAGAGAAGCATAACGAACTGGTACTCTGGGCAGAGATCAGATACGACGAAGAATATATGAAAGAGATGGATCTGGACGAAAAAGGACTGGCCGCCCGGCTTTCCTCTGCAATGGCAGATATAAATTATATCCTGCCGAAGTATAAGCATGTGAACCATTTTATACTGACCAGCGAGCCGATGATACAGACCACTACCATGAAAGTCAAGAGAAAGGCCGAAACAGAAAAGATCTTTGCCAGCTGGGATGATGAAAAAGGATATAATGTAGAAGCAAAATAAAGGATAGAGATGAGTGTGATACATCAGTTTGAGAAGATCCTTTCAGACAGCCGGGCCGTCTACGAAAAGGCTGCCGGCGGAGACCGGGATCATGGACAGACAGGCGCAGGGAAATTTTTCGTGACCGAAGAAACAGGCCCAGGGACCGGAAGGGATGCCAATATTCTGGCTTTGGGAGATAACATGGATTTTATGGCTCATCTCCTTAATTCAGGTGAAATGGCGGGCAAGATAAAGCTCATTTACATCGATCCGCCTTTTTTCAGCAAAGCCAAATATGATGCGGTCATACAGCTAAAGGGGACAGACGGAAAAAAGCTGCCTCCTGTGCGATATTTTGCTTATGACGATATCTGGCAGAAAGATATGGCAGGATACCTTAACATGCTGTGCTCAAGGCTGTATATGATGAAAGACCTGATGGCGGAGAACGGCACCATATGGGTACATCTTGACTGGCATGTGGTGCACTATGTCAAAGTCCTGATGGATGAGATATTCGGCGAGAAAAACTTCGTCAACGAGATCATATGGCAGTACAAATCCGGTGGCTCCGGCAAGCGCCATTATGCAAGAAAGCATGATACCATACTGGTGTACTCCAAGACTAAAGATTATTATCTTGCTCCTCCCAAAGAAAAATCATATAACAGGGGTTTTAAGCCTTACAGGTTCAAAGGCGTCAAAGAGTATAAAGACGAGACCGGATGGTATACCATGGTGACGATGAAAGATATATGGAATGTGGACATGGTAGGCCGTACATCAGCCGAAAGGACAGGATATGCCACTCAGAAACCTGAAGCCTTGCTGAAGCGCATCATAGACGGGGCCACAGAAGAAGGGGATCTTTGTGCCGACTTTTTCTGCGGCAGCGGTACTCTGGCGGCGGCAGCCCAGGACAGCGGCAGACGCTGGATATGCTGTGACGAATCGCCTCTTGCTGTTTCAGGAGTGCTCAAAAGGCTTAGCCAGAGATCTGCCCATGTTAAAGTGTTCAGGGCAGAAAAAGACAAGGGTGGCGGCGTACCGCAGCTGCAGGTGGAAAGCCTGCCCATCGCCGGCTCCGAAAAGGTGCTGC
>ULTL01045906.1_pt1 | contig 26198 bp, 23 predicted proteins | sample 1957531 | NCBI WGS metagenome assembly ULTL01 (sample SAMEA4835732, study PRJEB28245) | human gut metagenome | biome: gut microbiome; material: fecal sample | place: Denmark | collected 2008 | reverse complement strand
TCCGCCAACGAGTTCCTGACCCGCATCAACCTGATGAAGGCCTATCTGCCGGACTCCGACACCCCCCTGATCCACCCCAAGAAGGTGGCCGTGGTGGGCGGCGGCAATGTGGCCATGGACGCTGCCCGGTGCGCCAAGCGCCTGGGCGCCGAGGTCTACATCGTCTACCGCCGGGGCATGGAGGAGCTGCCCGCCCGGCGTGAGGAAGTGGAGCATGCCGAGGAGGAGGGCATCATCTTCAAGACCCTCTGCAACCCGGTGGAGGTGCTGGCCGATGAGAACGACGACGTGAAGGGCATCCGCTGCATCCGGATGGAGCTGGGCGAGCCCGACGCCTCCGGCCGCCGCCGTCCCATCGAGGTCCCCGGCAGCGAGTTCGACGTGGACGTGGACTGCGTCATCATGGCCCTGGGCACCAGCCCCAACCCCCTGATCAAGTCCACCACCGAGGGACTGGAGATCAACAAGAAGGGCGGCATCGTGGTGAACGAGGACGGTCTCACCTCCCGTGAGCACGTCTATGCCGGCGGCGACGCCGTCACCGGCGCTGCCACTGTCATCCTGGCCATGGGCGCCGGCAAGACTGCCGCCCGTGCCATCGACGAGGCGCTGAGCAAGAAGTAAATCCCCCGAAAGAGGCGGCGGACCGGTCGGTCCGCCGCTTTTTTGCGGAGCCCTTGACAAAGCGGGCGGAAGCCGATATGCTGGAGCCAGAGACAGGCCCGGCCCGGGACCGTGTCCTGGGCCCCGTGGAAGGAGGACGCAAAATGAAGCGGATCTTTTCCCAGAAAACCCTGCTGCTGGTACTGGCTTTGGGGCTGACGGCCTCGCTGACGCTGAACATCGCCTTGCTCCAGAAGCAGCGGGAGGAGGTGCCCCTGGATCTTCGCGGCACCTATCAGGTGGGGCCGATGTATGGAGCGATCTATCTGCTGCTGGACGGAGAGGGCCATTTCTGCCGCTATACCCAGGCAACAGGCGTGCTGGATGAGGGGACCTGCCGGGAGCAGGGGGACGGGTATTATACCCTGCAGGCCAGCGACGGCGGCGGATACAGCCTGCTGCGGGTCGACGGCGGCATCCTGCTGTTCGACGCCGGAGACAACACGCTGACCCAATATGAAAAGCGGGACAATGCCCTCTTCTTTGCCAGCATCCCGGGCCCGTGGCCGGAGTGGTGCGGGCTGTGATGTGTCGGGGGCAGCAACAGGAGGGAACAGAGATGCTGGAACTGTGCTTCAGTCAGTCGGCCCGGGGCGGGTTGCGATGCGCCCAGCACTGCGGCGGCGGGGGCCGGAAGGTTTTCGGCGTGATCGTGGGCCGCGATGACGGCCGCCCGGCCACCAGGAAGGAGATCCGACAGGCGCAAAAACAGGCCCAACAGAAGCGGGAGGCCCTGGACCGGGAGGCCATCCCCCTGGGGGGAACGGCCGCGGATGTGCTGGGACTGTCCCTGGGCCTGGAGATGGGGGACATCCGGGAGCCCCTGGGGGAGGCCCGCCGGGAGCTGCTGCGCCGGTGGTACGACGGGAACGACGAAGCCGCGGACCAGGACTGGCAGGAGACGCTGGAGAGCGCGGACCGTCTGCGGGCCTGCGGCACCGGCGATGCCGTCCGGATCTGGGTGGACCACACGCCATCCAGCGCCTGCGGCCTGCTCCACGCTGCCTATCTGCTGAAGGACACAAAGGCCGCCGTCTCTGTGGTGTCCCTGCCCCATTGGCGGGAGCGGCCGGACGGCGTCGTGGAGACCTATCTGGGCTGGGGCGAGGTGGAACCGGAGCTGTTCGGCCACTTTCTGTCCCGGGAGGAGCCGGTTCCGCCGCTGATTCTGAATGTCATGGCCAGCCGTTGGCGGGAGCTGCAGCAGGAGAACGCCCCCCTCCGGGCGGTGGTGAATGGCCGGGTCCGCAGTGTAGGCGCGGACTTTTACGACGGCCTGATCCGTAAGCACATCCCGGAGGGCCAGACAAAGATCGCCCTCATCATCGGCGACGTCCTGGGCTGGGAGAAGCCCGGCATCGGCGATATCTGGCTGGTGGAGCGCATCCGCTGGATGCTCTCCGCCGGGGAGCTGCGGATGGTCCGGGAGGACAAGGAGATGTTTTACAGCTCCGTGGTGGAAAGGGCTTGACATTTTCCGGGAAATCTGTAAAATAGAACATCGATATGGGTCCGCCGCCGGGCGGACAAAAGGCGTTTGCCCCTGCATCCGTAGGCCATTGGAGATGCGGGGCGCGGGCGCCTTTTATTTTTTGCTGTCTGAGGAGGACTGAGTTGTATGGCATGGGTATTTCTGGCGTGCGCGGGACTTCTGGAGGTGGTCTGGTCCTCGTTCCTGAAGCTGTCGGAGGGCTTCACGAAGCTGGGCTGGTCCGTGGTGACCATTGCGGGGATGCTGGCCAGCTTCTATCTGCTGAGCCAGGCCATGAAGACGCTGCCTCTGGGCACTGCCTACGCCGTCTGGACCGGCATCGGCGCCGTGGGCTCCGTGGCGGTGGGCATCCTGGTGTTCAAGGAGCCGGTGACCGCCGCCCGGATGTTTTTCACCGTGCTGCTGCTGACGGGCATCATCGGCATCAAGCTGACCTCTTCCCACTGAGGGAAAACAAAAACGAGGACCGGTCCGGTCCTCGTTTTTCCATGGATGCCGTTACAGGTCCACCACCGTCACATCGTGGCCGGTGTGGGGGAGAAAGACGCGCAGCAGGTCCTCCGTCCGCAGGCGGAGGCTGGCATCATTTTTGCAGGGGTGGCAGCCGAACCAGTCCGCGTCATGGACCGCACGGTCCATCACCAGCCGGACCCGGTGCTCTGTGTCATAGGCCAGGCCCAGCACACTGGCGGAGCCGGGGGTGCAGCGGAGCATGGACTCCATCAGCTCCGGCGGGGCGAAGGAGAGGCGGGTGGTGCCCAGCTGATGGCTGAGGACTTTGGTCTGAAAGGGCTTGCCGCCGGGCATGGTCAGCAGGTAGAACTCCGTCTTCTGCCGGTTGCAGAGGAACAGGTTCTTGCAGATGGAGATGCCCAGCGCCTCACTGACCACATCGCAGTCGGCGATGGTGTCGGCGGTCTCATGGGCTACCCAGGCATAGGGGATGTGCAGCCGGTCCAGCAGGGCAAACGTCTCCAGCTCCACGGCAGAGCGGCCCCCGGTAGGGGCGGCGGCGCGGATCTCTGAGATCTCCATGGCTCACACCCCCGCCAGCAGTTTTTCCCCGGCCCGGTAGATGTCCCCGGCGCCCACGGTGAGGATCAGGTCCCCGGGCCGGGCCACCTGCCGCAGCTGGTCCGCCACCTTGTCCAGGGTGGAGCAGTACACGGCGCCCGGGATATTCCGGCACAGGTCCGCCGAGGAGATGCCCAGGGTGTTCTGCTCCCGGGCGGCGAAGATCTCCGCCAGGATGGCCACGTCCGGGATCTTCAGCTCCTCCACGAACCGGTCGAACAGCTTGGCGGTGCGGGAGTAGGTGTGGGGCTGGAAGGCAACCACCAGCCGCTGGTAGCCCATCTCCCTGGCGGTGGTGAACAGGGCATGGAGCTCGTCGGGGTGGTGGGCGTAGTCGTCGTACACTTCCGCCCCGTGGTAGGTGCCCTTGTGCTCGAACCGGCGGCCGGCGCCGGTAAAGGAGGCCAGCCCCTCTTCCACAGCGTGACCCGGCAGGCCCAGCACGTAGGCGGCGGAGGCCGCCGCCAGGGCGTTGAGCACGTTGTGGTGGCCGTAGACGTGGAGCTCCACATGGGCGTATTTCTCGCCGCGGACCATCACGTCGAATACCGGCCTGCCGTCCACCTCCTGCAAGTTGGCGGCGGTGCAGTCGGCGGGGTGGTCCAGGCCGAAGGTGAAGACGGGGTGGGCGATGCCCGCCACCGCTTCCATGGCGCTGGCGTTGTCGGCGTTGACGATGACGGAGCCCGCCTCCGGCACCAGCTCCGCGAACTGCCGGAAGGACCGCTGGATGTCATGGAGATCCTTGAAGAAGTCCAGGTGGTCCTCCTCCACGTTCAAAATCACCGCCACCGTGGGGAAGAAGCTCAAAAAGCTGTTGCAGTACTCACAGGACTCCAGGATGATGGTATCCCCCTGGCCCACCCGGTAGCCGGCGTGGAGCAGGGGCAGGGTGCCGCCGATCATCACCGTGGGGTCCGCCTCCGCCGCCATGAAGATGTGGGTGCACATGGAGGTGGTGGTGGTCTTGCCGTGGGTGCCGGACACGCACAGGGCGTTGGGGTACCGCTGCATGATGGCGCCCCAGGCCTGGGCCCGCTCGTACACGGGGATGCCCCGGGCCACGGCTCCGGCGATCTCCGGGTTGCTGTCGTGGACGGCGGCGGTGCGGATCACCAGATCGCAGTCCCCCAGGTTCTCGGCGTTGTGGCCGATGGCCACGGGGATGCCCAGGGACCGGAGATGGCGGACCGTGTCGCTCTCCGTCATGTCGGAGCCCTGGACCTGCAGGCCCATGCCCCGCAGCACCTCCGCCAGGGGGCACATGGACACGCCGCCGATGCCCACCAGGTGGGCCCGCCTGCCGGGGACGATATAGTCGCGGATGGGATGGGGATTGTTCATCATGGAAAAGACTCCTTACCGGCGGCCGGGCCGCCGCTGAAATCAGGTCAGATCAGAAAATAGGATGCCCGAAAATAGGGCACTTCTTACCAAATATTTCATTATAGTATGGAAGAGGGGAAAATGCAACCGGAGAAATCCGGGGCCGTCGAAAAAACGCGCGGGAGCAGGATGCTTCCCGGATCTTGCAAAGGCGCGGCTTGCAGCGGACCCCTGAATGCGGTAGGATATTAAGAAAAGAGATTCAGCCTGCGCGGCACGGCGGGGCACCGTATGGAAAGCCCCAGTTTTTCGCCGGATGCGAACGGCGGGAAGACTTGAGTCTGTCCGTCCGGTGTGGTATCATCCGAATCACGGAAAGGGAGATGCAGTATGAACGAACAGGCTGTATATGCCATGAAGCTGACAAAGGTCTATCCGCTGCTGGTCGCCAAGGCGGAGCGCAAGGGCCGCACGCAGCAGGAGGCGGACGCTGTGATCCGCTGGCTCACCGGATATGACAGTGCGGGCCTTGCGGCGCAGCTGGAGCGGGATGTGGACTACGGGACCTTCTTCCGGGAGGCTCCCCGGCTGAACCCCGCCTGGCAGCAGATCACCGGCACCATCTGCGGCTGCCGGATCGAGGCCATCCAGGACCCGCTGATGCGGCAGATCCGGGTGCTGGACAAGCTGATCGATCAGCTGGCCAAGGGAAAGCCGCTGGAGAAGCTCCTGCCGGAGTGAGCGGCCCATCCGAGATGAGAGGAGGCGAGACCATGGTGGACATTCCTGCCCCGGTACGGGAAATTCTGGAGATACTGGAGACGGCGGGCCATCGCGCCTGGTGCGTGGGCGGCTGTGTCCGGGACGCCCTGCTGGGCCGGCCACCGGAGGACTGGGACGTGACCACCGCCGCCCGGCCGGAGGAGACCATGGCCCTGTTTGGAGACCGGGCGGTGCCCACCGGCCTCCGCCACGGCACCGTCACCGTCAGGACGGCGGCCGGCGGCGTGGAGGTCACCACCCTCCGGCGGGACGGGACCTACCGGGACCACCGGCGGCCGGAGTCCGTGGAATTCACCGACTCCCTGGAGGAGGATCTGCGGCGCCGGGACTTCACCGTCAATGCCATGGCAATGGATCTGGCGGGGGATCTGCACGACCCCCTGGGAGGCCGGGCGGACCTTGCGGCGGGCATCCTCCGGTGCGTGGGGGACCCGGACCGCCGGTTCGACGAGGACGCCCTGCGCATCCTCCGGGGCCTCCGGTTCACCGCCCAGCTGGGGCTTGCCGTTGACCCGGATACGGCGGCGGCCATTCACCGGAACCGGGCGCTGCTGGGGGACATCGCCCCGGAGCGCATCTGGACGGAGCTGAAAAAGCTGGCGGCGGGGGATCAGGCGGCGGAGGTCCTGCGGGCGTATCCCGACGTCATCGGCGTCTTCTGGCCGGAGGTCCTGCCCATGGTGGGATTTGACCAGCGGAATCGCCACCACTGCTATGACGTGTGGGAGCACACCCTCCACGCCCTGGCGGCGGTGAGGTCGGAGACGGAATTGCGGCTGACCCTGCTGCTCCATGATATCGGAAAGCCAAACTGCTTTACGGCAGATGAGAAGGGCCAGGGCCATTTTTGCGGCCACCCGGCGGAGAGCGCCCGGCTGGCGGGGGAGATGCTCAGCCGTCTCCGGGCGGACAGTGCCACAAGAGAGACGGTGATACGGCTGGTGGCCTGGCACGACAAAAACATCCCCCGGACCAGGCCCGGTGTGGCCCATGCCCTGGCGGCGCTGGGGGAGCAGGATCTGCGGCGGCTGCTGGCGGTCAAACGGGCGGACAACCTGGCTCAGGCGCCGGACTATCGTTTTATGCAGGGGGAGATCGACAAGGCAGAGGCCATCCTGGATCAGCTGCTGGCGGAGGGCGCCTGCGTGTCCCTGGGACAGCTGGGGGTGACGGGACGGGACCTGCTGGCGCTTGGACTCTCCGGTCCCGCTGTGGGACAGGCCCTGCGGGCCCTGCTGGACGCCGTGATGGACGGGGACCTCCCCAATGAGCGGCAGGCTCTGCTGGCGGCGGTCCGGGGGCAGCGGGCTGAAACGCTGTCCGCCGGACCGGCAGAGAAGTGAACAAACGAAGAGACCTGCGGCCAGCGCCATTCCGGCGCCGGCCGCGGGTCTTGTGATTTCAAATCAAACTGTCGTCAGTCCCCCTGGTCGAACCGCCAGGGCTGGAACAGCCGGACAGTGAGCCGGGCCCACAGGAACCCGACTGCTGCCGGCCACAGGAAGGACCACACGAAGATCAGCAGCCAGAACCACCGGTTGGAGAAGAACAGCACCACGGCGGGGATGGCCAGGGCCGCCAGGATCGCCAGAGACCTGGGCAGCCGCCCGATGCCCTGGACCAGGGCTGTCTTCCACAGCTGCAGGAAGGGAAGAGACGGGTTGGCGTTGATCACCGGCGGCAGGAAGGCCACAGCCATCAGCAGGCAGAACACCAGAAAGAGCACGCCGCCCCAAAAGAAGATCCGGATGGAGGAGGGCAGACTGCCGATGGCCTGGAAGTCCAGGAAAAACAGATACGCCAGAGCCAGGATGAGCACCCAGCATTTCGTGGCCGGCTTGAAGAGCCGGCGGAAGTGGGCGAAGTATCCCTGCAGATGCACAGAGGCTCCGGCAGCCATGTCCGCCATGGAGCCGTACAGGGCGCACCAGGCGGCTCCGGCGGTGATCACCGGCAGAGAGCACATCAGGGTAAGAAGGCTGAGGACGAAGAAGTCCATCAGGCTGGACAGGGCGGACATCACAGGGGAGTCCGGATCAAACAGACGGCGCACAGGCGTTTTCTCCTTTCTGCGGGGCTTCCAGCTGACGCTTGTAGATCAGCAGGAAGACGATGTGGATGGCCAGGGTCAGCACCCAGGAAACGGGATAGGACCAGTACAGGCTCTCGATGGTGCCCACGGCTTTGAAGATGGTGTACAGCCAGACGATCCGCAGCCCGCAGGCGCCGATCAGCGTGGTGACGGTGGGATTGATGGTCTTGCCCAGGCCCCGGATGGAGCCGCAGGCGGTCTCCATCATGCCGCCCACCCACTGGAACTGGCTGATGGCCAGCACCCGGACCACGCCGGCGGCCATCACGGCCTCATAGGCGTCATCCGTGGGCTTGATGTAGATGCCCAGCAGCTGGGTCTGGAAAAGCCGCAGCAGCACGCACAGCACCAGGCCCAGGCCCACCGTCAGCCCCATGCAGATCCAAAAGACCCGGACCGCCTGCCGGGGCCGCTTGGCCCCCAGGCTCTGGCTGGTGAAGGTGATGGCCGCCTGATAGAAGGTGTTCTGGGCGGTGTGGATGAAATTCTCCAGTCCGGAGGCGGCGGAGTTGCCGGCGATGACGGCGGAGCCGAAGGAGTTCACAGCAGACTGGATCATCACATTGGCAATGGAGAAGATGATGCCCTGGATACCGGCAGAGAGGCCGATCTTCAGCATCAGCAGGGCCTTGTCGGGATAAAAGCGGACCTTCCGCAGGTCCAGCCGGCAGATGGAATCGATGGTGCACAGCCGAATGGCGACCAGCACGGCGGAGAGCAGCTGAGAGACGGCGGTGGCGATGGCCACGCCTGCCACGTCCAGCTGAAAGACGATGACGAACAGCAGATTCAGCCCCACGTTCAGCGCGCCGGAGACGATCATGAAGACCAGGGGGTACAGCGTGTCCCCCACCGCCCGCAGGATGGCGCTGCCGAAGTTGTAGACCACCATGGCGGGGATGCCCAGAAAATAGATCTTCAGATAGAGGGAGGAGAGGGGCAGCACGTCCGCCGGCGCCCCGGCCAGCTCCAGCAGCGGGGTGGAGAAAAAGAACCCCACGACGCCTGCCAGAAGCCCCAGGATCACACTGAGGACAGCGGCGCAGTGGACCGTCTGGGAGATGGCCTCCCGGTCCCCGGCTCCGTAGTACCGGGCGGTGAGATAGTTGGCGCCGATGGACACACCGTTGAACAGCGTCACCAGCAGAAACACGATGGAGGTGGTGGCTCCCACCGCAGCCAGAGAGGTGCTGCCGGCATAACGCCCCACCACCACGGAGTCTGCCGTGTTGTATGCCAGCTGCAGCAGGCCGGTGAGCATCAGAGGAATGGAGAACCGCACGATGGAGCGGAAGAGCCGCAGGTGGTCCGGCTGGCTGAGCGTGATCTGTTTCACATTGTTTCCTCCGTCCGGGACATGTCCCATCAGAATGACTTCATTAACTGCAAGTATTGCAGAAAGGGGGATAAATGTCAAGAGAGAGTCAAAACTTGCGGAATTTTTTGTGAAATACCGGAAAAACTGCACAGATAAAATTTGCGTAAAATTTTCCAGAACATGGCCCCGATTTTTCAAGAAAATATCGCAAAGCGGAAAGAATACAGAAACGTTTCAGAAATATTTCTGAAAATACATGAAAGAAAACTGTTAAATTCGTGATATTGACAGGCTTTGAAAAGAAAGTTATAATCTTCCACGACAAAAGGTGGCAAAAGAGACAAAATTTGTATGATCAAAAAAATGCGATGGTATCGTTTCTGAAACAAAGCGGAGGAAGGATCCTATGAAGATCACCGTCCGAAAAATCGCGGAGGAGGCCGGCGTCTCACCGGCATCGGTCTCCCGTTATATCAACGGCTCGGAAGAGGTGAGTTCCGAGATCGCCGGCAAGGTGGAGAGCGCCCTGTATGCACTGGGCGGGAGTCCCTCGGCCCGCAGGCCGCGCAGGAGGGTGATCCTGATCCTGCTGACCCACCTGCGGTTCGACTTCTATGGCCGCACCCTGGCGGAGCTGCTGGAACAGGGAGCTGAGAGCGAGTACACCTTCCTGGTGCTGCGGTACGATCCGCAGACGCCGGAGACCGTACGGAATTTCGTCTGCCGGATGCACCCGGTGGGCGTCATCTATTTTGAAGAGGAGATCGACAGCGGCATTCTCCAGTATTTACAGGGATGCGGACTGCGGACGGTGATGTGCGGCGGCGTTGCCCTGGACCACCAGTCCGACCGGGTCCACGTCAATGACATCGCCGCTGCCTATGAAGGCACCAGCTACCTGCTGGACCTGGGCCATCGGGAGATCCTGTTCCTCTCGGACGATGAGCAGAAGATCGGCGCCGGATTCCAGCGGATCACCGGCAGCCGCCGGGCCATGGAGGAGCGGAGGCTAGAGGTCCCGGAGTCTCTGGTGCTCCGGGGCGGTGTCACCTTTGAGGACGGCTATCAGGCCATGGCGGCGGCTCTGAAGGAGAAAAAACGGTTCACAGCGGTCTTCGCCTTCAGCGATGAGCTGGCGGTGGGAGCCATGGCGGCCCTGTATGACGCGGGGCTGCGTGTGCCGGAGGATGTCTCGGTCCTGGGTTATGACGACCTGACCATCGCCACCCGGGTCCGTCCGGCGCTGACGACGGTCCATCAGCCCATTGATGCCTTTGTGCAGCGGTCACTGGAGCTGTTCAGCCAGCCGTCCCAGGCCCTCCATGCGGAGATCCTGCTGCCGCATTCCATCGTGGAGCGGCAGAGCTGCCGCCGGGTCGGCGATCCGGTGCCAAAACCTGTTTGATCCCCCGGAACGGGGTGTTTTAGGAAACGAAACAACAAAAGGAGAATCGGTATGAAAAAGAAGATCACAGCATTGCTCCTGGCCCTGACGCTGGTCCTCTCCGCCACGGCTCTCACCGGCTGCGGCGGTGGCGGCGGAGAGAGCTCCGACGGTCCCGTCAGCCTGACGCTGTCCCTGTGGGACGAGGCCCAGCTGCCGGTGATCCAGGAGAACGTGGACGCCTTCAACGCCGCCCACGAGGGCGAGATCGAAGTTACCATCGAGCAGATCCCCTGGGACACCTACTGGACCAAGCTGGACGCCTCTCTGGAGACCAACGAGGCCCCGGATGTGTTCTGGATGAACACCTACGTCCAGAAATACGTGGACGCCGGCGTGCTGGAGCCCCTGGACAGCTATATCGAGGGCGAGAGCTTTGATATGAGCGTCTATGCCGAGGGCCGTGTGAACGCCTACAATGTGGACGGCCAGCAGTACGCCCTGCCCAAGGGGCTGGACGCTGTGGTGGTGGCGCTGAACACCGAGCTGTTCGACCGCTACGGTGTGGAGCTGCCTCAGGAGGGCTGGACCTGGGATGACATGCGGGACATCGCCTCCCAGCTGCGGGATGCCATCGCCGCTGCCGGCGGCAGTGAGTATCCCATCGTTATGGAGCTGGATGCCCAGCCGTCCTGGATGAACTTCCTGTATCAGAACGGCGGCAACTATCTCAGCGAGGACGGCAAGACCTGCGGCATCGCCCTGCCGGAGTCCAAGGACGCCATCCAGCAGGTGGTGGACCTGATGAACAATGAGCAGATGGCCCCCTACTCCGTGCTGACGGAGACAAAGGGCACCGACCTCTTCATCTCCGGTCAGGCGGCCATCGTCTTTATCGGCTCCTGGAAGTCCAGCGTTCTGGAGGACAGCACCCTGGCGGCGAACGGCAGCGTCCAGCTGATCCAGATGCCCTCCATGGCCGTGCACAACAAGACCAACATGGGCGGCTTGGGCTACGTCATGTCCGCCAACTGCGAAAATAAGGAAGCCGCCTGGGAGTTCATGAAGTACATCACCGGCGAGGAGGCCATGAGCCATGAGGCGGAGGCCGGCATCGACATCCCGGCCTACCTGTCCGCCCAGTCCGGCTATGTGGCCAACTTCCAGAACATCAACGCTCAGGTGTTCATGGACGCCTCCGCCAACGGCTTCGCCTATCCCTCCAATGGCAACTTTGACTGGACCACCATCGTGGACGACGCCATGCAGGAGGCCTTCGGCCAGGTGAAGACCGTGGATGAGGCCATGGATGAGGGCGCCGCAGAGGCGCAGGCCATCCTGGACGAGGTCTTTGGCTGAGTCCGGCAGAGACCGGGACGACCCAGAGAAAACGTGACCTTCCGTTCCGCGGCGGCCCCCCCAGGGCCGCCGCGGGCAGGGGGAGTCCATGGGCCCAAAAGCGCGCTTCGGTCCGGAACGCGGTTTTGCGCCCAGGGCCTCCCAAGAGGCGATACGGGGAAAACAGGAGGAACGCCCATGAAAAATCAGGCACGGCATTTCAGCAGGCTCAGACGCGCGGAGATGCGCACTGCGTACATCTTCATCCTGCCCATGTTTGCGGGACTGCTGCTGTTCAGCGTCATTCCCTTCGTTCAAAATATCCTCTACAGCTTTCGGAGGATGGGGACCTTCGGAGAGGGGACCTTCATCGGCCTGAAGAACTATCAGGACCTGCTGACGGACGACACCTTCTGGCTGGCACTGCGGAACACCGCGTTTTACGCCGTGGTGGGCGTGCCGCTGGTCATCATCTTCTCCATCTTCCTGGCCCATCAGATCAACAAGAAGATCCGTGGCCGCACGATCTACCGGACGCTGCTGTTCATCCCGGCGGTCACCATCCCGGCGGCCATCGGCATCCTGTGGCGGTGGATCCTCAACTATCAGTACGGCATCTTCAACTGGATCCTGGAGAAGCTGGGCCTTCCCAGAATCTCCTGGCTGGGCGATGTGAAGTACGTCCGATGGGCCATCATCCTGGTGGTGGTCTGGTCCATGGTCAGCTATTACGTCATCATCATGCTGGCGGCCATGCAGGGGGTCGACAGCTCCTATTACGAGGCCGCCCGGCTGGACGGCGCCAGCAGCCGCCAGGTGTTCTTCAAGATCACCCTGCCCATGCTGACACCCATGATCTTCTTCTCCGTCATCATGGTGACCATCGGCATCCTGCAGATCTTCGACTTCATCTATCTGATGGTGGACCGGCAGACGCTGTCGTACACCTACAGCATGAGTCTGGTGACGTACTTCTACGAGTGCGCCTTCAACAAGAGCAGCATGCGGGGATACGGCGCTGCCATCTCTGTGGTGCTGGCTGCCATCATCATGGTGATCACCATCATCCAGATGATCGGTAAGAAATACTGGGTCAGATCCGGCGAGTGAGCGAGGGAGGCAGCCGTATGAAACAGAAAAGAGACCGCCTGAACGACGAGAGCAGGCTCTCGCGCTTCACCACCCATGTGGTGCTGATCTTTGCGTCGTTCCTGGCCTTCGGCCCCTTTGTCTGGATGTTCCTCACATCCATCAAGACGTATGAGGAGACCATCCAGATCCCCATGAAGTTCCTGCCGGAGATCCCGCAGTGGGTGAATTACAGCATCGTCTCCGACAAGCTGAATTTCCCACAGCTGTATCTGAACACCATTCTGGTGACGATCATGATGATCGTGGGCCAGATCCTGATCGTCACCATCTGCGCCTATGCCTTTGACCGGCTGAATTTCCCGGGCAAGAACGTCCTCTTCATGGGGATGCTGGCGCTGATGATGGTGCCCGGCCAGATCTTCATCATCCCCCGCTTCAAGCTGATGGTGAACCTGGGCCTGACCAATACCCTGGTGGGCCTGGTGCTGCCGGGACTGTTCAACATCTTCGGCGTGTTCCTGATGCGGCAGTTCTTCTCCACGCTGCCAAGAGAGTTGGACGAGGCGGCCCGCATCGACGGGTGCAGCTACTTCCGCACCTACTGGAACGTGCTGCTGCCGCTGGTGAAGCCGGGCCTGACCACGCTGGCCATCCTGGGCATGCTGAACACCTGGAAGGACCTGATGTGGCCCCTGATCAACAACTCCCAGGCGGACAAGATGACGCTGGCGGCGGGCCTTGCCATGCTGATCGGCGAGCACACCACCTATTATGAGCAGGTCATGGCCGGCGGCGTCATCGCCGTGCTGCCGCTGATCGTACTGTTTGTGATTTTCCAGCGGCAGTTTGTGGAGGGCATCGCCCACAGCGGCATCAAGGGCTGAGACAGACTGCCAAAAAAAGAAAGGGAAGTGAGCGCATGTTTTACCGGTACCCCATCAACGATGTCCACATCCATCTGTTCGATCCCAAGGATATCGACGAATGTATTGCAATGGTGGACGAGTGCGGATACACCAACTGGACGTTCCTGGCCTGCACGGTCATCGACAGTCCCTTCGCCCTGACCCAGAATCTGCTGTGCGCCCTGGTGAAGCTGAAGGAGGGCGGCCGCTGCCAGGCGTTCGGCTCCTTCCACTACGACGGGGACGTGGTGCCGGACGCGGATGATCTGCTGCGGCAGATCCAGTGGTTCGACCAGGCGGGCTTTGACGGCATCAAGATGCTGGACGGCAAGCCCGGCGTGCGCCGGCGGCAGAACCTGCGGCTGGACGCCCCAAACTACGACAAGATGTTCGACTACGCCCAGCGGACCCAGTTCCCCATCCTGTACCACATCAACGACCCCATCGAGTTCTGGTACCGGGACCGGCTGCCCCAGTGGGCGGTGGAGAAGAACTTCTTCTACGGCGACGGCACCTTCCCCCACAAGTTCGAGATCGACGAGGAGACCTTCGGCTTCCTGCGCAAGCACCCGAATCTGAACCTGTGCATCCCCCACTTCTTCTTCATCTCCGACCAGCCGGGGCTGTGCTGCGAGATGCTGGACCGCTATCCCAACCTGTTCTTTGACATCACCCCCGGCTGGGAGATGTTTGAGAACTTCGCCAAGGACCGGGAGTACTGGCGCAACTTCTTCTCTGCATACTCCCACAAGATCCTCTTCGGCACGGATACCTTCTCCGACCACTGGCGGGAGACGGTCACCTGCCTGCGCCGGGTGATGGAGACCGACGAGCCCTTCACCGCCTTCGAGGAGAACTGCGTTGGCCTGGACCTGCCGGAGAAGACCCTGCGGGACATCTACTTCAACAACTACCACAAATTCATCCGCCGGATGGACAAGAAGATCAACGTGGACATGGTGCTGGAATATGCCGACACCCTGTATGACCGCATCCCCGCGGGAGAGAACCACCAGATGATCTCCGACACCATCGACTATCTGAAGGCGGAGATCGCCAAATTCCGGTAACGGCAGAAGAGAGGACATTTCGTGAAACTGTGTGTGATCGGCGGGGCCGGTGCCCGCTCCGCGTTTTTGACCAAATCCCTCGTAAAGAGCGCCCGGGACATCCGGGTGGACCACATCGTCCTGCTGGATAACGACCAGCAGAAGCTGAAGACTTACGGAGAGATCTCCCGGGAGCTGGCCCGCCGTCTGGACCCGGAGCTGACCTTTGAGGTCACCTCCGACGCCCGGGGCGCCCTGACGGGGGTGGACTATATCATCACCACCATCCGGGCCGGCGGGGACGCCGGGCGGCTGTTTGACGAGCAGACCTGTCTGGCCCACGGCGTGCTGGGGCAGGAGACCACGGGCGCCGGCGGCTTCGCCATGGCCATCCGGTCCGTGCCCACCCTGGTGTACTACTGCACCCTGGCCCGGGAGGTGGCCAACCCCGGTCATCTGATCTTCAACTTCACCAATCCCAGCGGCATCATCACCCAGGCCCTGCGGTCCAAGGGGTTCGACAATGTGTACGGCATCTGCGACGCCCCAAGCGGCTTCATCAAGCAGCTGGAGGAGATCCTGGACATCCCTTACGGCACCCTGGATATCGAGTGCTACGGCCTGAACCACCTGTCCTGGTTCCGCAACGCCAAAGTCAACGGCCGGGATGTGCAGCGGGAGCTGCTGGACAATCCCCGGACCTATGAGCACTCGGAGATGCGGCTCTTCACCCGGGAGATGGCACGGATCAGCGGGGACTGCATGCTCAACGAGTATCTGTATTTCTACTACCGGCGGGTGAAGTCCCTGTCCATGATCCAGAAGGCGGATCACCCCCGGGGAGAGATGATCTACCTCATCAACCGCGAACTGGAGGAACAGCTGGCCCGGCTGGAGCTGCCCCGGGATTTCGAGCAGGCGTTCAACCTGTACATGACCGCCTACGGCAAGCGGGAAAACGCCTATTTCTCCGTGGAGAGCGGCGCCTGCCGGGAGAAGGTGTGGGATCCGCCCACGGTGGAGGAGTTCCTCACCGCCCCGGACGAGGGCGGCTACGCGGCGGTGGCCCTGCGGTTCATCCGGGCCATCACCGACGGGGAGGACTGCCGGATGGTGCTGTCCGTCCCCAACCAGGGGGCCATTGACGGCCTGCGGGACGACGATGTGGTGGAGATCACCTGCGACATCCGCTCCGACGGCGCCCACCCCGTCCGCATCGGCGCCATCGACGAGTTCCAGCTCCAGCAGATCAAACGGCTGAAGTACTTTGAGCGGTGCACCATCCGGGCCATCCTGGAAGATGACCGGGACGCGGCCGTCAAGGGACTGGCCCTGCACCCGCTGGTGAACGACTTCGAGCTGGCGGAGACGCTGACGGATATCTTCTTCGACAAATACGCGGACTTTATCCACATGAACGAGACGCCTTAAAGACGGATCGGAGAGAGTGTATGTACGATTTCAAGACCTTTGCACAAATGAATCTGGACCTGATCTTTCAGGGCTTTGACCGGATGCCGCAGCCCGGGGAGGAGGTCTTTGCAAAGCGGTTCACCATGCAGCTGGGGGGCGGCCCCATCGTCTGCCCCATCGTGCTGGAGCAGCTGGGCTTCCGGGTCCGGCTGGGGACGTTCCTGGGGCAGGACGACGTGAGCGACCTGTGCCGCCGCCTGCTGGACCAGCGGGGCTTCTCCAGCTACGACGAGTTCACGCAGGACAACCCGGACCCGGTGGTGGTGACCAGCGTGTTCTCCTGGGAGCACGACCGGGGCTTTCTGGCCCACAATGAGGGCGTCTACGAGAGCGTTCTGGACCCGGAGACCGTCTATGGTTTCCTGCGGGACGCCAAGGTGGTGTTCGCCCCGGTGGGTCAGCCGGAGGTGACCCGCCGCCTCCACGAGGAGGGCGTGAAGGTGGTCTACGACAGCGGCTGGAGCGACGATCTGTCCATCGACGGCATCAAGGCGTTCCTGCCCTATATCGACGTCTACACACCCAATGACAAGGAGGCCCGGAAGCTGGCCGGCACAGACGATCTGGAGGAGGCCGTCCGCTTCCTGGCAGGCTACACGCCCCACCCGGTGGTGACGCTGGGCAAGGGCGGCTGCGCCTACTGGCAGGACGGCTCCATCCGCTACGCGCCGGCCATCGACGAGTTCCGGGCGGTGGACACCACCGGCGCCGGGGACAACTTCCTCACCGGCATCATCTACGGCCTGCTGACAGAGGAGCCCCTGGACCGCTGCGTGCGGCTGGGGAACATCTTCGCGGGCAAGTCCACCACGGCGGTGGGCTGCTTCGGCGCGGCGGTGACGCCGGCGCTGATCCGGAAATATCTGTGAGAGCGGGGGAGGACATGGACGTGCGTATTCAGCCGGACCGCCTGGCGGAGACCTTCGCGGCCCTGGTGGCCATCGACAGCCCCTCCTACGGGGAGCGGCAGATGGCGGACGAGCTGACCCGCCGCCTCCGCGCCCTGGGCCTGACGGTGGAAGAGGACGACGCGGCGGAGCGGATCGGCGGCACCAGCGGCAACCTCTACGGCTTTCTGCCGGGGACGCTGGACCTGCCGCCCCTGCTGCTGTGCGCCCATATGGACACCGTGGCCCCCGCCAACGGAAAGCGGGCCGTCCGGGAGCCGGACGGCCGCATCCACAGCGCCGGGGACACGGTGCTGGGGGCCGACGATCTGGCGGCGGTCGCCATCATCCTGGAGGTGCTGGAGGCCCTTGCGGAGAGCGGAGCGCCCCACCGGCCGGTGGAGGTGCTGTTCTCCGCCTCGGAGGAGACCTACTGTGTGGGCGCCTCCGCCTTTGACTTTTCCAGGGTCCGGTCCCGGGAGGCCTATGTGCTGGACTACGAGGGGCCGCTGGGGGAGGCGGTGACCGCCGCCCCCACCATTCTGGAGTTCACGGCGGAGATCCTGGGCCGGGCCTCCCACGCGGGCTTTTCCCCGGAGGCGGGCGTCAGCGCCATCGCGGCTGCCGCCCGGGCCATCGCCGCCGTGAAGAGCGGCCGGGTGGCGGAGGATACCACTCTGAATTTCGGCTGCATCCAGGGGGGCACGGCCACCAACATCGTCCCGGACCGGTGCCAGGTCCGGGGGGAGATCCGCAGCGGCTGCCACCAGCGGGCGCTGGACCAGTCGGAGACCGTCCGGCAGGCCTTTGCCGCCGCCTGCGAGGCGCTGGGGGCGGAGCTGCGCTATCGGGACAAGTGCTTTATCCGGGCCTATCAGATCCCGGCGTCCGCCCCAGTGGTCCAGCGGTACTTCCGGGCCTGCCGGACCAGGGGGTATGAGACCCGGACGGTCACCACCTTCGGCGGCAGCGACAACAATCTGCTGGCTGCCAGCGGCATCACCGGCATCGTGATGCCCGCCGCCATGCACCGGTGCCACTCCTGCCAGGAGTACACCTCCGTGCAGGAGCTGACCGCCGTGGCGGAGGTCACGGCGGACCTGGTGCTGAGCCGGGACTGAGCCCGGCAGCGGCGTCTGTCCGCTGCATTTGAAAGGAGGAAGCCCCATGCCAAGGAAGCTCACCATCGTCTCTGATTTTGTCTGCCCCTACTGCTACTGGCTGGAGACGCTGCTGGACCGGCTGGAGGAACCGCCGGAGGTCACCCATGTGCCCTTCCAGCTGACAGAGCCGCCGGAGCCCCGGGTGGATGTCTGGAACGACCCAGTCCGCCGGGCCCGGTACGCCGAGACGCTGGGGCCCGCCTGTCAGGCCCAGGGGGTGGAGATGCACCTGCCGCCCCGGGTCATCCCCCGGCCTTACACGGACCTGGCCTTTCAGGGCTGGTGCTTCGCTGAGGAGCGGGGCAGGGGAGAGCCTTTTTACAGGGCGGTGTTCCGGGCCTACTTCGTGGAGGAGCGGGACATCGGGGACCCGGCCGTCCTGACGGAGCTGGCGGAGGGCTGCGGCCTGCCGGGGGAGGATTTCCGCACGGCGCTGGAGACGGGGGCCTACGCGGAGACGGTCCGCCGGGAGTCCTGTTTGTCCCGGGAGGCGCTGGGCATCCGCATGGTGCCCACCATCCTGGCGGGAGACAAGCGGCTGGAGGGCTTTGTCCCGGATCTGGATGCGCTGCGGGCGTGGCTGGACGAGGTGCGCCGGGGGGCGTGAGCCTTTGCATATGGATAACAGAAAAACGCCGGAGGCGGCCAGCTGGCCGCCTCCGGCGTTTTTGATTGAGAAGAGGCGTTACAGGACAGCCTCCTTGCCGCCCTCCGGCTGCGGGGGAGCATCCGGCAGGTTCCGCAGGGGGCGGTACACCGTGAAATACATGGTGAGGATGCAGGCCAGCCCGCCGATCAGCTGGGAGACGGCCTCCGCCACGAACACGCCGGTGGTGCCCATCCAGATGGGCAGGATCACCGTCAGGGGGGCATTGATGACCGCTTTGCGCAGCAGGGAGAAGAAAATGGCCTGCCGGGACCGGCCCAGACCCACGAACACGCCCTGCCCCGCCATCTGCAGGGACATGAAGACGAACAGCAGGAAGTAGATCCGCAGGGCGGGGATGCCGGCCTCGATCACCTCCGGCTCGCTGCTGAACACCTGGATCAGCAGGCCCGGGAAGGCCATGGCCGCCGCCCAGAACACGGCGGCGTAGACCACGGTCACTGTGGTGCTGAAGCGGATGGAGCTGCGGACCCGGCTGTACTGCCCGGCGCCGTAGTTGTAGCCGGTCACCGGCTGGGCGCCGTTGGTCAGACCCTGCACCGGCATGAAGAACACCTCCCGCAGGGAGTTGATGATGGTCATGACGCTGACGTACAGGTCCCCGCCGTAAGCCTGCAGGGTGGCGTTGCACACCACCTGCACCAGGCTGGTGGTGAGGTTCATGAAAAAGCCGGAGAGCCCCAGGGAGATGATGGCCTTCACCCGCTTCAGCTCCAGCGCCATGTACCGCAGCCGCAGCTTCAGGATGGCCCGCTTGCCGGTGAGGAATCTCAGCACCCACACAGCGGAGCAGGCCTGGGCGATGATGGTGGCCAGGGCCGCCCCCCGGACGCCCATGTCAAGGGCAAAGATGAAGATGGGGTCCAGCACGATGTTCACGATGGCACCCAGCCCGACAGTCATCATGCCGGTGGCGCCGAAGCCCTGAGACGTGATGAAGGGATTCATGCCCAGGCCGATCATGACGAACACCGTTCCCAGCAGATAGATGGTCATGTAGGCGGCAGCATAGGGATAGGTGGTGTCGCTGGCGCCGAAAAGGTAGAGAATGGGCCGCTGGAAGATCAGAAACACCGCTGTGACGGCCGCCCCAAAGATCAGCAGAAGGGTGAAGGAATTTCCCAGAATCCGCTCGGCCTCATCGGGATCCCCCTTGCCCCGGTGGATGGAGCACAGGGGAGCACCGCCGGTGCCGCACAGATTGGCAAAGCCCATGATGATGGAGATGATGGGCGTCACCAGCCCCAGCCCCGTCAGGGCCAGATGCCCCGGCAGGCGGCCCAGATAGATCCGGTCCACCACGCTGTACAGCACGTTGATCAGCTGGGCCGCCGTCATGGGAGCGGCCAGGGCCAGGATATTCCGGGAGATGCTCCCTTTTGAAAAGTCGTGTTCTGCCCGCGCCATCGATCCATCTCCCGCCCGTCAGATTCCATTTCCGCCGGACCAAAGGCCGTCGCGGCGGAAATCGAGCGGCGGCGGAGACCGCCGCCGCACAACCCGTTTGCGGCCATCTCTCTGTAAAAGCCGCAAACAAGGACAGATGCTGGCTTTATTATGAAGGAACGGGAAACCTTTGTCAAGGATGCCGCCGGGGACCTGTGCCGTATGGGACGGGTCCCCGGCGGGCAGAAGGTCTTACTGCTGCCGCTCTGCCATCTGGCGGTAGAGGCCGTTCTGGGCCAGCAGCTCCGCCGGAGCGCCCTCCTGGGCCACGCCGCCGTCCGCCAGTACCACCACGTGGTCGGCACCTGCCACGGTCCGCATCCGGTGGGCGATGATGAGGACGGTCTTGTCCTTCACCAGGCGGGAGATGGCCTCCTGCACGGCGGTCTCGTTCTCCACGTCCAGGGAGGCGGTGGCCTCGTCCAGCAGGATCACCGGAGCGTCCTTCAAGAGAGCCCGGGCGATGGAGATCCGCTGCCGCTCCCCGCCGGAGAGGGTGGAGCCGTTTTCCCCCACCACCGTCTGGTAGCCCTCCGGCAGCTCCCGGACGAACTCGTCGCACCGGGCGGCCCGGGCGGCGGCGTAGACCTCCTCGTCGGTGGCCCCCCGGCGGCCCAGGCGGATGTTCTCCAGGATCGTGTCCCGGAACAGCACCACGTCCTGGAACACGAAGGAGTAGTGCTTCAGCAGCGTCTCCGGGTCCACGGTGGAGATGTCGATGCCGCCCAGGGTGATTTTCCCACCCTGGATGTCCCAGAACCGGGCTGCCAGCTTGCAGGCGGTGGACTTGCCGCCCCCGGAGGGGCCCACCAGAGCCGTCACCTGGCCCTGCCTGGCGGTGAAGGACACGTCCTCCAGCACGCTCTCTCCATCCCGGTAGGCGAATTTCACGTGGTCGAACACAATGTCGAAGTTTTCCGGATCGCAGGTTTCCACGCCAGTCTGCACCGGCTGTTCCTGGATGGCCCGCATCCGCTCAATCTTCAGCTTGGCGTTGAAGGTGGCGGCGATGTTCTGCAGCACCAGCCCCAGGGGATCATACAGCCGGGCAGCGGCGAACAGGAAGCCCAGGAAATACAGGAAGGACAGCTCACCGCCGGTCAGCAGCTCCGCCCCCACCAGCACCGTGGTGGCCAGGCCGATCCGCAGGAAGGCCTGGGCGGAGCAGACGAACACGCCGGTGATGAGCTCGGACCGGATAGAGCTCTGCTCCGCCGCCTCCAGTCTCCGATCCAGCTCCTGGAGGCACGCCTCCTGCCGGTTGCAGGACTGGATGTCCCGGATGGCCTCGATGTCCTCCTGAATGGCGTCCGCCACCGCCCGCTTTGTCAGGATGTTCCGGGTCCCGAAGGCATCCTGGAGCTTCTTGGACCCGGCGGTCAGCAGCACCGCCGCCGGCAGCACCCACAGCACCGCCAGGGCCATCCGCCAGTCGAAGCAGAACATGCAGACGCCGATAAACACTGTGGAGAGGATGGAGGCAAACAGCTGGGGGATGTAGTGAGAGAACATCTGGTCCAGGGACGAACAGTCGGCGATCATGGTGGAGGTCAGGTCGCTTAAGTCCCGGGTGCCGAAGAAGCTGAGGGGGAGCTTCCGCAGCGTCTCCGCCAGAGCGATGCGGCGGGCGGCGCTCTCCTGATAGGTGGCCAGGTACAGCGATGCATACTGGAACCAGTGGAGCAGGAACAGCAGCGCCAGCACTGCCGCCGCCCCGGCGGTGTAGACCAAAACCTTCGCCGCCGGATCGCCGCCGGTCTCCAATGTCTCCAGCAGGTACTGGAGGGTGGCCATCACCACGCCCACCGGCAGCATCAGGCCGACGTTGCACAGGAAGCACCACACCACGGCCTTCACGAAATCCCGGGCGCCTTTCTCACTCAGGGCGAACACATGCTGCAGCTTCCGGATCATACCGCCGCCTCCTTTCCGACTTTCCAGGCAGCCGCCTGGAGATAATCCCGCCACATCCTGGCGTACAGACCGCCCTGAGCCGCCAGCTGGTCGTGGGTGCCCCGCTCCCGGACGGCGCCCTTCTCGATCACCAGGATGCTGTCCACGTCCTTCACCGTGGAGAGCCGGTGGGCGATCATCAGCACCGTCTTGCCCTCCATGAGCTTGGCGAAGGCCTTCTGGATCAGGGCCTCGTTCTCCGGGTCCGCGAAGGCTGTGGCCTCATCCAGCACCACGATGGGGGCGTCCTTCAGAATTGCCCGGGCCAGGGCGATCCGCTGGGCCTCGCCGCCGGAGAGGTAGACCCCCCGGGTCCCCACCACCGTGTCGATGCCCTGGGGCAGCTTTTCCAGGATGTCGTCACACTGGGCGGCGTGGGCGGCGGACCGGATCTCCTCCAGGGTGGCGGAGGGCCGGGCCATGCGGATGTTCTCCAGCACGCTGACCTTGAAGAGCCGGGTGTCCTGGAACACGAAGGCCACCTGCTCCATCAGCTCCCGGCGGTCCATGTCCCGCACGTCCACGCCGCCGATCCGCACGCTGCCGCTCTCCACGTCCCAGAACCGGGGGATCAGGGCGGCAGCGGTGGACTTACCGCCGCCGGAGGGCCCCACCAGACCTGCCACGGACCCCTCCGGCACCGTGAAGGACACGTGGTCCAGAGCGGGTCTGGCGGCGCCGGGATAGCGGAAGGTCACATCCGTGAAGGTGATGTCGTGCCCCTTTGGCTTCTTGGGAATGGCGGCCCTGGGCAGGGGCCGGTTTTGCAGGATCTCGTCCATCTTCATCATGGCCTCGTCCGCCTCCATGACGGACTCCGAGGCGTACATGATCCGGTTGATCATACCGCCGCAGGCGGGGGCGAACAGGGCATAGAAGATGAAGTCCGCCAGCACCTCCAGCCCGTTCCCTCCGGAGGAGAGCAGCAGTGCCGCCGGGATCAGCAGGGCGAAGGCCCCGTTGATGCAGGTGAGGAATCCGGTCTGGCCGGCCCGGCAGCTCATGGCATACTGGCTGGCCAGGTCGCTGTAGGACCGGATGGCGTTGTAGAATGCCTTAAAGGAGTAAACGGTCTGCTGGAACACTTTCACCACCGGGATGCCCCGGACATACTCCACTGCCTCTCCGCTCATCTTCTCGATCTCCCGCTGGTAGCGGTGGAAGAACCCGGCGTTCCTGCCGCCCATCATGGCCATCATGCAGCCCAGGGCCAGCACCATGGTGAGAAGGCACAGCAGGCCCATCCGCCAGTCAAAGACGAACAGCAGCACGATGGCGGCCAGAGGTGTCACCACCGCCGCCGTCAGGTCCGGCAGCTTGTGGGCCAGCAGGTCCTCCGTCAGGGCGGCGTTGTCGTCGATGATCTTCCGCAGCTCGCCGGAGCGGTTCCCGGTGAAGAAGCCCAGGGGCAGCTCCATCAGGTAGGCCACCCCGGCATGGCGCATGTTCCGGGCGGTCCGGAAGGCGGCGATGTGGGTGCACATCAGCGCCGCGAAGTACAGGGCGATGTTGGCCACGGCGAACCACACCGCCATCCAGCCCCAGCGGGCCAGGCCCTCCGCCTCTGTGACGGCAGGGAAGACTGCCAGCGCCTGCCGGGCTACCAGCCACACGCACACATAGGGGACCAGCCCCAGCACGGCGGCGGCGCCGGACAGCACACAGCCCAGCACCGTCAGCTTCCGGTGGCCGCCGGCGTAGGCCAGCAGCCGGGACAGATTCGATCGCTTTTTCAAAAAAATCCCTCCTTACAGATTGTATCCGCCAATAGTTAGCTATAGCTAACTATTGGCCAAAAAAGATGAGGGTCACTCCCCCATCAATTTTTGCCATCCAGCCATGTAGAATTCCCGCAGCTGCCGGATATACTGCTTGGCGTGGTCATACGGCATGTCGTGGACCATGACTTCGAACACGGCGCTGAACATACCGCTGGCGATGATATGGCACAGCTGATGGTCCAGCTCCGGCACATTCCGGCCCAGCTGCCGCAGGACCTGGATGTATTGCTCGGTGGCCTCCACCTCGACCTCCACCATGTTGTGGACAAAATGCTCATAAGGCGTTCCCTCGGCCCGGCAGAGCAGCAGCTTCACCGGTACGGAGTGCCGGTACATGTAGTCCACCATCCAGTCCACGCAGGCGGAGGACTCCACCCCCATGTGGCTGGGCTGTTCCGCTGCCGGCAGTGCGGCAAACTCCGTCTGGGTCTGCATGAATCGGCCCATGATGGCGGCGGCATGGGGTTCCACGATGGAGGCGAACAGCGCCTCCTTGCTGGAGAAGTAGCCGTAGAAGGCCCCGGTGGTGACGCCGGCATTCTTCACGATCTGCCGCAGGGAGGCCCCCCGAAAGCCCTTGTCTAGAAACTCCTGTACGGCTGCCTGCTGGATCTGTTCCAGCGTCGAAGTCTCTTCGTCCATATGCCCTCCTGATATAACAGCGTTATATAACATCGTTATAATACACGACGTCCACGCGTCTGTCAAGGGAACGGGGAAACTTTTTTGCCTGCGGGCACCGGTTGACAAGCCATGCCGATACCGGTATAGTGAATAGGAAAGGCATATTGCCCGGCGGCGTGTCCGCCGGTGGGAAGACGCGGGAAGGAGAAGATGGAATGGAGCGAGAACTGGAATTCAAGATCGGTACCCGGAGCCAGCGGGTAGCTGTCCCGGAGGAGGCGCTGCTGGGCGTGCTGGAGCCCAACGAGATCGCGGCCCCTGTGACAGGGGAAGCGGCGGTGCGGCAGGCGCTGGCATCGCCCATCGGCACGCCGCGTCTGCGGGACCTGGTCCGCCCGGGGGAGAAGATCGCCATCGTCACCAGCGACATCACACGCCCCATGCCCACCTGGGTGGTGATGCCCCCGCTGCTGGAGGAGCTGTACAGCGCCGGCGTCCGGCCGGAGGACATCACCCTGGTCTTCGCCCTGGGCAGCCATCGGCCCCATACGGAGGCGGAGCAGCGCCATCTGGCGGGGGAGCAGGCCTTTGCCCAGATCACCTGTGTGGACTCCGATGTGACGGACTGCGTCCATGTGGGCGTCACCGCCCGGGGCACGCCGGTGGACATCGACCGCCGGGTGGCGGAGGCGGACCGGCGGATCTGCCTGGGCAATATCGAGTACCACTACTTCGCCGGCTACTCCGGCGGTGCCAAGGCCATCATGCCCGGCGTCTCCACCCGGGCGGCCATCCAGTCCAATCACAGCCGGATGGTGGAGGCGGACGCCCGTGCCGGCAAGCTGGCGGGCAACCCGGTGCGGGAGGATCTGGAGGAGGCCGCCGCCATGGTGGGGGTGGATTTCATCCTGAACGTGGTGCTGGACGCCCACAAGGAGATCATCCGGGCCGTGGCCGGGGACGTGACGGCTGCCCACCGGGCGGGCTGCGCCTTTCTGGACACGCTCTACCGCAAGGAGATCCCCGTCCGGGCGGACATCGTGCTGGTATCCCAGGGGGGCGCCCCCAAGGATCTGAACCTGTACCAGACCCAGAAGGCCCTGGACAACGCCAAGCACGCGGTGAAGGACGGCGGCGTGGTGGTTCTGATCGGCTCCTGTAAGGAGGGGCTGGGGGAGAAGGTGTTCGAGGAGTGGATGACCTCCGCTCCCACGCCGGGATCCCTGGTGGAGCGCATCCAGCGGGAGTTCCGGCTGGGCGGCCATAAGGCGGCGGCCATCGCCCTGGTGCTGGAGAAAGCGGACATCTACCTGGTGTCCGACCTGGACGACGACCTGGTCCGCTCCCTGTTCATGACGCCCTTCCACACAGTGGAGGAGGCCTACGCGGCTGCTGTACAGAAGTGCGGGCCCGGGGCCACGGTCCTGGCCATGCCCTACGGCGGCTCCCCCCTGCCGGTCTGCACGGCGGAGATCTGATCGCTGATATGCACCGGCGCGGACAGCGGGCGTCTCTCAAATCGGGAGATGTCCGCTGTCCGCGCATTTCCGCACCGCAGGCCGATTCAGCCCGGGAGGGGCAGCTGCTCCCAGACGGTGACGATGAACCCGCCGGCGTTGTCGCCGGAGATCTGGCAGCAGGAATCCGGCAGACGGATCTCCGTCTCCTCTCCTGTGCAGGGGACGCAG